>Ga0209415_10010986_pt1 | contig 15315 bp, 16 predicted proteins | sample PeaSoiSIISIP2007_FD_187696 | JGI IMG/M metagenome (GOLD analysis project Ga0209415, IMG submission 187696) | Peat soil microbial communities from Weissenstadt, Germany - SII-SIP-2007 (SPAdes) (version 2) | ecosystem: Environmental > Terrestrial > Soil > Wetlands > Peat | place: Germany... | reverse complement strand
GCACTTATCCTGCTGCATGCGCTCGTCCAGATCAATGCGGTCGTAGAGCTTGCAGCGGCCCTTGCGGATGAAGGGCAATCCCATGCCGTCAAGGAAGCGGACGCTGCAACGCACATAGGTCGCTGCCTCGCGGCGGGTGAGGTAGCGTGCAGGCGCGGCCGCTGGCTGAACGATCGGCGCCGCCCTGGGCAATGCCGATTCTCGGCGATGCCGAGGCGGTGAAAAATCGAGCGGCAACTGCGCAAGCGGCGGCGCCCTCTCCGGCAAACCCGCTTTGTCAGCGCGATTCGGCATGTCGTCTTGCGGTTCCCGGCCATCATGTCGGCGCCTTGCCAGCATCGGCTATGAGTGCGGCAGGAGCTCAGCGCGAGATCAAGTTTCGGGGAGACCTGCGGCAATACTTCGCCAGTGAGTCGCGGGTCTTGGCAGCGGGTGTGCCGAAAAGCCGTGCGACGCTGGCGAGGTTTTGGGGGAAATTCCCGACGATTGCACCCAGCCCGCGGCACGCAGCCCTGCACGCACGCGGAGTGGAAATCTGCGCTCGGCCCTCGAGCTGGTAGATCATCGATCGACCAAGACTGGTGATCTTGCAGAATTGCGGCAGCCGAAGTATCTGGACAGGAGGTGTAGTCGTGACAGATTGAGCATTCATACGTGTGATGCCAGCGTGTGGTTCCGGTCGCTTTAGGGCACGTTGTCACGTGAAGCAAGGCTACCGTTTTCGCGCGCAAGATCCAGCCAGGGTTTCGCGGTAAAACCAGCGATACGCCGATTGCATATTCTCTTGCCGCGTCGGGCCGCGCGCGGGTGAGTTGGCATCATCGCGCTTAAACGAGACACGAGGGCGGCGATCAGTTGATGTGAGGTTTCGCTGCATTTTGAGTGGATTGCAGGATAGCTTCGCGGCCGCTTTGTGACACGCTGGGTCCCACGTGATGCAGTCAGCGTGGAGACGCAATCATGGCCAGGCATGCTTTTCGATTTGGCGGAGACCGGGATCCCGCGTTCGACTTTGTGAGTTATGGCCGTCGCGGTGCCGGCCGCCCTGCGCGTTTCACCCCCGAGCAAATCGCGCAGATTGCGCGCACAGTGGGGCGCGCGCCCGAAGTCATGGTGAAGGTTTCAGGCGGCGGCAAGACGACCGGCGCGGTCGTGGCGCACTTTCAGTACATTGGCCGGCACGGTGAGCTCGAGATCGAGACGGACGACGGCGAGCGGCTACAGGGGAAGGACGTGGCGGCAACACTGGTCGAGAATTGGGATCTCGATCTTGACGCCGCGCTGGATCGATGGGATCGGATGGAACGCGGCGGGCGCGTAGCCCAACCCAAGCTCGTGCATAACATCGTTTTGTCGATGCCAGCGGGCACCTCGCCGTCGCGGCTCCTGGCGGCAAGCCGGGAGTTCGCCAGGGAGGAGTTCGCCCTGCAGCACCGCTACGCGATGGTGCTGCACACGGATCAGGACCATCCGCATGTGCATCTCGTCGTCAGCGCCCACAGAAGGGAAGGCGGCCGACTGAATATCCGCAAGGCTGATCTGCGGCGATGGCGGGAGCAGTTTGCCCGCCGGCTGCGTCGGCAGGGCGTGGAGGCGAACGCCACGCCGGCGCAGCTCAGAGGGCGCCTATCAGACTACCAGAAGGATGGCATCTTCCGCGCCGCGCAGCGCGGTGAGTCGCGTGTGGAACGGGAGCGCGAGCGCCAGGCGATCCGGGACATGAGCTCCAGCCCGGCAGGTCGATCGGCGAGCCTCGGTCGGATCGCGCAAACGGCCAAAGCTGTGCAGCACGACTGGCTTCTGACGGGCGCAGCGCTGGAGAGCCAAGGCTTCAACCGACTTGCCGCCGAGGTGGAGAGATTTCGGCATTCACTGAGCGTCCCGCGGACTCGGCAAGAGCGGGCGATGCCAGGGTTCGCGCAAAGTCGCGCCGAACCTACACCCATGCAGCTCGAGATTACGAGATAAGGTTGCACATGACAATTTCGACCCCGGCGCATGCGTGGTAATGATGCGGCAGCAGGATTCGCTGCCCGACGCGACCGGCCGCTTCCGCGCACCGAGATTGCAAACTTTCCCAAGAACGAGCGTTGAGGCCGCCGCTCTTAACGGGAAGGTTCGTAATCGGTGAACCCCCTTGGAGTGACCGCTGATCCCGGAGCACTGTTACCCGCAAAGCGGTCTTCCACCTTCGCATGACGATGAAAGACCGCCTTTGCCAGCTAATTATTTTGTTTGGGCGTGGCTCGGATCATCCGCCGCGTTGACGTACGTTAGTTCAAAAGGTCCCATCAGGTTTACCTGGACTGTCGCACCAGTTTTGGTCCAGGCGTAGTGATTCATATGTGCCGGCGCGACGGCGTAACCTCCTGCGGTCAATGTCTGCCCCTTTGTTCGATCCAACTTGTCACCCATACCGATCGAAAATGTACCCGATAACACGGTGACGTGTTCATCGGTCGGGTGCCAATGCGCCGGGATCTTGTATCCCGCAGGCATCTTCAGACGAAGCGCGACTGGCCCTGGCGCAGCGGGATCGCCTGCCAACACAGCGATCATGGCGCCCTCGGGCAGCACAGGTGGCGCGGCGGACCATTTCACGTCCTTGGAGCTCAACAGTGTTTGGGGCTCGGCACCGAAAGCCAGACTGGTTAGCGCGACCAGTAACCCAAGTCCAGCAAGCTTAGCTGTTACATTCAAGGCTTTGTTTTTCATAAAAATCCCTTCCATATTGAGTGAACGGACAGACTCGGCAGAGTACACGGATGCTCACACGACCTGATCGAGCGAACGCGGGGCGGCCTCATGCGAGCGCCGCCCCTCGCTTTGTCCTGCTCAGACGCGTCGCCGGATTAAGCGGCTTTCCCGGCGGCCAGCGCGTGGACGTCGGAAGTTTTCAGCGCCTTGCCGCCGATCGCCCAGTCACCACTTTCGAACTCATTGACGCGAACCCAGGTGACGCCGCGCATATTCTCGCCTTCGACTTCGATCATCGCCGCAGTAACCTTAGCGATGAGGTTCTCTTTCTGCTTGGGGGTGAAAACGTCCTTAATTACATCGATCGTAACGAGAGGCATGTCATTTCTCCTTCAGCTGAATACTGCGGCCGGAACCGCTCCGCCGCTGGTGATTGAAGTTGAACACGCCCCCGATCCCCATGCTTGAAGGCTGCATGGAGAAAGCGTGGAGATTTCTGGGAGATTGCCCGACGGTGTTCTATCCTGACTCCCATGATTTATCGATTCGGTCCGTTCGAGCTGGATACGGCCAAGGTGGAGCTTCGTTCGGGCGGCGAGGTCTGCTCCGTCGAGCCGCAAGTGTTCGCATTGCTCGCGTTGCTGGTAGACAACCGTGAGCGTCTGGTATCCAAGGACGAGATCATCGAGAAGGTGTGGGATGGGCGCGTCGTCTCTGAGGCGGCGGTGGCCAGCCGGATCAAGTCGGCGCGCAAGGTTCTCGGCGATGACGGCAAGACCCAGCAATTCATCAAGACGATCCATCGTCAGGGCTTCCGCTTCGTAGCGGACGCGAAGGTCTCGCGGGCTGGAGTCGCAGACCAAGGAGGCGGGAAGCCGGCCGTTCAGTCGGCTGACCATACTTCCCGGCCGTCCATCGCGGTGCTGCCGTTCCGCCGCATTGGAGCCGCGGGATTATATGTGGCCATTGCAGACGCCCTGCCCCACGAACTGATCACCGAGCTGTCGCGCCTGCGATGGCTGTTCGTCACCGCGCGCGGGTCCTCGTTCCGCCTGCGCGGGTCGGACGCCGACATAGGCGAGATCGGCCGCCTGCTCGATGTACGGTATTGCCTGTCTGGCACGGTGGAGATTGCGGGCGCGAATCTTGCTGTGACGGTCGAACTCTTCGACACACGGGACGGCGGCGTAGTCTGGGCAGAACACTTTGTCGGCTCGATCGACGATGTGCATCAGATTCGCGAGGACATCCGCTCACAGATCCTCGCGGCCCTGGAAATCCAGATCCCGCTCCACGAAGCTGCACTGGCGCGCCTCACGGTGACCGAAAATCTCGATGCCTGGTCATCCTATCACCTCGGCCTCCAGCACATGTACCGCTTCAACCGCCACGACAATGCTGCGGCTGCCGCCCTGTTTCAGCAAGCGGTTAGCCGGGATCCCAACTTCGCACGCGCCCATGCCGGTCTCTCCTTCGTCCACTTCCAAACGGCTTTCATGCACTACTCAGACGATCTCGCCGGTGAGATCGCCCTGGCGCGGCGCTTCGCGGAGCGCGGACTAGAACTCGACCCTATTGATCCCTTCGTGAATTTCACGATGGGCCGATCCTTTTGGCTCGAGGGCGACTTGGAAAGCAGCCTAGCGTGGCTCGAACGCGCAACCTCGATCAGCCCGAACTATGCGCAAGGGATCTACGCCCGCGCCTGGACCGAATCCCTAGCGGGACATTGCCTTGAGGGCCGCAGGCATGTCGATCTAGCGATGCGCCTCAGCCCCATTGATCCGCTGTATTACGCCATGCTAGCAACCCGGGCCTTCACGCACATGATCATGGGCGAGGACGCCGAAGCGGCGGCCTGGGCCGAACGGGCTGCGCGCTCACCGGGTGCCCATGTACTAATCGCGCTGATCGCAGTCGCTGCTCATGCTCTGGGGGGCGACGAGATCCGTGCCGCATCGTGGGCGGCCAATGTGCGCTCGCGCAACCCCACGCTCACCCGGTCCGACTTCTTCCGTGCGTTTCCCATGATGTCAGAGGCAACTAAGGCTCGCGTGTCGAACGCCCTCGCGCGCTTCCGGTTTTGAGCCCCACTTTTCGGCGTCGCCGATTCAATCTCCGAGGAAAGATATTGCTCGCCACATTTCAGTGGCGCAAACGTGCGCAGGGCCTCCATTCGCCTGCATCATCGATGATCCACGACATAAATGGACGGCTGCTTTCCGGCGCCGAGATTGACAGCCGGACCGCCTGCTATCGGGTCGATATTGGACGCTAAGTGCGACGCTACACAGTGGCATTTACGGCCATTTATGGGAATGGTCAGTGAGGCGGTGCTACTTCCGCTATGTGCCCGACAGGGACCTTTGGTGCCGCCGAAAGTGGCCACTCATAATTGCTGAGGTGGACATTCATTTGCTGCGCGGCACCTGACCCCAGGTAGAACTACGACTCACTCACTTCCCAGCCGAGCGCCAACCTTGTTGGCGCGCCGCGATTTCCGCGGCCCGATCCAGGGGGTCGCCTGCGATCTGATCTTGGACGGCAGCCAAGATCACAGGCGAAAAGCTCGAGCCCGCGGTTCGGTACCCCGAGTCGCTGCCCAACCTCGTCGTCGGCTGCGTCAAGACCAGAATCTCCCATTGATTCGCGTGGCGGCAGGCGAGACCGGATCTGGCAGCACCGCCCGAGATCGAGAAGGTGCGGCAATAATCGCCGGATTTCGCGAGAAAGCTGAGGCCGATATTCAGGGTGGAGGGTGTCGCGGAGTCACCAGCAAGCTGATCCGACAAGCCGCTAGCCAGCGACCCGCTTGCGACCAACGATCCGCCGACGTCCTTGATCATCACCGACTGTGAGCGATGCCAGGCAAAATAGCCCGCGCCCACCGCCACGAGCAGACTTGCCGCCATTGAGGTGACGTAGCGCCACCGCGACCACCGGCTCGGCTGGGCGCGCAGGGCTTTGAGTGCGATAGAGTCGCGCGTGTTCGCGAGGTCAACGACTTTGGATTCTGTCGTGCGGCTTGACTGGCGAAGCGCCGCGAGGAGTCGCTCGGGCACGGGCTCGGCGAGCTCAGCGGAGTACGCCGACTGAATCCGGGTCCGCAGATTGCGCAACTGCGCGAGGCGCCGCTCAATTTCCGGATCATCGCGCATAGCCTCTTCTACGTCCGCACGCGCGCGCGGATCCAATTCGCCGTCGACGTACGCCATGAGTGTTTCGTTGAGGATGCTCATTTCAAACTCCGTGCGAGAGCTCCAGCATTGCTTGCAGGGCCTCTCTCCCTCTGGCAAGCCGGCTCGTCAATGTGCCGATCGGAACGTCGAGCACGTCGGCGGCCTCCTTGTAGGGTAAACCTTCCACCAATACGAGACTGACCGCCATGCGTTGTTCATCTGGCAGCCGCGCCATCGCAGACTGCACGGACATGAGCTCCGCTTCGCGGTCCATGACCGCCTCGCCCACATTCTCCCCAGCTTCCTCAGCGAGGAAGATCTTGTCGCGCCGGCCGCGCGCACGCAGCTCGTCGATCCATACGTTTCTGACTATCTTGAACATCCAACTATCCAGGCGTGCGTCTCGACGCCATTGCTCCAACTTCAAGAGCGCGCGCTCCACGGCGATCTGCACTACATCATCCGCGTCATGGGGATTACGCGTCAGATTGCGTGCGAAGCGCCTTAAACGAGGCAACAGCGCGGCGATTTGCTCATGGACGTTTTCCGACGCCCCGATCGTATTCATAGGGTGAGACGTTTGAGATGTGACATTTCTTCCGTTCATTCTAGCAACGAAAGAAATACCATCAGACATCGAACTTGAGGATCGACCATGCGAATTCTGCAACTTCTCGTGGCATTGGCCGCCGCAACGGCAGCGCAGGCGCAAATTCGCTTACCATCTCTGCCCGCGTTGCCGCTGCCGTCCGTACCGCAGACCCTCGACCAAGCCGAGCCAAAAACTCTCAATGCCCTGAGCGATTTGCGGCAGCGAGAGATCAAGCTGCTGATTCAAAACAACCGCCGACTCATAGAAGCCGATCCCAATGGGGAGCCTATCGTGCGAAGCGAAATTCTCGCGATGGGAATGAGCGAGGAAGCGATCGCGCAGGCGCAGGCGCGCGGGTTCGTCATCGATCGGGAACAAGCGATCGCCTCGGCGAACATTCGACTGCTGGTCTTGAAGGCGCCTCCGGACGTGGCCACGAAAAAGGCCCTGCGCCAACTGCGCGAAGCGGATCCCACGGGCCTCTACGACTTTAACCACATATATACCGAGAGTGCCGCCCTGTCAGGCGATGACTCGCGCGCCGAGCCGACCGCTGTCGCTGCACAGCCTTCGGTGTCGCACATTCGCGTGGGTCTCCTGGACACAGGTGTCGACGCCACTCATCCGGTATTCCGCAATGCCGAGGTGCATGCTTTCGGGTGCGCCCACGCCCAAGTTCCGAACGCGCATGGCACCGCGGTGGCGTCGTTGTTGGTCGCGCATGCGAGCGCCGATCTATATGCCGCCGATGTGTATTGTGGAATGGCAACCGGGGGTTCGGTCGATGCCATTGTCGGTGCCTTGGCTTGGATGGTCGAGGAACGCGTGGCGGTAATTAACGTGAGCTTGGTCGGTCCAAACAATGCCATGCTCGAACACTCGGTGCGATCGCTCATCGAGCGCGGGTATGCGATAGTTGCCGCCGTGGGCAATGACGGGCCCGCCGCGCCGCCGCTGTATCCGGCCGCTTACGCCGATGTCATCGGTGTGACCGCGGTCGACGCGCACCGGCGGGTGCTCATCGAAGCCGAGCGCGGGCCGCAAGTGATGTTCGCCGCTCTCGGCGCCGACCTCAAAGCGGCGAGCATGGATCATGGATATGCCGCTGTGCGAGGCACTTCGTTCGCCGCCCCGACCGTGGCTAGATTGCTGGCCGTTACCCTGTCCGCGCCTGATAGGCAGGCCGCCGTCGCGGCGATCGACGCATTGGCCAAACAGGCCATTCACTTGGGCGCCGCAGGCAAAGATTTGACATATGGCTTCGGCCTGGTGGGCGGCGAAACCCGCTAGGGAAGAAAACCATCGTCCCACTCGTATCACCAGTGAAAGGCTGCGGGATGTCTGCGGCCACACAGGAGACGACGATGAAGACGAGGCAGATGATTTCGGCTATATCCGTAGCGACCGTCTTGGCGCTGGCGTCACCCGCGTACGCCGGTCTCTTGGGTGGCGGCGCTGGCGGTGGTTTCGGCGGCTCCATGGGCGGCGGGCTTGGGGGCGTGGGTGGCGGATTTGGCGGGCATGGCGGCTTCAATGGCTCGCTCGACTCGACGAATGCGCATCCGGCAAAGCGCGCGGATGAGAAGGTCGATTCCCAGACCAATGCGGCCACCAAGGCGACCGCGGGCACCGCTTCCTCCACGGATGAGAAGACCGGCAATACCAAGGCAGGCGCAAGTTCGACCGCTCAAGCTACTCGCACGGAGCAGCCGACGAAGTCCGCCGCCAGCCAATCTTCAACCACGCCGAAGGCCAGTGCGCCCGCGACTTCTGCGATGCCGACCAAACCGGTTACGTCAGCAAGCATGACGGCTGGCGGCGATCAAACCATCAATGCGGGACAGCGCAATGTGTCGAGCGGCGAATCGATCGGCGCAGAGCATGCACCGCGTGCGACTTTGGCCGCAGCCTCCGGTAATGTTGCCGCTTCCGCGGCCTCGAGTTCCGGATCGTCGAACTGATATGCATGAGAGCCCTGAGGGGCGTACTTCCCGGTGCGGTGCGAACGCGGTGAAGTACGCCCCCTCAGTAGCTCGGTGCGCGTCAGCGCTCTCCTCCGCCTGACGACCTTAGTATTCCGAGACACTCCCATTCCAGGACATTTATGGGAATGGGCCTTGCGCCTGCGCACGTTTCGGCTGATATGCGCCACTCCTCTGGTTATTCGAATATTCGATCTTTGTCCCCCAAGTTACCCAATCGGCCCAATCTCTCCCGCGGTTCTTAATGTGAAGGTCTACCCCGGCGGCTAAGGGGGCGGACTGCCTTCCTTGATCGCTTGCTTCAACATCTGTCGGAACTCCGCTGTGTCCTGATGACCGTGAACCCTCACCGCGTGCTGCACGGCCACTTCAATGAGTTCCTTTTCACTGTCTGCGGATATTGCGACTGTACATTTGCTCTCAGACGGTATTTGCCTGCAATCGACATATTTCCTGGCCATGACTGCCTCCTTAGGCTTTAAAGGAGCACCAAATCTTGCTGCATGCTCAGCCGTAGCAAGATTACCGATCCGAACACCTCTTCAGTCTGTATGTTGGCAATACAGCGAGCTTTGAATCGCACCGCGCGGGTCTGGCTGATTCGGTTTCGCCTAGGCAGACCTCTCAGGTCCGCTTGGCGTAGTTACTGGCGCCGAACCAGTCGACGACTACAACAGCCTCGTCTCCCACGACCCAGGCGTCATGGCCCTTGGGTAGGGACGTGATGTCTCCCGAGCCAGCAATGAACTCAGTTCCATCGTCCATCCGAATGGCGAGTTTGCCGGACACGTGATACTGAAAATGCGGAGCTTCGCAGCTCGAGGTCTTGGCGAGGGGTTTGACATCGTTCGACCAGCGCCAACCGGATTCAAAGATCAAGCGGCCAACCTCGGCGCCCCCGACCGTTAGAATCTCCGCCTTGCCGTGCGGGAAATTGCGAACTTCCTCTGGACTTGTGAATGACTTGTGCTCGGTTTTCTGTTCGTGATTGTGCATTGCAGCCTCCTTGATTACGCACACTTCTCAGGACTGGATCGCTCAATCGCACCGTGCCCCAAGACCCTGGATTTTGTTCGATGGTAGTCTACCTACTAGTAAGTTAATATCAAGCAGGTCATGGCACAAGCGTTGAAAAGGAATGCGCTTCCGTCCCGCACCGCACCACCGACAGCGGCAGCAACGGCCATTCTCGATGTGGCCGAGCAGCTCGCGCAGACCCGCGGGTATAACGGTTTCAGCTATGCCGATATCGCAGCCCAGTTAGGCGTCACCAAGGCAAGCCTCCACTACCATTTTCCATCTAAAGCGGAGCTTGGGCGCGCACTGATTGAGCGTTACCGGGCTCTCTTTGGGGCGGCGCTCGAGGCGATTGACCAACAAGTTGAGGAGCCACGTGAAAAGCTGCAGCGCTATGTGGGACTCTACAACAGCGTCTTGAGCAATGAACGGATGTGTTTGTGCGGAATGCTTGCGGCGGAGTACGCGACGCTGCCCGCGCCCATGCAGGAGGGGCTGAAGTCGTTTTTTGACGCCAACGAGCGCTGGCTCACCGCGGTGCTTGAAGATGGCCTTCGAGCCGGAATGTTTTTATTCAGCGAACCAGCCAACGAGCGGGCGCGAGTGCTTCTTGGGGCGCTCGAGGGTGCCATGCTAGTGGCGCGATCCTACGGTGACCCTCATCGTTTTCAGGCGGCGGCGACCCACGTGCTGGCGGACCTGGATGCCAGCACCCATTCAAAACAACGCCTGACGCCTGAAAAGGCTGCTGTACGGCGCCCGCGACGTATATAGCGCGGCCGCGCTCGGGTGCTGCGCTGACGAACTGCTACAGAGTCTAACACTACACTTTCCCATGATCGCCGCCAAAAATGGGCGTGTCGAGAAGCGAGCTTTAGGCGGCTTTCCGCACCTTTATCTCAACGCGTAGGCCTGCCGCTGCCGCCATGTTGACGAGGGCATCCAGACCAAACAGGTCGATTTTCCCACGCATGAAGTCGGAGACGCGCGGCTGCGTGACACCGAACAGCTTAGCGATCTGGGCCTGGCTGAGGTCGGTGTGGGCTAGATGCGCTTTCAGAGCCATCATCAGGGTCGAGCGCAGCTTCATATTTTCAGCTTCTTCGTGCGTACCCTCGATGGCATCCCATACGCTAGCAAATCGGTTCTTGCTCATTGCTCTAGCTCCTTCGTCAAGTCGCGGTAGCGCTTCTCGGCCAGGTCCACATCCGTCTTGCTCGTCTTTTGTGTCTTCTTCTTGAAACAGTGAAGTACATAGACAGCATCGGCAAATTTAGCTACGTAGATGACGCGGAACGCCCCAGCGGCGTCCCGAATCCGGATCTCCTGAACCCCGGAGCCAATCCTTGGCATAGGCTTCCAGTCATCCGGCTCGTGGCCTTGTTGCACCTGGTCGAGCTGATGACCCGCTTCACGCCGTGCCGGTACGGGAAACGCTCTAAGGTCGTCGAGAGAGCTACCCCGGAAATCGACAGGTTTACGATCGGCCATCAGCCTGTATTATACAATTATTTGTATATCGACGCAAGCTGGGTCTATTGAATCGATCGAGCGCACGCAGCATTCCAGCCGCTGCGGGTGGATTATCGTGAGCGATGTAGTCGTAAATGGCGTCGAAGTCGGCAAGCGCTGCGTGGGAGGGCTCGATCCGATGCGGCATCAGCTCCGCGCCCGCCGGGCGCGAGCGGCCAGCCGACGACGACCACGCCGGATCACCCGGTTGATATCAAGTTCACCGGCCGGCCTGGAGTCGAGGCCCTTCTGGATTTCCGACTGCAACCAGGCAAGCTGTTCGCTGCGACGCTTCTGATGCAAGACCGCTGCGACGATTGCGGCTTCGCGGCTGCGATACGCGCCCTTGCGCACCTGCGAGACCACGAACTCTTCGAGAGCGGCTGGTAGTTTTAAGGCGGTGATGGGCATTGCCATTCCAGCATAGATCACGAGCCTCAGCGGTCAAACCGGAAGACGTGCGCCGTAGCAAAAACGTAGCGTTTGATGCCGCTTCGTGCGCTACGGTGCCTAATTCGGGAGAGGGCGGGCCTGCTAACTAGTTGAAAACTAAGAACCTATAAAATCGTCTTTGCGACTTCGAACCTGAGGGTCGGGAGTTCGAATCTCTCCGGGCGCGCCACCTCAGCAATTGTTGCGAATTCGGCACCACGCCACTTCTTGGATCGCTGGATAACGACTGAGGTTTGCCGGCAAAGGCAACCTCGTCCCCACTTGTGCGCTGTCTCAGCCATTCCAGCGCACCGGCACCGAAAGTGCCTTCAAATCTGGGTAAGCCTTCCGTCCAAATTGGGTAGTTCTGCCGATTCGATCTTGCATCCCGCGCGGCACGATTCTCCGTGTCCGAATTCCCCAGCCAACATTGGAGATCAACATGATCACGAAAGCCCCTATGCTTACCGGCACGCCTTTCATTTCCATTGCTGCGCTGGCGGCATGCGCCGTGCTCTCGGGTCCCGTCCCTGCCAAGGGTCATGAGGTCACGGTCAGAGTCCCTGTTAGCACCGCAGGCCTCGATCTACGTGATCCGGGCAGTGTGCGCGAGCTGTACCGTCGACTTCGGCTAGCCGCTCGCACCGCCTGCGATAACGGCAACCGTGTCGATCTGCTGCAACCTTTGCCCAACTTTGCGGGTTGCTACGAAAAGGCACTCGGTAATGCCGTTCGTTCTATCGATCGGCCGCAGCTGAACGCCGTCTATCTCGAGACGCACACGCTTCGCGAAGCCGCGACATATGGCATCGAGTTTCCGGTACGAATGGCTGCGGAGTGACGACAGCTGGCGGACGGGGCGCAGGACTGCACGATCCGCTACGCAGTAAACGCGACACCGGCGCGGGTTGCGCCGTGCCCCGGCCATGCGATCACGCTTCGCCGGCGGACCTCTTGCGCGCCATCGCCACCGCCTCGGCACGCGATGGCACGCCGAGCTTCGTCAGGATCGCCGAGACGTGGTGGTCGACTGTCTTAGTCGAAACAAACAGGCGCCTCCCGATAGCCGAATTACGCAGACCTTCGGATAACAGCGCGAGAATCTCGGTTTCGCGCTTCGTGAGGCCAAACGGATTGCTCCGCGTCGATATCCGCGAGCCGCGCGGAATGCCCCGGACACCCTGTGCGCGCATCTTCTTTCGCAGAAGCTGCGCCGCGGGAGCGGCACCCAATTGTTCCAGAATCGTGTGTGCCTCGCGCTGTTCGGTTTCGGTTCCGTACCATGCGAGCATGTTCGCGTGCTCATAGGGACAGCCCAGATCCTTCCACGCGCGCACCGCGCCGCGCCAGTCGCCTGAGATCTCCAGCGCATAGGGTTGTGCAATATCCGTCGGTTGCCGCTCGAGGGCATCCACTCGCCAGAGCCAGGCTGCAAGTTCGCCTTTCATCCGCGGATCTCGCTGTTGCCGCGCAAGCTCGTACGCAGGCTCAACTTCACGGCGGACACCCTCGCGATCGTCCGCGAGCCACGCGGCCTCGGCGTACACTGCCGCGAGCGTGCCGACGCGCTGCAGCTCCGGTGTCGGGCCGCTGAGCGCCCGCGCTTCTTCGAGGGGCGCGCTCGGATCAGGGTCGCCGCGGCGAACTCGCAGGTGCCCGAGCGTCCGCAGCGCAGGAATGCGGGTTATTGGTGCGGTGCGAGGATGCCGCAACACGGCTTCAGCATCTTCGCTCGCTCCATGCCAATCGCCCGTCTCGAACTTCATACGCGCACGATATGCGAGCATGTAGGCTTCCGAGAATTCCAGGTCGCGCTCATCGCAGTACGCCAGCCCCGCGCTCAGGTATCGTGACGCCTGGTCGTATTGACGGTGGGAAACAGCCATGGCGGCTAGATTCGTATAAGCGTCAGCGACCTGTTCCTGACTACCACCCGCGAGCGCGAGTTGCAGACTCCGGTCGAGATCAACCCAACCTGTCGTGTCGCCTCCGATGAGCCGAACTATGCCGAGCGTTTTCAACGCACGACTCAAAATATCAGTATTTCCCCACGGCTCCGCAAGCGCTATAGCCCGCTGCGCCCAATCGATCGCGGAGTCGGCCTCGTGAGCTTCCATGGCGAGGTCCGCGCGAACGCAGTAGGCCATCGCCAACTCCGGGCCCGGTGGCAGAAGCTCAAGTATTGTGACGGCATCGATACCGTATAGCTTTGCCTCCGCGCTTCTGCCCGCACACCAGCTTAGGCGAGACAACCACCGCAGCGAGTCGCCTTCCTTCAAGCGCTGTCCCGATGCACGCCACATCTCCAGCGCGGAGCGCTGCGCCTCGATGCCACTTTCATGCTGACCCGTCAGATAATACTCGTACGATAGTTGCTCCTGCAGGCGCGCATGCTCAGCGGCGGAGACATGCTCGGCGTACCGAAGTGCAATTTGATAGTGCGATGCCGCTTCACGATGTGCGCCCAACGACGACGCCTGCGCGGCGGCAATGGGCGCGAACCGCAGCACGTCCTCCGCGATGCGCGCGCCGTCCGCGTGATGGGCGAGGCGGGCGGCAGGGATGCCGGGCCGCTCCGCCAGAACGGCGAGGACTTTCGAATGCAGACGCTGTAGTCGCGGCTGAGAAAGCGAGTCTTCAAGCGCGCGCCGGGCCAGCTCGTGCCGAAATGCAAGAGAGGCATCCTCGTAACGCACCATGCCGATGCCCAGGCAGGCCTCGATGCCCGCTTCATCGGGCCGGACAGCCCGCTCCAGCAGCCAGACTTCCGTCCTGCCGGGGACAACGCAGACAAGCTCCATGATTTCGCGTGCGGCAGGCGAAAGCTGGCCAGCTCTTGAGAGCACAGCATCGCGCACCGAAACCGGGACGGTGCCGACCTCCGTAGCCAGCGCTTCGGTTACGAAAAACGGATTGCCGCCGGTGATGCGGTGCAGTCCGGTGGAGGGACGCCCCGCCTGCCTGGCAAGCTGTGCGACGGCGGGCTCTGTAAGCGGCGAGAGTGTCATGCGGTGCGTAGTCGCGCGCGGCAAGTCGCCGATTACGAACCGCAGTGGATGCCGCGCGCCGACCTCGTCGTCGCGATAGGTGACCGCCAGCATTGCGTGTGTGCGATGGATTCGGCGGCCCAGATACTTGAGCAGGTCGAGCGTTGCTTCGTCCGCCCAATGCATGTCTTCAAAGACGACCAGCGCCGCCGCCCGCTCCAGCTCATCGAGCGCTGCAGCGAAGATGTCATCGCGGCTCCCTCCGGAATTGAAGGCCGCCAATAACGCGCCCTGCGTCTGTCGCGCGATATCGTGCAGCGGCGCGAGAGGCCGAGGCGTGAAGAGCGCATCGCATGCTCCCCACCGTACGCGCGCCGTGCGCTGCTGTTTCGAGAATTCCTGCAGCAGCGCGGTCTTACCGATGCCCGCTTCGCCGCCCACGAGCGCGATACAACCTCCGCTTTCCGCTACAGCACCGAGCCATTCCAACAAATCGGCGAGACATCGTTCACGCTCGAGCAGTTCCATCTATGGCGTACTCAGCGAAGGTCGCGTGGCAGCAGTTGTAACCGATCCGCAATGGTCGCACAAAGTCAGGAGCTTTCGGCTGCGTTGTGGCATTTTAGGCGTCAAAATGCCGCCCTGAAAGCTGCCAGTCGCGACCGGCCGCTGGGTCGGATTTGGACTTTAGCGCGACCCCATCTATCTATCCACGTAGCATGGCGAATACCCGCCAGTGCCCAGATTCATCATCTGTGGCGCGCCACCTCAGCAAGGGTCTATTCCGGTCACATAGGAACAGATTATTCCGGCTGCTTACCGTCGCTAAGGCGCGGGACAACTGTAATGGAGTAGTCAGCGGACAGGAGCTTTCCTTTAGGGCCAATTCCTTGAACTGAAAAGTGGTCGGTTCCCGT
>Ga0209415_10010985_pt1 | contig 15316 bp, 15 predicted proteins | sample PeaSoiSIISIP2007_FD_187696 | JGI IMG/M metagenome (GOLD analysis project Ga0209415, IMG submission 187696) | Peat soil microbial communities from Weissenstadt, Germany - SII-SIP-2007 (SPAdes) (version 2) | ecosystem: Environmental > Terrestrial > Soil > Wetlands > Peat | place: Germany... | reverse complement strand
TGCGCTACCCCTGGAACGTTCTTTCGTGCTCCGTAGGTCGCATCCAGGCTGCGCAGCATCCCGCGAACCGTAGCGCCAAGCCGATCGCGGGCAGAGTCGCGATCGGCCCACGCCGGCGGGCCCGGAGACCTGGCCGCAGGGTCAATCTCGGGCCCGACACCCTGCTGTAAAGTTCGCTCATGGGCGGGCGATATGGTCTTTAGGCGGGATCATCTGCACTACTTCGTCACGGTTGTCGAAGAGGGCCAGATCACCCGCGCGGCGGCCCGGCTGCACATCGCCCAGCCCGCGCTCTCCCAGGCGATCGCCCAGTTGGAACAGGACCTCGGTCTCGAGCTGCTCGTGCGCCACGCCCGCGGGGTGACGCTCACGAGGGACGGCGAGAAGGTCTACGAGAAGGCACGCGAGTCGGTGGCGGTGACGATGGACGCCGTGCACACCGCGCGGGCGCTCGGCCGCGCGCAGGAGGGGTCGATCGCGTTCGGCTTCGTCGGCGTGCCACCGGGCCTGGACAGCCCTGCGCTGGTCGACGCGTTCTCGGTGGCCAACCCCCAGATCGAACTCCGCTACCAGGAACTGCCGTTTCCCTCGGCGCCCACCTCGCGGTGGCTTGCCGAGGTCGACGTCGCCGTCTGTCACCAGCCGCTTTCAGATCCGGGCGTTTGGGCGAGGACGCTTCGCTCCGAGCCGCGGGTGGTGCTCGCGTCCGGACGCCACCCGATCGCCGGACACGACGAGCTGACGGTCGCGGACGTGATCGACGAGACGTTCATCCGGCTCCACCCCTCGGTCGAGCCGAGGTGGGCCGGATTCTGGAGCCTCGACGACCAGCGCGGCGGACCGCCTCGCCGCATGACGCGCGACGCCGCGGCCAACGCCCAGGAGGTGCTCGCGGCGCTCACGGTGCGCAACGCCATCACGATCGTTCCGGCCGCCGTCGCAGGCCTCATTCCGGGCATGCTCAAAGGCGTCGTCGCGGTGCCCCTCGCCGACGCCGAGCCGTCGCTCATCCAGCTGGTCGGGCATGCCGACGGTCGCAATGCGCTCGTGCGCCCGCTCGTCTCCTTCGCCGAGACGCTCGCGGCCTCCTCGGCCGGGCGCCCCGCTAGCTCACCTCTTGCGGAAGTAGATCGTGGCGGTCTCGTATGACCGCCACTCTTTCGTGATGCCGTACCACCTCGCGTGCCACTCGAGGACGCCCTCCGCGGCGAGCAGCCTGCCGATGCGCGTGAGCGAGTAGGAGTGCATCAGGTGGTAGGGGTATGACCAGTCCAGGCCGTGCACCAGGTTCATCGGGTTGTATGCCGCGCGCGCGGAGTTGGCGCTCCAGTGGAACATCGCCCTCAGGGCACGGCTGGGCCGGACCGTCACGTGGATCGCCCCCACCCCGCCCGGGCGCAGCCCACGCACGAGCGTGGTGAATATGTGCTCGCCCTCGCGTGAGGGTATGTGCTGAAGCACGTATATCGAGATCACGAGGTCGTAGCGACCGGCGAGCTCGGCCAGCCTCGAGGCGTCCATCCACTCGACGTTGCTCACGTTCCGGCGCTTGGCGTTCTCCTCGGCCTGGCGCAGCACCTCCGGCGCGACGTCCAGTCCGATCACGTGCGCGCAGCGCTGGGCCAGCGGCAGGGCCAGACGCCCCTCGCCGCACCCGAAGTCCAGCGCGGTGCGCGACTCGAGCGTGGCGCCGGTGTAGCCTTCGATCTGCGCTACCAGGCGCGCCACCTTCTCCTCGCCGTCGGCGAAGAAGTGCGCGCGCGCCGCCTCGTCGCTCCAGTTGATCCGCCTGCCTTCGTGCGAGGGGCTGCGTATCGCGTTGCCCGCACGCCGCAGGTAGAGCTGTAGCTGATGGACCGGATCGTTGACCACTGCCGTGTTTCTCCTTTCACTGCCAGCGTACATGAGCCCGCACGCCCCGAGCGAGGGCGCCGGCGGCCGCAGAGCAGCATGTTGGGCCGCCTATTTCCACTGCGCGGCGTGCATCGCGCCCGTCGGAACGTAGGTGTACTCGATGCGTGCCCGCTCCTTCACTACAACTGCGGGATTGCCCACGGCGACGCCGTACTCCGGGACGTCGCGACTGACCACCGAGCCGGTGCCAATCACCGCGTGGTGTCCGATGTTCACACCCGGGAGCACGATGATTTTCACCGGAAGCCAGGCGTAGTCACCGATCGTGACGGTGCGCCTTTCTCCCTTCAGGCCTGGATGGTCCACGTCGTGCTGGGTGGAGAGCAGGTCGATGTCTCCGCCGAGGATCACGTTGCGGCCGATCGAGACCTCTCCCCAGGAGTCGATGAACACGCGCCCGCCCAGTTTCGATCCCGCGCCGATGCGCACGTTCTCGGGAAAGCGCATGTTCACCCGCGGGCCGATGCTGGCCGTCGGGTCGATGCTCGCGCCCAGCGCCACCCACGCCTGGCGGCGGCCGTCGCGACCGAGCGCCTTGCGGACGGCGAACGAGCGCATCGCCTGGCGCAGATGGCCGCTGCGCCGCGCGAGCGCGACGAAGGCGGTGGCTAGCGATGCCTGCAGTTGACCTCTCACGGTGGCCCCCTCGTCCCAGCCGGGGACCAGCTCGACAGCTGACCGTCGGTGCCCCAGGATTCAGGGCAATGCTAGCAATGCGCGGTCGCTGCAAGGCTCGGCTCGAGACCGGAGGACCCGGTCCGCCCGATGCCCCCCTGCGACCGCTCCGACGTCGTCGCGCACCGGCCCCGGCCGCGGCGGGGGGGGCCAGCGTGGGGCCGGCCGAGCGGGACGGCAGCACGCCGCCGGCGGTCGCGGGACACCGAGGGAAGAGTGACCCGCGACCGCCGGCTCGTCCAGAGGCATGGAGAACACCTCTGGACCGCCCCGGAGACAACCGTTCACGTGATGCCGAAGCCCCCCTCGGCCCGCGCAAGACACCTCGTCACTGCGCCATGCATACGGCTATCACCAGCATCACGATGGCCAGCCAGGCGATAGCAATCAGGACGAGAAGCATACGAGCGCGGCACGACGCTGCAGGATGTCAAGGAGATGTTGGAGCTATGTAGGAGGAGTGTGTGCCATCGCGTCCCAGATGTCCAAGACGTGTTTGCCGTCCTGGTATAGACTTCCCTTATCGCAGGCGGCCGGACGAACGCTCTGGGCGCCATTCGCCGTAGGAGGCGGCAGTATGGGGTTCAAGCGGGGGCAGCTGCGTTACTTCGTCGCGGTGACCGAAGAGGGCCAGATCACGCGCGCCGCGGCTCGGCTGCACATCGCCCAGCCCGCGCTCTCGCAGGCGATCGCGCTGCTCGAGGCCGAACTGGGCGTGGAACTGCTCAGGCGCCACGCACGCGGCGTCACGCTCACCGCCGCCGGCGAGGCCTTCCTACCCAAGGCGCGCGCCGCCTTGGCCAGCGAGCACGAGGTCGAGATGACCGCACGTGCGCTCGCACGCGCCGCCAGCGGCACCCTGGAAGTGGGGTTCGTCGGGCCGCCCCCGGTGATGAGCACCGCCGCGCTGTTCGAGGCTTTCGCGGAGTCCTACCCCGGGGTCGAGGTGTGCTTCCGCGACGTCCCCTTCCCGCGCGGCCCGACGCGCGTCTGGCTCGAGGGCGTGGACGTAGCCTTCTGCCACGCGCCGGCCCTCGATGCCGGCGTCTGCCTGCAAACAGTGCGCCGCGAACCGCGCGCTGTGGTCGCGCACCGCGACCACCCGCTCGCCAACGAGGCCGAGCTGAGCGTCGCCGACGTGCTCGACGAGCTGTTCGTCAGCTACCACCCCCAGGTGCAGAGCGCCTGGGCCGGCTTCCATTGCCTCGACGACCACCGCGGCGGGTCCCCGGCCGCGCTCACCGGCCACCGCGTATCGACCTCGCTGCAGATGCTCGGTGCGATGGCCAGCGGCAGCGCGATCACCACGGTCCCGCTCGCCGATGCCCAGTTCGCACAGCAGGTCCTCGCGCAGGTCGAGGTCATCCCCCTGTATGACGCCTCCCCCGCGGTCGTCTCGCTCGTCTGGCACGCCGACAACGAACACCCCCTCATCCGGCCTCTGGCCGCAGTCGCCCAGCGCCTGCTCAGCGAGGGCGCGGACATGGCCGCCAGCACGGGCGGCGCCGGCGCAACGGCGAACGGCGCGCGTCCGATCGCCGGCCGCGCGGGCGCCACGGCGGCCGCCGACAAAGGCGCCGCAGCCACGGCCGGCGCGGGCGCCCGGCGCACGGGCACGGCTTAGACGCCCGACGGCGCGCCGCAGCGAGCCGCGGGCTGTGCTCAGGTGCGTTCCACCGCGACCAGCGCGCGGCCCAGCGATTTCTCGTCCTGGGGCCCGCGCAGAACCGCCCTGATCCGCCCTTTGCCGTCCACCACGAACGTCGTGGGCAGGCCCGTCAGGTGGTAGGCGTTGCCGACCGTTCCTTCGGAGTCGCGCACGTTGGGGAACGTCCAGCGATAGCGCGCGATGAACCCCCGCGCACCCGAGAGGCCGTCGCTCCAGTCCACGCCCACGATGCGGCCCTTGCCCTGCGGGCTCTGGGCGAAGCGCTCGAGCGCGGGCGCCTCGCGTTCGCAGGGGCCGCACCAGCTGGCCCAGAACACCACCAGCGCCGGTCTGCCACCGGCGCCGGCGAGCAGGCTCGAGATGGTCACCGGCGCACCCGCGAGGCGTTCGTGCGGCAGCGCAGGAGCGGCGTGCCCGCTCGCCGAGCCCCCCGGGGCGAGCCCGAAGACGACCAGCGCCACGAGCGCCGCCAGGCATGCCGCCGCGATGATCATCGGTCGCAGCCTGCGAGCCATGCGCCGGCGCTCAGCTGGAGGCCAGGAGGGGCACGTCGTGGGCGATTTCCGCGGGCTGGAAGCTCGGCGCGTAGATCGTGATGCGCTTGCCCGAGCCGCCGATCCCGTAGATCAAGCCCGAGTGGTTCACGAATTCCGGCTTCTGGGCGTCGCGTTCTGAGCCCACCCCCCACGCCTTCCAGACCGCCGCGAGTTCCTGTGAGGAGCCCACCAGGTATTGCATCCTGCCGGTCATCTCGTGGCGCGCGAGGAACGCCGCGACGGCGCTCCGGGTGTCCCCGCGGGGGTCCACCGAGACGGCGATGATCTGCGCTTTGGACGCGGTCGCCGACCCCATCAGGTTCTGCGCCACGCGCAGCTGCGAGGTGATCAGGGGACAGATGTCCGGGCAGTGGGTGTAGAGGAACGTGACCAGCACGGCCTTGCCGCGGTATGACGCCATGTTCACAGGTTGACCGAGGTAGTTGCGTAGCGCAAGCGGCGGGGCCTGGGTGATCGGCGTGAGCACCCCGGCGGCCTCGAAGTTGGCGTGCCCGGCCGCGCTCTTGTTGGAGGCGCCCGATGAGCCGCCCACGGTCAGCAGCGCGACCACTCCCGCGACGACCACGAGGGCGAGCAGCGAGAGGAGCAGCCGCGGGTCGATTCTCTGCTTCGGCATCCACCGCGAAGTTAGCAGCGCGCCTTGCCTGGCGCGCCGGCGCCGTCGGCAAGAAAGCTTGCACTCCTGCACCTGTAACGCATCTTGCAGCGAGATCTGTTAGCTTGCCGCCCGTCGTGCCGAGTCCTTGACCCCACGGGGCCAGGGAGCGGGGGACCCATTGCGGCCGAGAGGCTGCGGGGGCGAATCGCCACAGGTGTGGCGTAGCGTAGTCGTTTACGCGAGCCCGACAGCTAACCCCGTAGGCGCATGGAAACGGATTGGAGAAAGGACGCCCTCGAATGTCGGGATCCCCGCGTGATCTTGCTGTTCTGGACCACTGGAGCGCCTCCCTCGAGCGCTCGCGTGAACGCCGTGCCCGTACCGGCCGCAGCCGCACCCGCGGCGGCGCCAGGCCGATGACCGCCCGATCGTTGCTGCTGAGCGCTGCTGCGGCACCCCGTGACCTCGCCGAAGAGCTGCCATGGGAGCTCTCGCTCGGACGCTCCCGCGCGCGCAGGCGCGCGGCGGAGCTGCGCTTCGTGCCCGCAAGCTCACGCGCCAAGCGCGTGTCGATCGGCACGCTGGCCGCTCTCACCGTGGGGCCCACCGCGAGCATCGCCAGCGGCGGGCAGGGCACGATCAACTCCGGCGCGCCCAGCCCCGAACCTGCGACCACCACCGAACACTCGATCGTGCTGACCGTAGGCAGCGAAGGCCGGCAGGTCCAGCTGCTGCAGGCGGCGCTCGGGGGGATCAAAGTGGACGGCATCTTCGGTCCCGAAACCGAAGAAGCCGTGCGCCGCTTCCAGGCGGCCAACGGCCTCACCGTCGACGGCATCGCCGGACCGCTGACCACCGCGGCGCTGCGCGGAGGGTCCGCCAGCGGCGTGTTCGCCGCGGACGTCACGAGCTCGCTGCCGGGGGAAGCCGCGGCTGCCAGCCCGGCGGTGGCCACCGGCCCCACGCACACCGTCAATGCGGCGCACGCCTCCAGCGCGCATGAAACGGAATCCTCCACCGGCGCCACGTCGCACGAACGCTCGAGCGAAACGGGCGAACGGTCGACGACCAGCCCTGTCGCGCGCCTGCAGAATGCGCTGAAGCTCGCCGCCGACGGTGAATTCGGTCCGCTGACCGAGGCGGCGGTTCGCCGTCTGCAGGCCCGCCACGGCCTCACCGTGGACGGCATCGTCGGACCGGCCACGTGGGCGGTGATCGGCGTGCACGGGGAGGAAACGCTCACGCCGCCGCCGTCGGCGCTTCCGGCGCCCGCGGTGCACCACCACTCCCACGCGGCCGCCGCCGCGCAGGCGCCCGCGCCGGAATCCTCCGAATCGCAGCCGCCGTCGTTCAGCGGCAGCGCCGTGGAACGCCTGCAGCACGCCCTGAAGCTCCCGGTGGACGGGGAATTCGGTCCGAGCACCGAGGAGGCCGTGATGCGCCTGCAGTCCCGCCACGGCCTCACGCCCGACGGCGTGGTCGGCCCGGAAACCTGGGCGCTGCTCGGGATCCACAGCGAGGGCACGCTCACGCCGCCGGCCTCCGCGCGGGTGCCAGCCGAATCCCAGCCCTCCTCCGGCGGCGAATCGTCCACCAACACGGCCGGCGGCGGCGGCGAAGGCTCCGGTGTCGTCTCCCGGGTGATCGCCGCAGGCGAAGAAATCGCGACGCGGCCCTACGTCTGGGGTGGCGGCCACGGCTCCTTCCAGTCCTCCGGCTATGACTGCTCGGGCTCGGTCTCCTACGCCCTGCACGGCGGCGGCCTGGTCAGCTCACCGATGGACTCCAGCGAATTCGAGTCCTACGGCGAAGCGGGACCCGGCCGCTTCATCACGATCTACGCGAACGCCGAACACGTCTTCATGGTCGTCGACGGCAAACGCTTCGACACCGTCGCGCTCGCGGAATCCGGCTCGCGCTGGTCGAGCAGCATGACCTCCACCGGCGGCTACGTGGTCCGCCACCCCGACGGCCTGTAGAGCACCCGGCGGACTCCCACCGGACCGGTCGCACCCGGCCGGCCGCCCCCACCCGGCGGCCGGCCGCGCGTCCCGTCCCAAGCGCGGCCTAGCCTGCGCGCCTCGCTTCCAGCGACAACTGCGAGAGGAGACGAGGCGATGCTCGCGCGCGCCCACTCATTCACCGTCGACGGGTTCCACGCCCGCCACGTCACCGTCGAGGTCGACGTGCGGCCCGGGCTGCCCGCCTTCGCGATCATCGGCCTCGGTGACACCGCGGTGCGGGAGGCGCGCGACCGTGTGCGGACCGCCGTCCTGAACTCGGGCTTCGAGTTCCCAGCCCGGCGGGTGACCGCCAACCTCGCCCCCGCCGACCTCCCCAAGAGCGGTCCCGGCCTGGACCTTGCGCTCGCCTGCGCGCTGCTCGGCGCGACCGGGCAGCTTCCACGCGAGCGGCTGGAGAGCCACGCCCTGCTCGGCGAGCTGGCGCTCGACGGCGCCGTAAGGTCCGCCCAGGACACGCTCGCGGTGGCGCGCGCGGCACGGCGGGCAGGACTTCGGACGCTCGCGCTCGCCGGTCCCCGCGCGCACGAGGCGACCCTCGTGGAGGGCCTGCACGTGGCGGTCGTCGAAAGCCTTCGCAGCGCCGCGCGCGTGCTGCGCGGCGGGCCCGGCGACCTCATGTGCGCGCCGGCGGCGAGCATCGGTGATCCCCGCGCGGGCGCCGGCGCTCTCGACCTCGGCGAGGTCCGCGGCCAGCACCACGCGGTGCGCTCGCTCGTGATCGCCGCGGCCGGCGGGCACAACCTGCTGCTGAGCGGTGCGCCGGGCACCGGCAAGACGATGCTCGCGCAGCGGGCACCATCGATCCTGCCACCGCTCAGCCCGGCGCAGGCGGTCGAGGTGATGCTGATCGAAGGCCTCACCGGTGGCGCTGGGCCGGAGCTCGCGGCGCAGCGGCCGTTCCGCGCGCCGCACCATTCGATCACGCCCGCAGGGCTCATCGGCGGGGGACGCCGGGGCTCGGTGGGCGAGGCGGTGCTCGCCCACCACGGGGTGCTCTTCCTCGACGGCCTGTCGGCTTTCAGAGTTATCATCCCCCCTCTCCACGGGCGAGCCTCGCTCCTGCTTTTCGTCCAAAGCGGGAGCGCACGACCTCCTCGAGAAGCCGTCTAATTGGGTCCTGAACGCACCGCGGCCCGACGCGACGGCCGGGCCGCGGAGGGGGTCGCGTGCGGGCGTGGGGCTACAGCGCTTTGCACTGGCCGTGCTTGCTAGCCGCTGTGTTGCCGGACCCTTCCGGCGCGGGAGAGTTGAGGGTGCAGATCAGCTCGCTCGTGACGGTGTTTTCGGAGACGTCGATTTTCGGCGCCACGTTGGCGCGCACGCTTAGGCGGTGACCGACGTGGTTTTGTGTGACCTCAAGCGGTCTGCGGTCCGTCGAGTTTTCGAATACGCGCAGGTCACCGCCGACCGAATCGCCGGACACCCCCACGCCTTCGCACCCTTCCAGGGCGTTTTTCCCGAAGGCGACGCTTCCGCCGACGGTGAGGTCGTTGATCCCCACGCCTAACGCGGAACAACCCGTGAGCCCTGTGACCCACACGTTGCCGTCAACGACGGCGCCATCTGCGAGGAGGGTTTCGGGGGTTCCTCCCACGACCCTGACACTCCCATGGACATGCGTGCTCGGTCCCACCACCACAGCAGCGCTTTCCTTCGGCGAGTCCGTCACTTGCACGCTCCCGTCCACCGTGAGCGATCCTTCGCTCCCCCCGACCAGGACCACCGAGCCGTGCATGGCGGTGATGCCGCCCTCGATAATGATCGGCTCTACCGGTTCGAACGACAACGCGACCAGTTCCCCTCCGGGCTTCACGGTCACATTGCCGGTGATCGTAGCGCCAACCCTGTAGCTGCCGAAGGCTTCCCCGACGTCGCATCGTCCTTCGACGGTGACGTTGCCGGAGACTTCGCCTATGACGAATCCGTTCTTGCACAACGTGCTGCTCGTGTGAGCCAACGCGGCCGACGTGCCAAACACCCCCACTATCAGCAGCGTCGCTGCCGCAACAAGCACCCGGCGTTCCATCGCTTTCCCCCATCTCTAGTTGCGCTATCGCGACGCAACGCCCCCACAAGCCCCTGTGGATGGCGTCCTGCCACCTGAGCGACCGATGCTACACGCAACGCGAATCGCTAGGCGCAGCCCACGGCGTCTTGGTGCCCGGTGATCCTAACTCGGTGATCAAGGCCGTTGCTAGGCGAGACTCCACCAGGTCGGGGGTGGTGGACCGCTCAGGCATCGGTTGAGTATCCCCGACCGCTGATTCCGAAGCTGAGCGAGCGTGTCTCAGGCTGGCGTCGCGGTGTCGCTTTGGACGAAAAGCACCAGCGACGACGAAGGGAGCAGAACTCGGACTTCTGAGGCTATCCCTGGATGAGCTCTCGGAGTTCGCGCGCTCGACGCTGCAGGCGCTGCGCCAGCCGCTGGAGGAGGGCCGCGTGGCGCTCGCGAGGGCCAGGCACGCGGTCGTGTATCCCGCGCGCTTCATGCTGCTGGCGGCGACCAACCCGTGCCCCTGCGGATTTGCCGGTGAGGATGACCGCTGCGGCTGCAGCGAGGCGGAGCTGAGCCGCCACCGCCGGCGGCTGAGCGGCCCGCTGCTCGATCGCATCGACATCTGCGCGGGGCTGAGCCGCGCGAGCGCCTGCAGCAGCAGCGGGAAGCCGCTGACCAGCTCGAGCCTGGCGCGCGAGCGCGTGCGCGACGCCCGCGAGCGTCAGGCGACACGACTCGAGGCCGAGGGAATCTCGCTCAACGCCCACATGGACGTCGCCTGCATGGGCCGCCACCTGCAGCTCGACGCGCGGGCCGAGGAGCTGATCCGCGATGCGGGCGAGCGCGGCATGCTCAGCGCGCGCGGTCAGCAGCGCGTGCTGCGCGTGGCCCGCACGATCGCTGACCTGCGCGGCGGGCGGCGACTGCGCGGCAGCGACGTCGGCGCCGCGCTCGCGCTCCGCCCCGAGGCCGCGATGGGGCCGCGGGAGCCGGCGTGAGCGCCTCCCGCCCGGGAGCGGATGCCGCGCCTGGGCGGGAGGCGCCCCTCGCGGCCGGGCTCGAGGGCGCCTGCGAGACGTGCTGCAGGCACAGCTGGCTGCTGAGGGAGCTGACCGTCCCACTCGACTACTGCAGCCGCGACCCCGCCCGTCTGATGGACGCACTCGCGCTGGAGCAAGGCGATCTGCTCGCGGCGCTTGGCGGCAGGCGCCGCGAGGAGCTTGCAGAACGTCTGCTGGGCTTCGCGCGGGAGCGTCTCACGCCGCCGGCGGGTGTCGAGGCGCTCTGCCGCCACGATCCGCGCTTTCCGCCCGCGCTGCTCGCGCCGTGCGCGCCGCACCTGCTGTTCTTGACGGGCGCCGTCGCGCGGCTTCAACGGCTCGTGGCGGCACCGGTGGTGGCGATCCTCGGCTCTCCTCGCGCGAGCGACTACGGCGTGGAGATGGCGAGGGCGATCGCGCGCGGGCTCGCAGCCGCCGGCGTGACGGTCGCGAGCGCGCTCGCAGATCCGCTCTCGGCGGCCGCCCAGACGGGCGTGCGGGAGCTTGCAGGCGCGAGCATCGCGGTGTCGGGCGACGGGCCGAGGGCGGCCGCGCCCGCCCGGTGGCGCTCGCTGCAAGCGCACGTGCGCGACGCCGGTTGCCTGATCTGGGAGCTGCCGGGCGACGCCCGCGGGCGTCGTTTCGGAGCGATCGCCGCCCAGCTCACGCTCGCCGAGCTGGCCGCGGTGAGCGTGGTGGTCGAGGCGCGCGAGCGTCCCGCGGATCTCGCCGGCGCGATGCTCGCCCGCGCGCGCGGGCGCCCGCTGGCAGCCGTGCCCGGGCGCGTCACCTCCCCCCTCTCCGCGGGCCCGCATGCGCTGCTGGCGGGGGGAGCGGCGCTCGCGCGCGGCGCACATGACGTGCTCGAGCTGCTGCCGGTTGGTCCGCCGCAGGGCGCCACCGCATGCGAGGAGCCGCGCGCGGCGTTGCCACCGCGTCTGCGCGCGCTGCTCGAACGTGTGTGCGCGGGCAGCGATACGGCCGAGCGGCTGTGTGCGGGCGGCGACGGCGACCCGGCGGAGGTCCTGCTCGGGCTCAGCGAGCTAGAGCTGATGGGCCTGCTCGGCCGCGGGTCGGCCGGGCGCTACCTGCCGCGCGGGTGACCGCTCTCCTGAGACGCGCCTCCCCACGTGTCGAAAACCCGCTTGCAAGCTCAAGATCCACGCCGCCGGAGCCGAGGGCTGCACTTGAGATGATGGATCAGCTCAGAGCCCGGGGGGACGTTCGGTGATGCCTTCAGTGCCCGCGCAGCCGGAGGATCGCGACGCGGAGCTCCACCGTCTCGGCGAGGCGCTGGGCGAGCGCGCCGGCGAGGTGTTCGAGCGCGTTGCCATGCGCAGCGAACGGGCCGCGCCGGAGCTTGCGGCGCCGATGCGCGGCAGCTTCGCGCGGATCTGCATGCTGGCCACCGCGACGCTCTCCCGCTGGATGGCCGGCGAGTCGCCCGAGGCAGGACTGAAGGCCGGACGCGAGGCCTGGGACGTGTTCGGCCAGCTCGCCGCCCACCGCGAGGCCCCGCTGAACGAGGTCACCAAGCGCTGCCTGCGCTGGCGGGACGCGGTCGATGAGGTGCTCGGCGAGTGCGCGGAGATGATCGGTACCCCGCCGGCGGTGCTGGCCAAGGCGCGGTCGATGACGCAGATGACGCTCGACGTGACGCTCGTGAGGGTGTGCGAGGCGTTCGAGAGCGAGCGCACGCGCACCGAGGACGAGCTCGCCAGCCGCCAGGAGGAGCTGGCCTTCGTGGCCACGCACGACCCGCTCACCGGGCTGCCCAACCGCGCGCTGCTGCTCGACCGCGGCGAGCAGATGCTCGGGCGTGCGCGCAGACGCCAGACTCCGATCGCGGCCCTCTACATCAACCTCGACAACTTCACGGCGATCAACGACACGCTCGGCCACGCCGTTGGCGACGAACTGCTGCGGGCGATCGGCGCGCGGCTCGACGGGATCGTCCGCGACACCGACGCGCTCGGACGGCTCGGCAGCGACGAGTTCGTGCTGCTGGCCGAGGAGGTGCCGCTGGCGGCCGGGGTCGAGGTGATCGCCGAGCGTCTGCACGAAGCGCTCAAGGAGCCGTTCCGGGTCGCGGGCAGCGCCCAGACCGAGCTCACGGTGACCGCGAGCATCGGCATCGCGAGCGGCGAGCGCGCGAGCGCCGAGGACTTCCTGCGCGACGCGGACATCGCGATGCACCGCGCCAAGCGCGAGGGCCGGAACTGCCATGTGGTCTTCCACTCCGACATGCAGGATCTGCTGCAGGGCCGCATGGAATTGGAGATGGACTTGCGCGGGGCGCTCGCGCACGGCGAGTTCTTCCTCGTCTACCAGCCCACCTTCGACCTGCACGCGATGATCCCCACGGGCCTTGAGACGCTGATCCGCTGGCGGCGACCGGTGCGCGGCGTGGTCGCGCCCAACGACTTCATCCCGCTGCTCGAGGACACTGGCCTGATCGTGGACGTGGGCAGGTGGGTGCTGCAGGAGGCCTGCCGCCAGGGCGCGGCCTGGCGCCGTGCGGGTCATCCGGTGGGGATCGCGGTGAACGTGTCCCCGCGCCAGCTCGACTCCGACCGCTTCGTCGTCGACGTGCGCGAGGCGCTCTCCTGCAGCGGCCTGGACGCGCCGGCGCTAACGCTCGAGATCACCGAGACGACGCTCATGCGCAGCCCCGAGGAGACCGCCCGCCGCCTGGGCGTGATCAAGGCGCTCGGCGTGCGCGTGGCGATCGACGACTTCGGCACCGGCTACTCCTCGCTGGCCCATCTCCAGCGCTTCCCGGTGGACGCGCTGAAGATCGACCGCTCGTTCGTCTCCCAGGTCGCCCAGAACCGCGAGGGCGCGACGCTGATCCGTACGCTCGTGCAGCTCGGCAAGGCACTTTCGATCGAGACGCTCGCCGAGGGCATCGAGCGAGAGACCGAGCTCGCGCTGCTGCGCACGCAGCGCTGCGACAGCGGCCAGGGCTTCCTGCTGGCCCGCCCGCTCGAGGCCCTCGCCGCCGACGCGTTCCTGCGCAACTGGCGCCGGCCGCGCCTGTCGCTGCCGATGGTCGCCGCGGCAGCGGGCTGACCTCCCGGAGCCACATTCAGGACTGCGCCGTGCGTTGATAGCGTCGCTGCGCGTGAGCAGGGTCGCGACTGCCATTCCGAACATGCGCCGCGGGGACCTCGGCGAGCCACCCGAGCTCGACCCCGCGCGGGTTCGCCGCAGGCTGATCGTGCTGCTCGCGGTGATCCTCGCGGCGGTCGCGATCATCACGCTCGTGCCCGGGCTCGCGAGCCTGCGCGATCGCTTCGCCCACGCAAGCTGGCAGTGGCTGGCGCTCGGCGCGGTGCTGAAGGTGCTCTCCGGGCTCTGCTACGTAGCGGTGTTCCGCGCGGTGTTCTGCACGCAGATGAGCTGGCGCCTGAGCGCCGAGATCGGCATGGCCGAGCTGGGCGCCAACGCCGTGATACCCACGGGCGGCGCAGGCGGCCTCGCGCTCGGCGTGTGGGCACTGCGACGGACCGGCATGAGCACCGACCAGATCGCGCGGCGCAGCGTCGCGTTCTTCTTCCTGACCAGCGTTCCCAACGTCCTCGGCGTGATCGTCCTCGGCATTGGGCTCGCGCTCGGCGTCTTCGAAGGGAGCGCCAGCCTGCCGCTGACGCTGATCCCTGCGGTGATCGCCACGCTCGCGATCGTGGCCACGCTGGCCAGCGGACGCTGGGCGGCCGCGGCCCAGCATCGGGCCGCCGCCCGGCGCGGTCACGATGCGCGCCTGCCGCGCCTGCTCGCCGCGCTGGCGGGAGGCGTGCAGGAAGCGCTCCAGCTGCTGCGCCGGCACGAACCCTGGCTGATCCTCGGCCTGCTCGGCTACCTCGGCTTCGACGTGATGGTGCTGTGGGCCACCTTCCACGCCTTCGGCGCCGCCCCACCGATGGCGATCATCTGGATCGGCTATCTGATCGGCGAGCTGGGCGGGCTGATCCCGGTGCCGGGCGGCATCGGCGGCGTGGATCTCGGGCTGGTCGGCGCGCTCGTGCTCTACCACGTGCCCGTCGGCTCGGCCACCGCCGCGGTGCTCGCCTACCGCGCGCTGGCGCTCTGGATACCGGCCGTGCTCGGCGCGATCGCGTTCGTGTTGCTGCGCCGCACACTTTCGCGGGAGACCAGCGCGATCGCCAGCTGCCAGCCGGGCGAGGAGGTCGAGGTGATCGGCCGCGGGCGCGTGCGGCTCGGCGGATGAGCTCGGCGCTGCGCAGGCACTTCAAGCGCGCCCCGGACGCGGCAGGCGTCCGCCCGCTGGCAGCCGAGGGGCTGGCCGCTACGAGCTCCAGCTAGACGCCCGGCGGCGCCGACCATGAAGCCCGGGCGGCCGCGGCGCCAGGGCTACCCCTCGGTGAGTATCAGTAGCGTCTCGCGGCGAACCCCGTCGAACTTCATCGCATCGGCTCCCGCCTCAGACTGCATGACGTCCTCAAAGGCAGCCATGTCGGGGACGTCCACGATCAGCGCGACCCGATTCGAACCCTCCGGGTCTCGGAAGGTGCGCACCGTGATCCCCAGAGGCCCAAAGACTTCCTCTCGCTTCGGTGAACTGAGCCAATGGTCGACGTCGTCTACCTCGTGGAACCCAAGCAGCGTTGGCATCCCGCCTCATCTTTCCCACAGCGAAAAGCCGTGCGGTGTAGGGGTGTGAGCGAGTAACCGTACCGTTTCTCGTGGCCCCGCTTGGGACGGACAGGGAAGTGCTGGGGCCGACGACGCGACCGCACCTGCCGAGCGGACCTTCACGCGGCGGGTGCGAAACGATCAGAGCCCGAGTTTGCGAACGCCTGTCTCGTTGAAGCCGAGGTGG
>Ga0209415_10010982_pt1 | contig 15318 bp, 6 predicted proteins | sample PeaSoiSIISIP2007_FD_187696 | JGI IMG/M metagenome (GOLD analysis project Ga0209415, IMG submission 187696) | Peat soil microbial communities from Weissenstadt, Germany - SII-SIP-2007 (SPAdes) (version 2) | ecosystem: Environmental > Terrestrial > Soil > Wetlands > Peat | place: Germany... | reverse complement strand
CGGGCCGATTTCGGCGGATGAGCCGAGGAGGTGCGCCTCGGGGGGTGGGTTCAGGTCGCGACGGGGTGGGCAGCGGCAGCGTTCTTTGGAGAACATCCTTGCAATCGCACCTTCGGGTCGATAGCTTCAGCCATTGGCGTCGTGGCCGCGCCCCGGAGGCGGGCCATCTGGGAAAGAGCGGTTTAACAAGATTCCGACGCGGAGGTGGGCACGACGTCGGCCCCTTGGCGTTTTGGCGCTTTTTCTGTGGCATTGTCGGACGAACCCGCTTACGATTTATCCAGTCGTCGCAGACTGTGGATCTGGCCGAGCTACCGAATTTGTGCGTCGCCGTCCGTCATCTGGTCCCCGTGTGATTGCCTGTGCTGTCAGCACCCGGCGTCGGTCCCTACCCCGAGTTAAAGCCGATGAACGAATCGCCTGACCAGCGGCCGCCGGACCGGTCGGCCCCCTGTCCCGACCACTCGCCGGTCACCTCGCCGCCGCCCACCCTGTCCCGGGTCAATGGGCCAACCGTGCATGCCGCGCCAGCAGCGCTCACGCAGCCGCCCCACAGGATCCCACCCCCCTTGACCTCGCCACCCGCCTCGCCTGCCGCCTCACCCTCCCCAGGCCCGGAGGAAGTGATTCCGGGGGAGCCGGCGTTCGACCCGCTGGCAACAGGTCCCTTCGCCCCCGCGAGCCCGGCCGGGACGGACGACCCCGCCCCGGCCGGCCGCGCGCCGGCTCGTCGCGACCGGTCGCCGGCGAGCGTGGGCGACTACGACATCCTCGGCGAACTGGGGCGCGGCGGCATGGGTGTCGTCTATCGGGCCGTCCAGCGCACGCTGAAACGCCCGGTGGCCGTGAAGATGATCCTCGCGGGCGGCCACGCCGGCCACGAGGAGATCGAGCGCTTCCGGAGCCGAGGCCGAGGCGATCGCCCGGCTGCGGCACCCGAACATCGTGCAGATCTACGAAGTCGGCGAGCAGGACGGCCGGCCGTTCTTCTCGCTGGAGCTCGTGGACGGCGGCAGCCTCGACCGGCGCGTCCGCGGCACACCGCAGGCGCCGCGGCCGGCGGCGGGCTTCGTCGCGGTACTCGCCCGCGCCATGCACGCCGCCCACCAAGCCGGCGTCGTTCACCGCGACCTGAAGCCGGCCAACGTGCTGCTCAGCCTCAAGCCGGACGCCGCCCCGGCGACGGGGCCGGAGGACGAGGGCGAGCGGCCGCTGGAGGCGTTCGAGCCGAAAATCACCGACTTCGGGCTAGCCAAGCGCCTCGACGGGGAGGGGGAGCACACGCAGAGCGGGGCCGTGATGGGGACGCCTTCGTACATGGCCCCCGAGCAGGCGGAAGGCCGCATCAGCGCCATCGGCCCGCGCACGGACGTCTACGCACTGGCGGCGATCCTGTACGAGCTGTTGACGGGCCGCCCGCCCTTCAAAGCGGCGACCCGCGGGGAAACCATCGAGCAGGTCCGCACGCAGGAGCCGGTGCCTCCGTCGCGGTTACAGGCGAAGCTGCCGCGCGACCTGGAGACGATCTGCCTGATGGGACTGCGCAAGGAGCCGGAGAAACGCTACGCCAGCGCCCGCGAATTGGCCGACGACCTCCAGCGCTGGCTGGACGGCCAGCCGATCCTGGCGCGGACGGTGGCGGCGTGGGAGCGCGCCGTCAAGTGGGCGCGGCGGCGGCCGGCGCTGGCGGCCCTGGCCGGGGTCGCCCTCCTCGCCGTGGTGGGGCTCGTCACCGGGGCCGTGTCCTTCGCCCTCCTCATGGGTCAGCGGGCGACCGCCTTCCGCCAGCAGCTCGACCATAACCATACGGCCGATGAGCTGTGGAACCAGGGTCTGGTGGACGAAGACCACGGCAAATTCGATGCCGCCGAGACGCGCTGGGTCAAGGCCCAGGCCATCCTCGACGCGGACCCGGACGCGGCCACCCCGGAAATGCGCGGCCGGCTGGAGGACCGCATCCAGCGCGTCCGCCGTCGCTCGGAGGAGGCAGCGGGGCAGCAAAAGTTGCTGGCCGACCGCCAGCAATTCGCGGGGCGCCGGAAGGGCTTCGAGCCACACCGTGACCAGGCGATGTTCCAGGCGGTCAGCTTCGGCGATCAGGACTCAGCGGCCGCCGCCGTGGTTCGACGGGAGGCGCCGGCCGCACTCGCGGCATTTGGCCTCGACGCCGGCGACCCGAAGGCCCTCACGGCCGGACTGGACCCTTTCCGCGCTGTCATCGAGGCGCCCGACCTCGCCCGCGTGGCGGAGGAGTGCGTTGAGGTGCTCCTGACCTGGGCCAGGGCCGAGGCAACAGCCCCCGCCCCGGACGGCGACCCGCACAAGGCGCTGCGGCTACTCGAGGGCGCCGCCGCGCTGGGCGAGGCGCACGGTCTGGGGACCCCGCGGGCGCTGCACCTTCACCGAGCCCACTGCCTGGAGTTGCTGGGGAATGCGGCCGAGGCCCGCGCGGAGCGAAACCAGGCCGCCGCCGTCGCCCCGGCGACCGCCCTCGACCACTTCGAGGCGGCGCTGGAGGATTACCGCGCGGAGCGCTGGGAGGCGGCGTCCACGGCGTGCGAGGAAGCGCTGGTGCGCCGGCCGGGCCACTTCTGGGCGCTGTACGTCAAGGCGCGGTGCAACCTGCGCGCGCAGCGCTGGGGCGAGGCCAAGGTGGGACTGGACGTCTGCCTGGGGCGACACCCGGAGTACCTCTGGCTGTTGCCCCTCCGCGGCGTCGCCCACGGCGGGCTAAAGGAGTACCCCGCCGCCGAGAGCGACTTCGCCCGCGCCCTGACCGCCTCGACCGATCCCCCGTCCCAGGCCGCCGCGCTGACTAATCGTAGCTACTTGCGCCTCATGCAGGGCCGGCGCGACGATGCCGAGGGCGACCTGCGCCAGGCCATCAAACTCCAGCCGAACGTCTATCCGGGGTACGTCACCCTGGCCCGCATCCGCGATGAGCGCGGCGACCGTGCCGAGGCGGTAAAGCTGCTGGACCGGGCGCTGGAGTTGAGCCCGGAAAACTCCGCCCTGTACTACCAGCGCGCCCGACTGCACGCCGAGACCGGCGACGGCAAGGCGGCGCGGCACGACTTCGAGCAGGTGATTGCGAAGGAGCCGGCGGACGGCAAATCGGACCGAGTTGTCGCCGCGCGCGTCGAGTTGGTCCACCTGCGGTTGCAGGCCGCGGCGCACGCGGCCGCGGAGCAGGCGGCCGCGGAGCGCAAGGCGGCCCTCGCCGATTGCAACGCCGTCCTGAAAGTGCGGCCGGACTCTGTGGATGTCTACCGGCAGCGCGCCGAGGTGCTTCTGGCCCTGAAGGACAACAAGGCGGCGGCGGCGGACCTGGACCGTTACCTCAAGGCGGACCATAAGCCGACCCCGGCCGCCTGGCGGGCCCGCGGCCTGCTGCACGCGGAGCGGAAAGAACACGCCGAGGCGGTGGACGCGTTCACCCGGGCGCTGTTGCTGGCCGAAAAAGGCGACGCCGACATCCTGAGCAATCGGGGATGGGCGTACCTGATGCAGGGCGCGGCGCAGCCGGCGCTGGCCGATTTCGACACCGCGCTGAAGCTGGAGCCGAAACACCCCGACGCCCTGGCCGGGCGGGGGACGGCCCTGATCATGCGCGGCCGGCCCGAGGACGTGCCCGCGGCGACGGCGGCCGCCGATCGGTCACTGGCGCCGGGGCTGAGAACTGTCTCACGGCTCATGGCGGGCGCTCGCATTTTCGCCCGCGCGGTCGGCATGCTGGAGGCGGCGCAGCGGCGGCCGATCAATGACGCCGACGCGGCGCGTTATCAACAGCGGGCGCTGACGCTGCTGGGCGAGGCACTGGCGAAGGCCCCGGAGAAGGAGCGGCCGGCAGTCTGGAACGGCGTGCTGACTGACCCCGCGCTGCTGGCGCTGCAGCGCACGCCCGGCATGCTCCAGCTGGCACGCACCTACGGCCGGTAGGGCGTGCTGCAACTATTTCCGATCGTCGATGGACCCCGAATGACTTGCGGAGTCAGCCCGTGTCGAGTGTCTTTTGGCCCTGGTGGCGGAATGCACGATCGCAGCACCGGCGCGGCCGCGCCGCGTGGGTGGGTCGGGTCCGGCGACCGCATGCGGAGCGGCTGGAGGACCGGCTGTCCCCGGCGGCTCCCGACACGCTGGCGGCAGCCGTGTCTCTCTCCTTCGTTGCCAGTCCGGTCGCCCAGGTCTCCGGCACGCTGAGTACGGCCAACCAGGTGGACTTCTATTCGGTCACGCTCCACCAGGGCGATCAGTTCACCGCCGCCATCAATGCCCAGCAACAGGGCAGCCCGCTGAACGCTGCCCTGCGCTTGTTCGATAGCAGCGGGGCGGAGCTGCCTGCCACGGACAGCAGTAATAATAACGGCGACCCGCAGTTGACCTTTACCATCACCGGGTCAGGGACCTACTACGTCGGCGTCTCCAGCTCGGGGGACGTGACCTATGACCCGACCACCGGCGGCAACCGCATCGACGGTAACTCCACCGGCCTGTACTCGCTGAGCGTCACCGACTTGCTGGCGCGCTTCGTGAACGCCACTCCACTCAACAGCAGTGGTCAGGTGCAAGGGACCCTGACGGGGGGCCAGCCCCAGGACTACAGCGTGACCGTGGCGGGCGAGACATTCCTGCTCGCAACGGCGGTGCCGCAGGCCAGCCAGGGCTTTGAGCCACGGTTGACCCTGTATGACGCGACGGGTGAGATGCTGATCCAGTCCGACCAGCACAGGCCGGGCCTGGCATCCGCCACGCTGGAGCAGCACTTGCAGCCGGGAACTTACTACCTGGAGATGTCTGCCGCGGCCAGCACTTCCGCAGCAGCCGTTCAGCAGGCTTATCAGCTGACGACCGCGCTGGCTTCTTCGCAGCCTCCTTTTGCCCCACTTCCCGTGGGGAGTGAGGCGGTGGCGGTGCAGGTGGCGGACCTGGGCAATGGCCACCCCGACATCGTCACCGCCAACCCGGGCGCCGACACGGTGTCGGTGTTGCTGGGCAATGGCGACGGTACCTTCCAGCCCGCCCTGTCCTTTGCCGTGGGGGTTCAGCCGTATGCGGTGGCGGTGGCGGACCTGGGCAACGGCGAACCGGACATCGTCACCGCCAACTCGGGCGACAACACAGTGTCGGTGTTACTGGGCAATGGCGACGGCACCTTCCAGGCGGCACAGACCTTTGCCGTGGGGACTCAGCCGGATGGGGTGACGGTGGCGGACCTGGGCAACGGGCACCCTGACATCGTCAGCGCCAACTACGCCGCCAACACGATGTCGGTGTTACTGGGCAATGGTGCCGGCAACTTCACCCCGGATCCTTTCTCCTCACCCGGGTTGCCCGCCGGGACCTTTGCCGTGGGGTTTGGTCCGTATTCGGCGCGGGTGGTGGACCTGGGCAATGGCGAACCGGACATCGTCACCGCCAACTACGGCGCCGACACGGTGTCGGTATTGCTGGGCAATGGTGCCGGCAACTTCACCCCGGATCCTTTCTCCTCACCCGGGTTGCCCGCCGGGACCTTTGCCGTCGGGATTTTGCCGACTGCGGTGGCGCTGGCGGACCTGGGCAATGGCCACGTCGATCTCGTCACTTCCAACTCGGGCGACAACACGGTGTCGGTGTTGCTGGGCAATGGCGACGGCACCTTCCAGGCGGCGCAGGCCTTTGCCGTTGGCAGTGCGCCCTATGGGGTGGCGGTGGCGGACCTGGGCAATGGCCGAGCCGACATCGTCACCGCCAACTTTGGCGCCGACACGGTGTCGGTGTTGCTGGGCAATGGCGACGGCACCTTCCAGCCCGCCCAGCCCTTTACCGTGGCGAGTGCCCCGGTGGCGGTGGCGGTGGCGGACCTGGGCAATGGCCGAGCCGACATCGTCACCACCAACCCTTCCGCCAACACGGCGTCGGTGTTGCTGGGCAATGGCGACGGCACCTTCCAGGCGGCCCAAACGTTTGTCGTGGGGAGCAATCCGTATGCGGTGGCGGTGGCGGACCTGGGCAACGGCCGACCCGACCTCGTCACCGCCAACCTTGGCGCCGACACGGTGTCGGTGTTGCTGGGCAATGGCGACGGCACCTTCCAGCCCGCCCAGTCCTTTGCCGTGGGGGGGGCTCCGCATTCGGTAGCGGTGGCGGACCTGGGCACTGGCCACCCCGACCTCGTCACCGCCAACCCGGCCGCCGACACGGTGTCGGTGTTGCTGGGCAATGGCGACGGCACCTTCCAGCTGGCTTATTCCTATGCCGTGGGCAGCGAGCCGTATGAGGTGGTAGTGGCGGACCTGGGCAATGGCCGAGCCGACATCGTCACCGCCAACTTTGGCTCCACCTCGGTGTCGGTGTTGCTGGGCAATGGCGACGGCACCTTCCAGCCCGCCCAATCCTTTGTCGTGGGGGATGCGCCTGGTTCCGTGGCGGTGGCGGACCTGGGCAATGGCCACCCCGACATCGTCACCGCCAACGCCTACGACAATACGGTGTCGGTGTTGTTGGGCAATGGCGACGGCACCTTCCAGCCGGCCCAACCCTATGCCGTGGGGTTTGCGCCGGATTGGGTGACGGTGGCGGACCTGGGCAATGGCCATGCCGACCTCGTCACCACCAACCAGGGCGACAACACGGCGTCGGTGTTATTGGGCAATGGCGACGGCACCTTCCAGCCCGCCCAGCCCTATGCCGTGGGGTTTGCGCCCGATGGGGTGGCGGTGGCGGACCTGGGCAACGGCCACCCCGACCTCGTCACCGCCAACGAGGGCGACAACACGGCGTCGGTGTTGCTGGGCAATGGCGATGGCACCTTCCAGGCGGCCCAACCCTATGCCGTGGGGTTTGCGCCGAATGCCGTGGCGGTGGCGGACCTGGGCAACGGCCGACCCGACGTCGTCACCGCCAACCTTGCCGACAATACGGTATCGGTGTTGCTGGGCAATGGCGACGGCACCTTCCAACCGGCCCTGTCCTTTGGCGTGGCGAGTGGTCCGGAGGAGGCGGCGGCAGCGGACCTGGGCAATGGCAACGCCGACATCGTCACAACCAACTTCGCCACCAACACGGTGTCGGTGTCACTGGGCAATGGCGACGGCACCTTCCAACCGGCCCAGTCCCTTGCCGTCGGGAATGGTCCGAGCTCGTTGGCGGTAGTAGACGTCAACCGCGATGGCCGACCCGATGTCGTCACCGCCAACGCTATCGACGACACGGTGTCGGTGTTGCTGGGCAATGGTGACGGCACGTTCCGGCCGGCCCAGTCCTATGCGGTGGGCAGTGACCCGACTTCGGTGGCGGTGGCGGACCTGGGCAATGGCCGAGCCGACATCGTCACCGCCAACTACGGCGACAGCACGGTGTCGGTGTTGCTGGGCAATGGCGACGGCACCTTCCAGCCCGCCCAGTCCTTTGCCGTGGGCAGTGACCCGGAATCGGTGGCGGTGGCGGACCTTGGTAATGGCCACCTTGACATCATCACCGCCAACAATGGCGCCAACACGGTGAGTGTATTGCTGGGCAACGGTGACGGGACGTTCCAGCCGGCCCAGTCCTTTGCCGTGGGCAGTGATCCCGAATCGGTCGCGGTGGTGGACCTGGGCAATGGCCACCCCGACATCGTCACCGCCAACTACGGCGCCAACACGGTGAGTGTGTTGCTGGGCAACGGTGACGGCACGTTCCAGCCGGCTCAGTCCTTTGCCGTGGGGAGTTTGCCGCATTCGGTGGCGGTGGCGGATTTTGGCAATGGCCACCCTGACATCGTTACCGCCAACTACGGCGACAGCACGGTGTCGGTGTTGCTGGGCAATGGCGACGGCACCTTCCATCCGGCGCAGGCCTTTGCCGTGGCGAATGAGCCGGAATCGGTGGCAGTGGCGGACGTCAACGACGATGGCCGACGCGACATTGTCACCTCCAACGCCGGAATCAGCGGCACGGTGTCAGTGTTGCTGAACCTGGGTAATGGACAGTTCCAGGCCCCGGCCGGGCCCAGCGGAATCCCCAGTCGAGACGTCCCCCAGCTCCAGGACCTCACCGGCGACGGTGTCCCCGACGCCGTGAGCCTCGACCAGAACACCGGCCAGGTCCTCTTCCGCCTTGGCACCGGCGACCCCAGCACTCCTTTCGCCCCCCTGGTTGTCGTCAACCCGGGCCGCCCGGCCACCGACTTCACGCTGGTTCAGACGCGAGGATTGCCCGAGATTGCCGCCCTCGACTCCGTTGACCAGCAGGTCTTCCTCTACGCCTGGTCCAGCTCGGCCAGCCAATTTCAACAGATCGGCTCCTTCGCCACCGGCCCTCAACCTGTGCGCATCGCCAGCGCCGACCTGGACGGCAACGGCCTGGGCGACCTGGTGATCGGCAACGACCTCGACAACACCCTCACCATCGCTTTGCAGCAGTCCCCGGGGATTTTCGACACGTTCACGCGCGGCGTCGGCGCCGGCCCCTCCCGCATCGCCTTCGCCGACCTCAACGGGGACGGTCCTCCCGACATTGTGGTCAGCGATCAGGTTTCCGGAGACGTCTCCGTCCTCTTCAACGACGCTGGCCACTCCTTCACCACTCAGGAACGCTATCGGGCCGGCCAGGACCCGTTCGACGTCAACATCGGAGCCAACAGCACCACCCTCATCACCCAGTTGCAGACAGTCGGCGTCGTCGCCGGCGACTTCACCGGCCCCGGCAGCACCGATCTGGTCGCGCTCAACGCCAACATTCACAGCTTCAGCCTGCTGCGTGCTGCCGGCGGCGGTTCCCTGATCGATCCTCAGTTGGCCGACACCTACCTGGTGGGCCCGGGAGCGGTTCAGGCAGTGGCAGGCGACTTCCTGCACAACGGCCGGCAGAACCTGGCCGTGCTGACCACCGCGGCCAACGGCACCAGCCAGGTCCTCATCTTCCTCAACAATGGCGACGGCACCTTCACGCAGGGCCAGGAAATCTCGGCCGGCAATCTGGCCACCGGACTCGCGGTGATCCCCGGCAGCGGAGCGGGCCTGTTCGACCTGCTCGTTGGCGACCAGTTCGGCGACATCCTCCGCCTGGTCGGCCAAGGCGACGGCACCTTCGCCCCGGCGCCTCCCGTCACCGGCGACCGTGCCCCGCTCGACGTAATCGCGCTCGGCAGCGCCGGCCGCCCCCAGGCCCTCGTGGCTGACCAGGTGACCGGCCAGGTGACCATCCAGGCGCCCGTCTCTGGCGGGACTCAGTACGCCACGGTCGAGGACCTGACCGATAACCCGAGCCCGCACCTCGCCCCGGGCGCCGTCTACTGGGCCCAGCTGGAAGGAAAGGCCGGCCCGTTCGACGCCGTCGTGGTGGCCAGTGGCAGCAATAGCGTTTTGATCTACCACACCACCGCCGTCGATCCCGTGACCGGCACACCGACCTTCGCGGCCCCGGTCAGTTACCCCGTCGGCACCGACCCCGTCGCGGTGACCATCCAGGACATCAACGGCGATGGCATTCCGGACATGCTCGTGGCCAACAAAGGCTCCAACGACGTCTCCGTCCTCTTCGGCAGCATCGTCGATGGGCAGTGGGTGGGCACGCCTGGCCCGCGCCTGAAGTCCGGCGGCAGCAGCCCCGTCGCCGTTACCGTGGTCGCGGACCCCGCCAGCCCGGGCGGCTCCGACCTGGTGGTTACCAACGGCCAGAGCGGCACGATGAGCGTCCTGCCCGGCCGCGGGCAGGGCTTCTTCGACGACCGCCCCCAGAGCGTCACCACCTTCCCCATCGCCAACACGTCCATCGGCGCCCCGTCCTTCTTTGGTCCCGACCTGGGCTTCGTCGTGACCGGCGACGGCCGCCTGGTGGGCTTCAACCTGGCCGACCTCGCCGCGGGCGGCAACACGCTGTTCGCCCCGGGGGCCGGCGAAGGGGGGGTGGACGCGGCCGAGGCGCTGGCCGGCGGCGACGTGGTGGCGGCGCTGGCCGGGGGCAACGTGGTGGACCTGGCCCCGACGGCGAGCGGGCTCGGCGTGGCCCTCACCTTCGACCCGCTCAGCGGCATCCCGTCCAACCCCAGTGCGCTGGCGGTACTGCAAGGGGAGTCGGGGCCGCAGGTGCTGGTGACCAACGCGGGCGGGGACCGTGTCTTCGTCTTCGGCACGCCGGGCGTGCCCGAGTCGCCGGCCTTGCCGGGACCGGAGGGGCCGGGCGTGCTGGCGCTGGAGGTGACCTCGCCGGCGGGGGCGCCGCTGGCGCTGGTCATCGCGCTGGTGGCCGGCCCCCTGCCGGCGCCCGAGGGGGCGACGCCGGCCGCGGAGGCCGCGGCGCCGGCGGTCAACCCGGCGGGGGGCGGCGACGGGCCGGGCGGTGGCGAGGCGGTGGCGTGGGCGCCGGGGGAAGGGGGCATCGACGTGGAGGAGCAATTGCGGGGGATCGACCTGTACCGGCCGCCGCCGGACATCGATCGCGACATCCCGCTGTCGCTGCGGTCCAGGCCTGGGGACGCGGCGCTGACGCTGCTGGCGCTGAGCGAGTCCCCGCCTCCGGCCGCAGTCCAGCAACTGTCGGCCGGCAGGGATGTCTCAGTTGAGGTGGCCTGGGCGGCGTCATCGCCGGGCGGAACGGCCGCCGGTGGGGCCGGCGTCCCCGTGGCGGCGCCGACGCCCGGGCCCGTGGCCGCCTCCGAGCGCAATACCTCGACGGCGGAGACCAGGCGGGCGACCGACGCGGCATTCCTGCTGCCACCGGAGGCAGGGGAGTGGGGGCGTCCGCTGCTGTTGGCCGCGATCGTGACGGGCTCCGTCCTGCGGCCCTGGCGCGAGCCACGCTCGGAACACCAGCGCTTGGCCCGACGAGTGCCGGGTCGGGGATGAACAGTCGCCGAACAGCCGAGTTACCAGGGCTTGTGCGACGGGGCGCTTGACCGGCTCGCTGTTGTCGAAGGCGTAGACGAGCACGTTGGTATGAAGCAAGAGGTTTTCCGCCCCGCTCATACAACTCCTCACGGCGCCATCGCCGGCCCGTCGGCTCGAACCCCGGCGGCAGCAGCCCGGCTCCCAGCGCCTTCATCGATTCCAGGAACTCGCGGAGCACCTCGTCCCGGCCCTTGCGAATGACGACCTCCACCGGCGTGTTCGGCCCCAGGTCCGGGGGGCGCCGGCTTGTCCAGCACGACATGCTGCCCGTTAAAATGACCGCGCAAAGCTGTCATGAGAAACCAGTTGAACTAAACCGCTCCGCGGTAGCTCTTTTCCTGGCTGGCCCTCCAGCACGTCGGCCAGCGATTCCCTCAGTCGCGTTTACCTCGTCCCCTCCTCGGCGCACGATAACCTCCTCTCTCGATTTGCGCCCGGCCCGTTCGTGACGCCTCCTTTCTCAGGCGTCTTTGCCTCGCCCCTGGCCCGAAAGGAGTTGCCCATGACCCCCTTGCGCCGGCGCCTGCGCGAGGACATGCAGATGCGCAACCTGTCGCCCAACACCCAGCGCGCCTACCTCCGCGCCGTCGCCGCGTTCGCCCTCCACTACAAGAAGTCGCCCGACCGCCTCTCGATGGAGGACGTCCGCGCCTACCTCGTCCACCTTGTCAACCAGCGCCACGTGGCCCCGAGTACCTTCAACCAGGTCCGCTGTGCCCTGCGCTTCTTCTACCGCACCATCCTGGGCCGCCCCTGGGCGTTGGACCGCATCGTCTGCCAGAAGGAGCCCAAGAGGCTCCCCGTCGTGCTCAGCCCCGAGGAGGTCAAGCAGCTCTTCGCCGCCGCCCGACGCCTCAAGACCCGGGCCATCCTCATGACCCTCTACGCTGCCGGCCTGCGCCTGGCCGAACTCGTCGCCCTGAAGGTCAGCGACATCGACAGCCGGCGCATGGCGATCCGCGTCTGCCAGGGGAAGGGCCGCAAGGACCGCTACGTCATGCTGTCCCCGACGCTGCTGGGCGTCCTCCGCGCGTACTGGAAGGCCTACCGCCCCGGCGACTGGCTCTTCCCCGGCGCCGACCCCCACCAGCCGCTCGCCCCCAAGACCGTTTACTGCATCTGCCTCGCCGCCGCCCGACGGGCCCGGCTAGGCAAACGCGTTTCGCCCCATACGCTACGTCATTCCTTCGCGACGCACCTGCTGGAGGCCGGCACCGACATCCGCACCATCCAGGCGCTGCTCGGCCACCGCAGCCTGCGGACCACGGCCCTGTACACCTACGTGTCGCTGGCCAAGGTCGTCGCCACCACCAGCCCGCTCGACTTGCTGGACGCGCCGGCGCCCGTGGAGGGCCAGCGGGCGCCATGAGTGAACATCCCCTGGAGGTGGCCGACGTTTTGCGGGCCTACGGCCCGGCCTACCTGGAGGCGTTCGGGAAAACGCTGTCGCACCAGCAGTGCCGTGTGCTCAACGATCTGGTGCGCTGCCGTACCGCAGAGCTGGGCGGCCACGTCGAGGAGTGTGACGGCTGCGGCCACCGCCGCATCGCTTACAACTCGTGCCGCAACCGCCACTGCCCCAAGTGCCAGGCGGCCGCCCGGGCGCGGTGGCTCGAGGAACGCGCGGCCGAGTTGCTCCCTACCGAGTATTTCCATGTGATTTTTACGCTCCCCGGCGACCTCGGGCCCATCGCCCTGCAGAACCAGCGCCTCGTCTACGGCACGCTGTTCCGGGCCGCCGCGGAGACGTTGCTGCAGATCGCGGCCGACCCGCAGCACCTCGGCGCCGACATCGGCTTCCTGGCGGTGTTGCACACCTGGGGGCAGAACCTCCACCTGCACCCGCACGTCCACTGCGTCGTGCCCGGGGGCGGGGTCGCCCCGACGGGCGAGCGCTGGGTCGCCTGCCGCCCTCGGTTCTTCCTGCCGGTGAAGGTGCTCAGCCGCGTGTTCCGGGAGAAGTTTCTCTCGTACCTCAAGGGCGCGTTCCAAGCCGGCCACCTGTCCTTCCACGGCCAGCAGGAACACTGGGCCGATCCGGCCACCTTCGGGCAACTGACCTCGGGCTTGGGGGAGCGAGAGTGGGTGGTGTACGCCAAGCCGCCGTTCGGTGGTCCGGAACAGGTGCTGAAGTACCTGGCGCGGTACACGCACCGGGTGGCCATCAGCAACAGCCGGCTGGTGAAGATGGAGAGCGGGCAGGTGTTCTTCACCTGAAAGGACTACGCCGCGGGCAACGAGGTGAAGACGATGGCGCTGCCGGCCTTCGAGTTCATCCGGCGCTTCCTGCAACATGTGCTGCCGTCGGGTTTCGTGCGCATCCGGCACTACGGCTTGCTGGCCAACCGGCATCGCGAAGAGAAGCTGACGCTCTGCCGGCGGTTACTGCAGGTCGAGACCCCGGGGCCAGATGACAAGGGCGAGGCGGCTGCGGCACGGGGATCTTCCCTCGCGAAGGGGGAGGCCTGGGCGCGGTGCCCGGCCTGTGGCCAGGGGAAAATGATCCGGGTCGAGGAGATCAACCCGCAGCCGCGTTCGCGTAACACCCGCGGGGAAGCGCTGCCGGTGCCGGCCTGTGACAGCTCGTGAGGGTTGGCAGGGCTGTAGAGAAAGTGCGGCGCGGCGAGACCCGGGTGGGATGGACGTGGAAGGAGCGCACGTGGCGGGAAATGAAGGCCCGGATCCGGCCCTGTGACAGGGACAGAGGTAGAGAAGGTGGCCGCGTGGAGGCCAAGCCGGCGGCCGCTCGGGGTGTCCCCGATCAGTTCAATGCCCATAGGTGGCGTCAGCCGCGGTTCAGTTCAACGGATTTTATCCGCAGTGCGGGCGGCGGCAGGGCGTCGGCCCCTGGTAGTTCCGCACTGCGGATAAAACCCTCTGCGTTATACCCCATTCGGGGGCTCGCCATCCCCAAGGAACAGGACTCCGCCTACACTCTCCTGCGGCGGTGTGAGCGTTGGCTCGCTGGGACACTGGTGTCGCAGCGGTTCCCGCCACAGTCGTAACCCGTTGATGCCAGAGAAGTTACACATATGCGGTTTCGTAAACGTGTCCATCTCTTCGGATGTCCACTCTTGGGCAATAACCCGTTGCCCACCAATGAGTTGCGTTCAACTAGTTAGCGGAGCGCACACTGTTTTCGCCGGGAATTGCTGCCCGGCCGGTGTACGGTCAGGGAGTCCAGGAGCTTCATCCTGGCGGCCACCCCTCGGGATCTGCTGCGGTATCGCGCCGATTCTCGCCGCTCCTGAACGTCGCGGCAACTCCTTTTTCGGCCTCGGGCACCGCAATGCCTGGCGGTCACGCCCTTCCTTGTGCGAGTGGCCTTGCTCCGGTCGCTGCCGCGAGATCACCTCTTGGCTCGTCTCCCAGACGATCCCCGTACTGGAGAGGCCGCTTTGGTCCCGTTCTCCGATGACGGCGTAAAGCCCTGTTCCCGGGTGATGGCCGCGAGCTTGAGGACGGTGTTCCAGTTCCGTCCGGTCCCGCGAGAGCCGAGCTTCTGCTCGATCAGGGCGCCCGTCAGCTTCGACCGGCCGATGCCCGCGGGGTAGACGACGTACAGCTGCTTCCCCTCCGGCCGGACCACCTCGGGTCCTTGGATCACGGCCCGCAGCGCGGCCATGCCCGCCGCGCCGGGCGGCTCCTTCAGGAACATGACGACGAGGTGGCTCGGGTCGCTCTCCGCCTGGGCCGGGAAGGGGTTGCGGGCGACGATCGCCTGCCACTCCTCCGCGGTGCGGACGACGTAATCGACGTTCAGCTTCAGGCGCCGCTCGGTTTCGGCTTCGAGCAAGCGTTCCAGCGCGTCGCCCGTGACCCGCTCACTCGGGAAGACGAGGTTGCCACTCTGAAGCAGCGATTTCGCCCCGGCAAACCCCAGGGTGCCGAGGAGGTCCCGCAGGTCGGACATGGCGACCGGGTTTCGCCCGCCCACTTGATGCCGCGCAGAAGGGCGACGTGGATCGTCATGAGTCGCCTCCACACGACTGTGACAGCAGCTGCCGTCGTAGGCGCGGCGCGATTTGTCGTCGCCTCGAGCGATTTCGCCGCTGAGGAACCTGTTCGTCGTGGTCGGGCGACCGGGCGTAGAATGAGCGTCAGTATACGGACTGACAGGCCAGAGGGCTGCCGGTACCGGGGGCCGACCTGACGATGCCCACTCGCTGGCGGTGCGCGACCTCGACCCGGCAGCAGTGAGGAAGGTGCTGCTGCAGACCTACGAGCGCCAGGCGGGGGACTTCGAGGTGCTGCTGAGCGAGGCGGGAATCGGCCCGCAGGCGCTGCGGAGCCTGCGCCTGATCGCCGAGGTGATCTACAACGCGCCAGCGAGCCGTCGTGACCCGGCGGCGTACAGCTTCGCGCACGGCGGCAAGGACGGGCACCCCTACCAGCCCGTTGAAAAAGGCATCCAGAAGCTGAAGCTCGACCAATCATGCTCGCAGGAAATTCACTTGAGCTTGAGCTT
>Ga0209415_10010981_pt1 | contig 15320 bp, 10 predicted proteins | sample PeaSoiSIISIP2007_FD_187696 | JGI IMG/M metagenome (GOLD analysis project Ga0209415, IMG submission 187696) | Peat soil microbial communities from Weissenstadt, Germany - SII-SIP-2007 (SPAdes) (version 2) | ecosystem: Environmental > Terrestrial > Soil > Wetlands > Peat | place: Germany... | reverse complement strand
TGCTCGATCCGCGGCACTTGGCCGTCCACCATGTCGCCGGTGCTGACGATGATGTCCGGATCGGCTTTCTCGATCAGCCGCACGATGCGCCGGAACCTGCGCTCGCCGGCGAGGAGGTTCAGGTGCAGGTCGGAAATCTGAAGGATGCGCACCGGCCCGCTCACGCGCGAGGTGCGGAAGGTGATGTTCTTCAGCCGTACGCAATACGCCTCGATCAGGCTCCACAGGCCGGCCAGCGAGACGATCAACAGGATGATTCCGAGCGTCGGCCGGACGGGCAACAGCAGACCGGCGACGGCCGGATGGGATTCGCCCAGCTTGTGGACGCCCAGGTTCCACGCGTCCATCGCCGCTGCAAGAATGCAGAACCACGTCAGCAGAACCAGCCAGGGCGTGCCGAAGAATGAGAAACCGCGCGCCAGTTCGTACTGCGCCGCGGATTCCAACACGCGCGACAGCACCAGAACCACCAGCATCACCAGACATACCGCAGCGCCGGCCAGCACGAGACCCTTTTCGCCGGGATACGCCAGATGGATGACTCGAAGGAGGTACGCATGCAGCAGGAGATAAACCGCAGCGTACATGATCCACAACCGGTGCATGATGCGCCATATTCCTGCTGGTCAGTGCGGCGGAAAAGCCGATGGAACTCGCCCCACTCACTATTATACTCCGGCACGGCCGGCGAGACAAACCCTCCTCGCGCGACGGCTGAAACATTGAAAGCGCGAGGCCGATGCGCTATGCTCTGGTGCCGCACGGCGAAAGGCCGCTGCCCGGCCGCGCGGCATTCGAGGCGCGCGTTCTTCAGCAGGGTCTGGAGCTTTCCGTGATTCCCTCGCGTCTGCAACGGTACGTCCTGTGGGAGATCATCCCGGTCATCGGGATCTGCGCCGTGGCGCTGACGGCGATCTTCTTCCTCGGGATCTCCGTATCGTTCACGCGCGAGGGGTTGAGCGTCGTCCAGATCTACTACGTCGTCCCTTACATCCTGATGCTCAGCCTGCCGTACGCGGTGCCGGCCTCGTTTCTGCTCGCGGCGGTCCTGGTCTTCGGGCGGCTCAGCAGCCGGCATGAGATTGACGCCATGCGCGCCAACGGCGTCAACGTGAACCACATCATCTTCCCGCCGCTGGCGCTTGCGCTGGTCGTCTGTTGCGCGACGTTTTTCATGAACCACTACTTCTTTCCGTGGACCCTGGAGCGCGTCACCGGATTGCGCGACAGGCTTATCAACGACGTCGCGGAGATGGTTGGACAGAGCCCGAAGAACGGTTATCGGGTGGACCCTTACTACATTTACATTGGCGGGGCGGATCCGAAAGACCACTCCTTGAAGAGCGTCGCGCTGATCAAATTCGCCGATGAGATCCCCAGTTGGTTCGTCTGGGCGAAGCGCGGAGTCTGGAGGCCCACGGACGCCGACAACGCCGCGCTGACGCTCGAGGACGGCGTGATGATGGAGCCTCGGCTCTCCGAGGCGCATCTCAGGAGCGACGAGACGCGGCCGTTGGTCCATTTCAAAAGAACCACAATTCAGATCCCGCTGAACCCCGGCGGCGGTCCCTCGCAGAAGCCGAAATACCTGCCGCTCGGCGCGCTGCTGAAGCGCATCCGCCAGGGCGGCAAGGCCGCTGCGGAGACCCGCAGGGAACTCGGCCCCGCGATCCGGCATCCCAAGACGGAGTCCTGGAAGGCCAAGGCGGCGCTCGAAGCGGCCGATCAGAAGAACGCGGCCCTGGCGAAAGTCTTGGGCGAGAAGAAGGGCAAGCTGGACGAGGCCCGCTCGGCCCTGGAGAAGCTGGATCTGGAACTCAGGGCGGACCAGGTTGTGCAGGAGAATGTCCAGAAGCGGTGCCAGGAGGCGAAGGCTTTGCTCGCCGACCAGACGGAGTATCTCGAGAATCTCCAGGACGATATCCAGAGCCGCACCGATGAGGAGGCCACGGCGGAGGAACTCGCGCCGCTGAAGGAGGAGTTGACCCGCATCCGCGAGCGCGTCTCGCAGTTGACGAAGCGCGTGGCGGATTCGGAGAAGGAACTTCAGGGCGCGACCGCGGTGCTGCAGGCGGCCGGCGCGCGGCGCCAGGCGGCCGGCGCGGCTTTTGCCAATGCCGAGGCCGATTACAAGGCCGCCGAGACCGATGTGAACGCGGCTACGGAAGACCGGCGCCGCCTGGCCGCAGTCCGGGACAAGCTCGATGGAGTCGAACAGTGGATCAACGCGCAGAGCGAGTTCCATTTTCGCAATGCCGGCGCCGCCACGTGCTTCATCTTCATGCTCGTCGGCATCCCGTTGGGCATTCTCTCGCGCCGAGGCTCGTTCACCGTCGCCCTGGCCATCTCGTTCTGCACCGTTCTCTTGATCCATTATCCGCTGATGATGATCGGCGAAACGCTCGCCGCCGACGGCTACCTCGCTCCGTGGATCGCGCAGTGGATGGCCAACGGCGCGCTCGGCTGCATCGGCCTCGGGCTGCTCATCTGGGGCGTCAAGAGGTGAGAGCGGCTTCGTCTTCCAGCCGGGTGATCACGATCTGGGGACGGCCATGATCACCCGTCCCGCGCGTCCGGAGATCGGCCGGGCGCCGACCTGGATGCGCGGCGGCGGTTCGGCGGCGCGGAGAATCCCGGCCGCCTCTTCCTTCAAGGTTTGCACGCGCCCGCCGCGCGCCGTGATCCCTCGAAGCAGCTTCTCGAGGAACGGCTCGAAAACGCCCCCCTCGACCTCCGCGTGCAGCGGAATGACCGCGAACGGCGCATCGGGCGGCGTGGCGAGCACCTCTTCCGCGCAGGCGTCCAAGTCCTTCCGCCCGAGCGTCAGCAGTTCCTCCAGGCAAGGCTGCGTCGTCGGCAATTGCAGCGTCGTTGAGCGGTAGCCGTCCAGTTCCGGGTAGCCGAACTCGCCGCCGCGGATGTCGCTGGCGTACTGCAAGCCGAGCCCGTCCTGCACCTGCAGGCTCGTCGCCGTGGCGTACCAGGCGGGCGCGGCGACGGCGCCGGGCCTGCGGCCGAGAGTTTTCTCGAAGCACTCGAAGGCGCGCGCGAACTGCTCCTCGATCTGCGCCCGCGCCAGCCGGTCGAGATGGTCCTGCCAGAGGCGATGGTCCCATGCGTGAACGCCGACCTCGTGCCCCTCGTGGCTGATGCGCTTGACGAGGTCGGGGAACTTCGCCGCGATCAGCCGCGCCGGAAGCAGCGTGCCCGAGAGCGCCGTCCGCCAGCCATACAGCTTCGGCGCGCCGGTGCGCAGCATCTTCTTGAGGAACCCCTTGCGGCGAAAGAGATTCCAGATCGCCTTGCCCGAGTTGTCCGGCCCGAACGCGAGGAAGAACGTGGCCTTGACGCCGAACCGCCCGAACGCATCGAGCAGCCTCGGCACGCCGTCGCGCATCCCGTCGTGCGTGTCCACGTCCACCTTGAGGGAGTAGTTAACCATTTCTCATCGCCCGAGGACTTGCGCCGCCGCCCTAAGTGCTTCCCAGGAAAGCCCAATGCTCAATACCGACGCGGCCGCCATACGGCTTAGCGCGCGGCCCGGCAACCCTCGCCACATAGCCGGCGCGGCCCAGCAAACGCCGATCAGCGCCGTTGCCGCTGCCGGCAGGAACCAAATCCATATGTCGGCCATCACGTTCATGAAGACCGCGGCTATGAACAAGGACATGGCGCACCAAAGCGCTGCTATGACATACCAAATGACCACGGCTATCCGCATCCGAACGTTCTTCCGCCAGTGCGACCCCGGCCAGTCGGTCCATCTGAACCACACCGGCCCTTTGACCGCCAGCAGCGCGAAGATGATCGCCGGCCAGAACACCGGCAGGAAGTTCCTGGTCACCGGCCCCTTTGTGACGGCATCAACGATCAAGAACAGAAGCGTTGTGATGCCGAGGGCCGGCCGCCAGCATTTCGGCGGCGCGCGGGCGAGTGTTCTTCGGGCCAAGGCGCTGCGGCTGATCCGGAGCGCCGCGTATCCGCAGAGGATTCCCAGCGCCGCGCCGGCGATCACGTCGCTGGCGAAGTGCCGCAGCAGCATCAGCCGCGTCATGCCCGCCATCGCCGCCAGGAGGAACGCAATCCACCGCGCGCTCGCGGGGATCGCCGAGGCGGCGACGACCGCGACGGCGAACGCGAGGGTCGCGTCACCGGATGGGAATGAATAGCTCCGCCGGTAGAACGGTTCCTTCAGGACTTCGGCCGAATTCTCGTCGGGCCGAATCCGCCCGACGGCCGATTTCATCGGCAGCACCGCGCAGAGCGTCAACAGCATCGCCAGCAGTCCCGCCAGCAGCAGACGCGGCCGCTTTTCCGCCCAGGCCCACAGCAACAGCAGGAAGATCGGCGCGAGCGGCCGGCCCAGCTCGCCGATCGCCAGCAGCCAGGTCGCCTTGGGAGGAATCTCCGTCTCGAGGAAAAAGCGCGCGAGCCGCGCGTCGCAGCGCCGGTACGCGAGTCCGGCCGCGAACATCAGGACGATGACGATGACCGCAAGGAGCGCCAAACCTTGCGAAGGTTTGCGCGAACCTTCGCAAGGTGGGTCATCGGGCTCGGTTTGCGCGGCAGGGTCGGAAGTCGCAGATTCCATGCGTTCGCCTTAGCGCTCCTCTGCGGGAACGCTCTTCTGCGCGCCGAAGTCATAGAGGCCGTACACGCGATGCGAATCGAAGTACCATTGCCGGATCAGCCGCAGCCGCTCACCCACGCTGTCCGGCAGCGACGGCACGTCCCGCTTGAGCATCAGCAGCTTGCTGTCCGGGTGCTCCTGGACATAGCGCTCGAGCTGGCGCTCGTCGTCGAAGCATCTCAAGTATAGCCCCGTGTCATAGGGAATGGCGGCGCGCGTCACTTCGTCCGCCTTCCAACTGATCAAGTCCGGCGAGAATGCGTCCAGCTTCTTGAGGTCGGCGGTGAAGGGATGCAGGTTCTTGAACGGGTCCAGCGAGCGGTAGATCAGCGGCGCTCCCGTCAGCATCAGGCCGAAGACCATCCAGACGACCAGGGCGGCCACGCGCGCACGGCCGCGCTTCAGGAGGTGGCTCCCGAAGAATGAGAGCCACAGGAAGAAGGCGCCGATGAGCGAGCACAGGATGAGGTTCACGAGCGGGATTCGACGCACCAACTGCTCGCCTTCCGGCGTCAGATAGTGCCGCCCGATATCCAGTCCGATCGCTACGAACAGCGCCGCGAAGGCGACCAGCACGCAGAGGACGAGCAGGATGCTCACCGTCACCCGGTCAATCGCGTGCGGGTGCTCGCTCTTGACGACCGAGGCCACCCAGGCGCCCGCCACCGCCCCGAACGGCGCGACGAGGGGGAGCAGGTAGAGCTCGCGTTGCGTTCCGGCTGCGCTCAGCATCACCAGCCCGATCGGAAACACCCACGCCAGGAAAACCAGCGCCGGGCGGTTCCATGCCTCCGGCAGACGCTTTCGCCAGAACCAGTGGCACATGGCCGGGATCGCGATCAGCCATGGCGCGATCGAGGCCGGGAAGTTGACCAGGTAGTACCAATGTCCGAGCGGTTCCTTGTGGCCGGTCTTCACGTGCGCGACCGCCGGCGGGAAGAACCGTGCGTACAGGCTGTCCACCAGGAAGCCGTTCAGGAGATTCTTGCCGTCGGGCTGATGATAGAGCAGCCACGGCCACAGCGCGCAGAGCGCCAGGAAGACCAGCACGGCGGGAGCGTGCATCCACGAGCGGAAGAAATTCCATTGCCGGTTCCAGAGGATGCTGATGAGGATCGGCCCGGCGATCAGCCCCGGCCCGACCGGACCTTTGGCTAGGAAAGAGAGGCCGCCGGCGAGATAGAGGATGAGGATCGCCCAGGGACAAGGTGACGGAGTGCGGACTGCGGACTGCGGACCGCGGAGTGATTCGTCCTTATGCTGCGGGAACATCGCGAGGACGTAAGCCCAATAGCCGAGCATGACGAACAGGGAGAGCCACGGATCCACGATCACGCGGTGATACTCGTAGTAGAAGCCGCTCAGGCAACCGGTGGCCAGGGTCGCCATCAGCGCGGCGAAGGGGTCGGCGATGCGGCGCACCAGATCGAAGACCAGCAGCAGCGTCAGCAGGCCCGCCAGCGCGCTCGACATCCGCGCGACGCCGTCGGAGACGCCGAAGGTCTGGTACAGCTCGGACATCACCCACCAAGCCAGCGGCGGCTTTTCGAGGAAAGGCTTCTCGGCCAGCGTCGGGACGACGTAGTCGCCATTGACGTACATCTCGCGGCCGACTTCGGCGTCGCGCGGCTCGTCCGGCGTCCAGAGGGCATGATCGAAGACGCCGGCGAAGGAGATCAGCAGGGCGGCGGCGCCCGCAACCCAGAACGCGCGCGCGGCGCTCCAGGATCGTCTTTCCTGCTTGGATTTACCGGATAACGAGGATTGTTGATTTTCCATGCTCATGACGTTTTACCGAGTCAAACCTTTGCCGTCTATCCTGTAATCCTGTCCAAACTATCAAGCCTTCTTCTTCGTCCGGCGTGCGACGTAGTGCGCCACGGTGCGGCGCAGCGCATCGCGCAGGTTCACGCGCGGCTCCCAGCCCAGCTTCGTCCGCGCCCGCGTGATGTCCGGCACGCGCGTCTGGATGTCCTGGTAGTCCTTGCCGTAGTAATCCGCGGCGGAGACGTCCTGCATCACCGCCCGCTTCCGGATTCCCTTGAACTCCTTGAACTCCTCCATGACGCTGATCATCAGCTCGGCCAGCTCGCGCATCGAACAGTCGTTTCTCGGATTGCCGAGGTTGAAGATCTGCCCGTCGGCGCAGCCGTCCTTGTTCTCGAGGATGCGCATCAGCGCCTCGACGCCGTCCTCGATAAACGTGAACGAGCGCCGCTGCCGGCCGCCGTCCACCAGGCGGATCGGCTCGTCGCGCAGCAGGTGGCCGAGGAACTGCGTCACCACACGGCTGCTGCCTTCCTTCGGCGCGTCTATGTCGTCGAGGTTGGGGCCGATCCAGTTAAACGGCCGGAAGAGCGTGAAGCGCAGGTGCGCGTCGCGCCCGTACGCCCAGATCACGCGGTCGAGCAACTGCTTGGCGCAGGCGTAGATCCACCGCTGTTTGCAGATCGGGCCGAGCACCAGGTTGCTGGTCTCCTCGTTGAACGGCGTGTCCGGCGACATGCCGTACACCTCGGAGGTCGAGGGGAAGATCATGCGGCGGTTGTATTTCACGGTCTGGCGGACGACGCGCAGGTTCTCCTCGAAGTCGAGCTCGAACACCCGCAGTGGGGCGTCCACGTAGGCTTTCGGCGTGGCGATGGCGACCAGCGGCAGGACGGCGTCGCACTTCTTGATGTGGTACTCGATCCACTCGCGGTTGATCGAGATGTCGCCTTCGAGGAAGCGGAAGCGCTTGTGGTCGAGATATTCGCTGACCCGGTCCGAGCCCAGGTCCATCCCGAACACTTCCCAGTCGGTGTCCTTCATGATCCGCGCGGTGAGCGAATGGCCGATGAAACCGTTGACGCCCAGGATCAGCACTTTCATGTCTCTCTCCGGTTATGGACGATGGACGATAGACCATGGACGAAGGCCCACGGACGTTTGACCATAGACCATCGTCCATCGTCTATGGTCTATCGTCGCTTCTTCTTTCACCCGCCGAGCACTTCTCCCGACCGCAGCGCGCGCTGCGACGGCGCGACGTAAGCCATGATCTGAAGCGGCTCGTGGCCCGAGCCGACGAAAACCCCGCCTTCCGCCACTCTCACCTCGCCGGGCTTCAGCGAGGCGCCGGGGCGGACCTTTTCCCACGGCCGCGTGCGCAGGATCATCACCTTGCCGTCCTTGGCGAAGGTGAACGCGCCCGGCCAGGGCGGCGCGACAGCCCGGACCAGGTTGTGCAATTCCCATGCCGGGCGTCGCCAATCGAGGCGCCCGTCGTCGGGCTTGCGGCCGCCGAAGACGGTCGCCTTCGATTCATCCTGTCGAATTCGCTGCGCAGTGCCGTCGAGGACGCCGCGCAGATGGCGATGGAGCACGCGCTCCGCCGCCGCCAGGAGCTTGCGGTACAGGAGGATGGCGGTGTCCTCCGGCCCGACTTCCACGCGTTCCTGGCCGATGATGTCGCCGGCGTCCGCGCGGCCGATGATGTAGTGCAGCGTCACGCCGGATTCCGTCTCGCCGTTGACGAGCTGCCAGTTGACCGGCGACCGGCCGCGGTACTTCGGCAGCAGCGAGCCGTGCAGGTTGACGCAGCCGTGCGTCGGGATCAGGCGGATCGGGCGCCGGATGAGGTCGCGATAGTAGAAGCTGAAAATGACCTCCGGCTTCAAGCGTTCGATCTTCCGAACCCATTCCGACTCATTGACGTTCTCCGGCGTGAAGGCCGGGATGCCGCGGGACCGCGCCAGTTTCGCCACCGATCCGAACCAGCAATTCTCCGCCGGATCGTCCTCGTAGGTGAAGACGGCCGAGACTTCCACTCCCTGGTCGAGCAGCAGCCGCAGCCCGGTGCAGCCCATCTCGTGGTACGCCATGACGACGACGCTCATGCGACGCTCCAACGAACTTCATGACCGCGAAGAGGCGAAACGGAGAGAAGCCCGGCCGTTATTTCGGTTTCGCGCTTTCGGGCCCTTGCGGTTCAGTTCCCCGATACTGCGCGAAGACGAAGCCTTCGTTCATGTCCATGTACGCGGCCTCGGGCAAGCGCGCCTTCCGGTCCAGGTAGTAGTCCTTCTCCATGATGGCCGTCACCACCTTCGTCGGCGGGTATTTTGCCACGAACGAGGTGAAATCGTCCAGTTCGACTTCGCGATTCTTGTCGTTCGAGTGAATCAAACCGTACTCGAATTCGCCTTCGGAGTCGAGAAGGACGATATCCGTGCGCTTGTAATGCCATGCGACAGCGTGAGTTAAACCGGCCCGCGCAAGGAGAGGCGCGCCGGGTTCGACGCGTGCGGAATCGCGCGCGAGGAACGCCTCCGGCGCGCACAGGCCCTCCACGGCTTGCGGGATCACGCAGTTCTCCGCCATCATGAAAAGGCACGGTCCCGCGCACAGCAGCGCCAGCCGGTTCACCGCGACGCGCGGCTGAACCGCCCAGAACCATAGCGCGGCCCAGACGACCAGCGCCGAAATGAGCAGCAGCCATTTCCATTGTTCGTTCGGCCGGTAAAGGAATTGCCGGGCCTCCGCGAGCGGCCCGGACAGAATCGTTCCGCCGGTCGCGCTGATGGCGATGATCGCCACGATGGCCGCGTCGAGCAGGAGAATGACGGCCCACGCGCCCGCGACGAACGCCTTGTGCCGCCCCTGATCGAAATACCGGCGCAGTCCCACGCCGATCAGCAACGCCAGCGGCGGAAGGCAGGGCAGGATGTACGTGGGCAGCTTGCCGCTGCAGATGGAGAAGAAGAGGAACGGGAACACCAGCCAGCAAAGCGCGAAACGGATCAGCGGGTCTTCGAGCTTCTCCTTTACGAGGCCGATGATCGCCGCCGGCGCGAGCGCCGTCCACGGCAGGACGCCGCCGACGATCCACGGAACGAAGAACCAGGGCGGCTCGGCATGCTGCGCGCGCCCGCCCCAGAACCGGCGCCAGTGCTGCTCCCAGAAAAACTGCGACCAGAAATCCGGCTCGTGCTGATGGATCATCAGGCACCATGGCAGCGCGACCAGCGCCATCGTCAGCAGGGGCAGCCAGGCCAGCCGAAGAAGCTTTCCGGTCCGCCGCTCCCAGAGCATGTACGGCACGCCCGCCGCGCACAGAAAGACGAAGACGAGGAATCCCTTCGTCAGGAACGCGCATCCGACGGCGACGCCGAAGAACAGCAGGCAGAGCACCTTGCGCCGCGGATTCTCCGCCTCGAACGCGAAGTAGAAGAGCACCGCCGCCACGGTCAGGAACATCGTCAGCGGCATATCCAGCGTGCAGTAACAACCGAGTATGTAAAACATGGAGCTCGTCAGCAGAACGCCCGCCACGGTCGCCGCCGGACCCGTTCCGCCGGACCGCCGGACCAGCAGGAAGAGCGCCAGCACGGTGACGCCGGCGCAGAGAGCCGCCGGAAGCCTGACGCCGAACGGGTTCTGGCCGAAGAGCGCCATGGACGACGCGGTCAGCCAGTAACCCAGCGCCGGCTTCTCGAAATAGCGCATCCCGTCGAGCCGCGGCACGACCCAGTCGCCGCTGGCGAGCATCTCGCGCGGGATTTCGGCGTAGCGGAATTCGTCGGTCTCGTAGAGCGGCCGGATTCCCAGCGGGGCGAGGTACGCGACCGCGAAAAGCGCCAGCAGGACCGCCACGACGCGCTTCTGCATGGTCACCTTTCGCCGGTGCGGTCGCCGGGCTCTTCTGCTTCCTCTTCTTCTTTCTCTTCTTCCGCCTCTGCTTCTTCCTCTTCTTCTTCGCGCAGCAGGTAGGTCGGCCGGTTGCGCACTTCCTGGTAGATGCGGCCGATGTACTCGCCGAGCAGCCCGAACGCGAGGAACTGCGCGCCGACGAAGAAGAACAGGATGGCGAAGAGCGTGAAAACGCCGTTAGCGGCCCACTCCGCCCCGAAGACAAATCGCAAGACCATCAGCAGCGCACCGAAGCCGATCCCCAGAAGCGCGACGCCCCATCCGAGGATGATCAGCATGCGCAGCGGCGCCATGGAAAAGCTGGTCACCAGGTCCAGTTGCAGCGAGAAAAGTTTCAGCAGCGAGTAGTTCGACGCGCCGCGCGTACGCGCGGAATGCTGCACGGGCACCTCCGTCGGCCGCCGCGCGTGGAGCATGGCCAGCGCGGGGATGAACGTGCGGTACTCCTTCCGCTCGACCATCGGCGCCACGACGCTGCGGTGGTAGCCGCGGAGCATGCAGCCGAAGTCCGAGAGCGTGATGCCGGAGAACTTTCGCACCATCGCGTTCGTCAGCCGCGACGCGTACCGGCGGAAGAAGGTATCCTGCCGTCCTTCGCGGATCGTGTTGACCAGGTCGTATCCTTCGCGGAAGGCCGCGATGATCTTGGGGATTTCCTCGGGCGGGTTCTGCAGGTCCGCGTCGAGCGTCACGATCCAGTCTCCAAGCGAGGCTTCGAAACCGGCCATGACGGCGGCGTGCTGGCCGAAGTTCCGCGCGAAGGAGAGCACGCGCAACTGCGGGTGGATCTTCCGCTGCTCGCGGAGCATCTCCAGCGTCCGGTCGGTCGAGCCGTCGTCCACCGTCACGACCTCGTACGCTTCGCCGGTCCCGTCGAGCGTGGGGAACAGGCGTGCGAAGAGCGGCTCGATATTCGCCGCCTCGTTGAGCATCGGGATCACGACCGAAATCCTGGGTTTACCGTTTCCCACTTTTCACTCTCCGCAATTTCCGATGCGCCGTAATCAGGCGCTTCAGCGCGCGGACCACGTCCTCCAGATCCTCTTCCTCCAGGAGCGGGTAGAGCGGCAGCGACAGGATCCGGTCGCCGGCGCGGTCGGTGTTCGGCAGGTCGCCGCGCTTGCAACCGTACTTGCGGCTGTAGTAGGTCGAGGTGTGGACGGGGATGAAGTGCAGCCCCATGCCGATGTTCTCCTCCTTCATCATCCGCGTGCCGAACTCCGCCCGCGAGATGTCGAGCGCGTCAAGGTCGAGCTGCACGACGTAGAGGTGCCAGGCGTGGACGCTCGGATAGCGCGCGAAGCCGAGCGGACGGAGTTCGTCCACGTCCGCCAGCCGTTCCGCGTAGAACTGCGCCAGGGTGCGACGCCGGGCGATGAACCCGTCCACCTTCGCCATCTGGTGAATGCCGATGGCCGCCTGGAGGTCCATCATGTTGTATTTCCAGCCGGGTTCGAGGACGTCGTACTCCATCGGCCCGCGGCCGGGCTTTTTCTCGGGGCCGTTGACGACGCCCTGCAGCCGCAGCCGGCGCAGGCGGTCGGCGCGCGCCGCGTCGCGGCAGAGGATCATGCCGCCCTCGCCGGTCGTCGCGTTCTTGATGGCATGGAAGCTGAAGACCACCAAGTCGCCCGAGGCCCCGATCTCGACGCCCTTGTAGAACGTGCCGATGGCGTGCGCGGCGTCCTCGATGATCGTCAGGCCGTGCTTCCGCGCCAGCGCGTGCAACGCGTCGAGGTCCGCCGGCTGCCCGGCGTAGTGGACCGGCATGATCGCGCGCGTCCGCGGCGTGATCCGGCCGGCGACGTCCTCCGGGTCGAGGCAGAGCGTCCTGGCGTCCACGTCGGCGAACACCGGCCGCGCGCCGGACAGCTCGACCACGTTCGCCGTCGCCGTCCACGTCAGCGAGGGCATGATCACTTCATCGCCGGGTTTCAGGTCCAGCACCGCGACGGACAGGTGCAGCCCGCCGGTGGCGGAATTGACCGCGATAGCCTCGGGCGCGTGCAGACGCTCGCGGAAAAGCGCCTCGAATTTGGCCACCTTCGGCCCGGTGGTGATCCAGCCGGAGCGGAGCGATTCGGCGACCTCGGCGACCTCCGCGTCCTCGATGGTCGGACGGCAGAATGGCAGGAACCCGGCGCGGCGGCTCAGGGCAGGTTCTCCAACTCCGGCGCCTTCGGTCATCGGGTTGTGCCTTACGGACGAGGTGAGCGGGAAACGGTTCACGGTGGCCTGCATTTCTGGGGCTCTTTTACCAGAACCGCGGCCCGGAAATCAACAAACGCCGCCCTGCGCCGTGTTCGCGGCTGGTTCGGGCGATAGGGAGATCCTGCCGCGAATGCCGGTTTACCGGATGCCGCGGTCCAGCAACGAGCCCGCGCGCGACAAGGGCCTCTCGGGCGGGAATTCCATCAGGCGCTTGGCTGTCGAGTCGTCCGGCGCAATGAAGGTGAATGCATTTCTTCCGCCAGGGCTGGTGACGGCGCGGTGAGGGACGCCGGCGAACTGCCCTGGGTGGCTTAGGTAGAACTTCGACGCGATGATGATCCCCAGCGGCTGCCCGCTCTGGAGCAGCTCGAAGAGGTCCTGATCGTTATTCACGATCTCGGCCCGGCGGTCAAGGTAATACGAGATCAAAGGCAACCGGCGATCATCGCAAAACCTCGAGTACAACTTGCGCTGCGCGATTGCCGGACGGATGGCGTTGAAGAAGCCGGCGAACGATTTCGGCTGATCGAGCTGCGGCGCGATGCAGCCCATCAGTAGCATAAAGGCGCCGCAGACGACCGCCAGCGCCGTCGAGAGGACGCGGAAGGTGAGCCACTCCTGGCGTCGGTTCACCGCCAGCCAACCCGCCACCGCCAGCGCGGGGATCAGGCAGAGGAGCGGCGCGCCGCTTCGGAGCGCGGAACTGGCCACCACCGGCGCGGCCAGGCATCCGCCCAGGATGATCGCGACATTGAGCCCGACGAGCCTTCCCTTCCAGTTCCACTGTTGACGGGTCGCTCCCTGCAAGAGGTCGTGCAGCAAGTCCGCCGTCATGAGAATGGTCACGAAGTAGATCGGCATCAAGTACTCGCCCGATCTCGAGGTGGAAAGGGTGAGCACGACGGGGATCGCAATGAGCGCAATCTTCAGGAAGAGCCGGAAGTCGCCGCCGCGCCGCTTCCGGAAGAACGCCGGCACGGCAGCGATGAAGGCCAGCACCCAGGGCATTGAGAAAGCGAGGAGCGTCGCGAGATAGATTAGCCAGGAGTTGCCCTTCTCCGCCCGGTAGGCGTCGTTCAGCGGATCGGTCACAGGCCACGGCGGAACGATGCTGAAGAACCGGCCCAGCGTGTTGTCCACGAAGATGATCCGCAGGTACTCCCACCCGCCGCGCCGAAAGACGGCCAGGCACCAGGGCATCACCAGCAGGACGAAGAACACCGCCAGCAGACCGACGATGACGCCGATCCGCCGGTAAAGCCGCTTATAGGCCAGGAAGAGGAGCACCGGCGGCAGCACGATCAGCCAGGTGTAGAAGTTCTTGCTGTAGAACGAGAGCGCCAGCCCGAGCGCGAACAGGATGTCGAGCGGGTGCCGCCTCGGAGTATCCTCGGATGAGGAGAGCGTCGAGGCGAAGAGCGCAAAGCACAGGAAGGTGAAGAACGTCGCGGCGATGTCCGTACTGGCGCGGTGGGAGAGAATGTAGAAGCTCGGCGTCGTCGCGGCGACGACCGTCGCCAGCCAGGCTGCGGCAGCCCCGCAACGAGCGCGGGCTACCCAGAACACCAGGAGCAGACAGAGGATTCCGAACGTCACGGCCGGAAGCCGCAGCAGGCCCGCGCTGATCCCGCCGCCGATTTTGCAGCAGGCCCATGCCGCCCAGTAGTAGAGGGGCGGCTTCTCCAGGTAGGGCAGGCCGTTGATGCGGGGGACGACCAACTCGTCGTGTGCGTACATCTCCCACACGACTCCGGCCACCGCCGGTTCCGTCGGCGCCCACACGTCGTGGTCGAACACGCCGACGGCGAAGTACGCCCCGATCAGCAACGCGGCCAATAGCGCCCAACGCCAGCGCTCCACGGGCGGTTGCCCGACCGGCGTCGTATTGTCGAGAGCTTCGCTCATGGGTCACGCAAAACACACGCTCGCCATCTGTGGCCCGGTGGAATAACGCCCCTGAGCACTTTACTCAGCCTTGGCGAAGCTGTCAAGAATTTGTTTGCGCACCGCGCAATGCGTTGCTCAGGGGGCCGTGGAGGTTCTGATCGGCGCGGAGGAGATAGAGTGTCTGCTGTGTGCCGCGGATCAGCGAACCCAGCGAGCGAGGCCGTTTGCGCCACCACTGGTCCAAGTCCCGTTCCTCCGTCGCCGACCTGGCGGCGGCGACGATGCAACGGTCACGAACATCCTCCGCAAGCGCGGCATAGTCGCGCGAATCCATGAGCACGAATTTTTCCCCCGGCTCCTGCAGGAACTCGCGCAGAACTCTCGCCTGTTCCTCCGGCTTGTTCGACTCCGTCAACGTGGCGGGCTTAAGACCGCAATTCAGCAGCACGGCGGCGCGCACCTGCTTCGACAGCCCGACCGTGGCGAGTTGCGCGCCGGCGGGCAAGTCGGCGAGTTTCTCGCGCGCGAGCTCGGCGGCCGGCTCCATCGGCGCCGGCGCGACGAAGAACGCGCTGACGGACAGCATCGCCAGGATCATGATCGCACCGCCGCAGAGCGCGGCCTGCTGAACGCGATCCGCGAGCGCCCACCGGAACATCGCCCACGCGCCGCCGATCAGCACCAGCCCCGCGACCACCTCATACGCGTCGGGATGCGACCGCTCCATCCCGACGTGCGCGAAGCACGCGATCCCCATGAGGAACGCACCCAGCGTCACGAGATAAAGCCCCCACCTGAAACCGCGCGGGCGCGCGCCGGCCTCTCCGGCTTTCGCCGCCGCCAGCCCCGCGAGCACCGCGAACGCCGGCAGCGCCGGAAGCAGGTACCGGTCCCGGACGAC
>Ga0209415_10010980_pt1 | contig 15321 bp, 10 predicted proteins | sample PeaSoiSIISIP2007_FD_187696 | JGI IMG/M metagenome (GOLD analysis project Ga0209415, IMG submission 187696) | Peat soil microbial communities from Weissenstadt, Germany - SII-SIP-2007 (SPAdes) (version 2) | ecosystem: Environmental > Terrestrial > Soil > Wetlands > Peat | place: Germany... | reverse complement strand
GACCCGACGCGTGAGCTTTACCAGGAAATCAATCAAGCGTTCGGCAAGGAGTGGAAGGCCAAGACGGGGGAAACGGTCAAGATCAATCAATCCCATGGGGGATCCGGAGCGCAGGCCCGTTCGGTCATCGATGGACTGGAGGCCGATGTGGTGACCTTGGGGTTGTCCTATGACATCGATGCGATTGCTGAGAAAACGGGGCAAATCGGTCTCGACTGGGCCAATCGCCTTCCCTACAACGCGACGCCTTACACCTCGACGGTGGTGTTCCTAGTGCGCAAAGGCAATCCCAAGCATCTCAAGGACTGGGAAGACCTGACCAAGCCCGGTGTCGAGGTGATTACCTCCAATCCGAAGACGTCCGCCGGGGGACGGTGGAGTTATGTCGCGGCATGGGGGTATGCCTTGCATCGCTTCGGCAACGATGAGGCCAAGGCAAAGGATTATCTGGCGGCTCTGTTCAAGAATGTGCCTGTTCTCGATTCCGGCGCGCGGGGGTCGACCACCACCTTCGTGCAGCGGGGAATCGGCGACGTTCTATTGGCTTGGGAAAATGAGGCGATCTTGGCGGTCGAGCAACTGGGGAAGAACCAGTATGATATCATCATACCGTCTATTTCCATCCTTGCCGAGCCCCCTGTGGCGGTGGTCGACAAGGTTGTCGATAAACGGGGAACGCGCGCCATTTCAGAAGCCTATCTGAAGTATCTCTACAGTTCGGAGGGCCAGGAAATCGCCGCGCATAACCACTACCGGCCGCGCGATCCCGAAGTGTCGAAGCGCCATGCCAAGGAGTTTCCGGAAGTGAAATTGTTTACCGTCCAGACGTTGGGTGGCTGGCAGGCCTTGCATAAGGCTCATTTCCAGGATGGCGGGATCTTCGATTCCATTACCGGCGTGGCAAAAAAGTAAAATGACAGCGACCAAGTCCTCCGTCATTCCGGGGTTCGGTCCAACGTTGGGCTACACGTTGTTCTATCTCGGTCTGATCGTGCTCATCCCGCTGGCGGCATTGTTTTTCCGTGCCGCAGGGATGGGCTGGGAGCAATTCGTTCAGGCCGCCTTTGCCCCTCGTGTTCTGGCGGCCTATCGGTTGAGCTTCGGTGGCGCCTTGATCGCCGCCACTGTCAATGTGGTGGCCGGTTTGTTGGTTGCCTGGGTGTTGGTCCGTTATGATTTTCCGGGACGCAAGATGCTCGATGCCATCGTCGATTTGCCGTTCGCTTTGCCGACGGCCGTGGCCGGCATCGCTTTGACCGCGATTTACGCCCCCAACGGATTGATCGGTCAATTTCTGAAGCCGTTGGGACTCAAGGTGGCTTTTACGCCGCTGGGCGTCGTCGTGGCCATGGTGTTCATCGGTTTGCCCTTCGTCGTCCGGACCGTGCAACCGGTGCTGCAAGATCTCGAGGTCGAGCATGAAGAAGTGGCGGTGAGTCTGGGCGCGAGCCGATTGCAGGTCTTTTGCATGGTCATCTTGCCGGCGGTGTTTCCAGCATTGGTGACCGGCTTCGCCCTGGCCTTCGCCCGGGCGCTTGGCGAGTATGGGTCCGTGATCTTCATTGCCGGCAACATGCCTGGCGTTTCGGAAATCGCCCCTCTGTTGATCATCACCAAGCTTGAGCAATATGACTATGCCGGAGCCACCGCCATCGCCGTGGTGATGTTGGTGGCTTCATTTCTTCTGTTGCTGTTGATCAACACTTTGCAGAAGTGGCGCAGCAACCGTTTCCAGGCGAATTAAATCATGGACACAGTTCCGTTACGTCCGCGCGCCGTCAGCGAAGCGTCTTGGGTTAAGCTTCTCCTCATCAGCATCGGCGTCGCCATTCTCACTCTCTTCCTCCTGTTGCCGTTGGCGACGGTTTTTGGCGAAGCTTTGTCGAAGGGCTTCGGCGCCTATGCCAGCGCTCTGACCGACGATGATGCGCTCGCCGCCATCCGCTTGACCCTATTGGTCGCGGCGATCGCCGTGCCGTTCAATGTCGTTTTCGGCGTTGCCGCTGCGTGGTGTATCGCCAAATTCGATTTTTGCGGTAAAAGCCTGTTGACCACCCTGATCGACATTCCTTTTTCCGTGTCGCCGGTGATATCGGGATTGGTCTATGTGCTGTTATTCGGTTTGCAGGGCTGGTTTGGCCCTTGGTTGAAGGACCACGACATCAAATTGATCTTCGCCGTGCCGGGGATCGTGTTGGCCACCGTTTTCGTGACCTTTCCTTTCGTCGCACGAGAGTTGATTCCATTGATGGAGGAGCAGGGAACGGAGGAGGAGGAAGCCGCTGTGGTGTTGGGCGCCAGTGGCTGGTGCGTCTTCCGGACGGTGACGCTGCCCAATATCAAGTGGGGGTTGCTCTATGGCGTTTTGCTATGCAATGCTCGCTCAATGGGGGAATTCGGAGCGGTTTCCGTGGTGTCCGGTCATGTGCGAGGGCTAACCAACACCATGCCGTTGCATGTCGAGATTCTCTATAACGAATACAATTATATGGCCGCCTTCGCCGTCGCCTCCTTGCTGGCGATGCTGGCCTTGGTTACCCTTGCCGCCAAAGCTCTAGTGGAGTGGCGGTTCAGCAGTGAGATTGCCGCCGGGGCGCGGCTCTGAGAGAGATGATGATCGCCGCGCGCAACGTCAGAAAGACCTTTGGCAGTTTCCCCGCTCTTAGCGACGTGTCGCTGCATATCGCCGAGGGCGAATTAGTGGCCTTGTTGGGGCCCTCGGGTTCGGGAAAGACGACTTTGTTGCGGATTCTGGCCGGACTGGAGTTTCCTGATTCGGGCAGCGTCCTCTTCGATGGTGGCGATGCGACCACGGTTTCGGCGCGTGACCGCCGTGTGGGGTTCGTCTTCCAGCATTACGCCTTGTTTCGGCATATGACGGTTTTCGACAATGTCGCCTTTGGCCTGAAGGTCCGCTCGCGAAGAGATCGTCCGTCCAAAGGCGAAATCACCGAGAGGGTCGAGCATCTGCTGTCCATGGTGCAACTGGAGGGGCTGGAGGCCCGGTATCCCTCGCAGCTTTCCGGCGGCCAACGCCAAAGAGTGGCTTTGGCGCGCGCGCTGGCGATCCAGCCCCGCGTGCTCTTGCTCGATGAGCCGTTCGGGGCGCTGGATGCGCAGGTTCGCAAGGAATTGCGCCGGTGGTTGCGTCGTTTGCATGACGAACTGAAAATTACCGGTGTTTTCGTCACTCACGACCAGGAAGAGGCCCTGGAGGTGGCGGATCGGGTGGTCGTCATGAACCAGGGGAAAATCGAGCAGGTCGGAAGTCCGACAGAAATCTACGACCAGCCGGCGACACCATTCGTCTATCAGTTTCTGGGTAACGTCAACGCCCTGCCGTGCCGAATCCGCAATGGTCAGGCAGAAATCGGTTCTCTGGTCATGCCGGCGCCTGCCTATAGCCGCGTGGCAGATGCATTCGGCGTCGCCTTCGTGCGTCCGCATGATTTGATATTGTCGAGGCCTGGCGAAGGAGGCGGGACGTGCGCGGTGGTTCAGCATGTCACCATACTTGGCGCCCTGGTGCGGGTCGAGTTGTCTCTCGATGATCACATCATTGAAGCGGAGACTAGCCGGCAACGTCATGCGGAACTGGGTTTGTCCCCTGGTCAGCTCATTATGCTTTGGCCACGACAGGCACGGTTTTTCCTGCGTGACGGCTGGGAGGGAACAAGCCTGGAAAGCCCCGAGGAAGCGGCGCGAACCAGCGCCATGCTGTAGCGAGAGCGTCGGTTGGTCCCGCGATGATTCCCCCACATTGGAAATCGTGAATTATGTGTCGCATTCGTCGTCTTGCTCCACTTGGTTCAGACATCCCTATGAGGATGGTCTCGCGACGCATGTACATGGAATCCACAGGAGTGTATAGTATATAAATATAGTATATAATATGTAATATTGCACTATTGACGTAGGTAAAAAAATGCTCAAATATGTAGGTAGTTACATTTTATAGAACACTACATAAGTGTTAAAATTAAGAGGCTCCTTCGTGACTCTATCCGCCGTTGCAACACGCGAAATCGAACCGTTGGTTCGGCTCTCCGATCTTGATGAGTTCCGCCAGGGGTTGGCGCATCGTCTGGCTGGAGATTGGGACGATGACAAATGGACGGCTTTTCGGGTCCGCTTTGGGGTCTATGGACAAAAGCAGCCCGGCGTTCAGATGGTTCGGATCAAGATTCCCGGTGGTCTGCTGCCGCTGCCTTGGTTGATGGTCCTGGCCCAGTTCAATCGGAAGTTCTGCCAAGGGGATGCCCATATCACCACGCGGCAGGACTTTCAGACCTATTTCGTTCCTCTGGAGCGCTCCGCCGAAGCCTTGGAGTTTCTCTATTCCAATGGTTTGACCACGCGCGAAGCCTGCGGCAACACGTTGCGCAACATCAATGCTTGCGCGTTGGCCGGAAACTGCCCGCGCGAGCATGTGGATGCCGGCGAGGTGGCGAGCCGTTTGGCCCGAAGCTGGCTTCGCCACCCTCTGGTGCAGCATATGCCGCGCAAGGTGAAGATATCCGTATCGGGGTGCGCCACCGACTGTGGCGTTTCGGCGATCCATGATCTGGCCTTCATCGCTACCGAAGAGAACGGCAAGAAGGGTTTCATCGTTTATGCCGGTGGAGGACTGGGTGGGCAACCGCGTCCGGCCGTAAAGGTTCTCGACTTCGTCGCCGAAGAGGATTTGCAGGTGGTCGTGGAGACGTTGGCCCGGTTGCATCAGCGCTACTCCGATCGCATCAATCGCAACGCGGCGCGTATCAAGTTCGTCGTCAAGCGTTTCGGTGAAGAAAAATTCCGGACGCTGTTTGTCGAAGAGTTCGAACGGCTGCGCGGGTTGCCGCAGCGTCCCTGGCAGCCGTTGCAATGGCGCCGCCCCGCTGAGGCCGCGGTGGAACGGACGCCTTTGGGGGTGGTCAAACAGCATGATGGGCGTTTCGCCGTGGTCGGCAATCCTCCCCTCGGCCTTTTGTCATCGGACCAGTTCGAGACATTGGCGGAGATCGGCCGGATTGCCGGAATCCGTCAAATGCGTGTGACGCGCGATCAAAACATCGTGTTGCCCGATGTGCCGGCCAGCCTTGTCGATGAGGTGGTGACACGTCTGCGGGCCATCAATATCGACGTGCCGGTCAGCGCCGCCGAAAGTGCTGACGTGGTGTCCTGCCCGGGAACCACCACCTGCCGGATCGGCATCACCAATTCGCAAAATTTCGGCCGAGCGGTCTGGGCGGATTCGAAAGACGATCCTTCTGCCAAAGGGATCTCGGTCAGGGTCTCAGGTTGCCAGAACTCTTGCGGTCTGCATGAGATCGGCGATTTCGGGTTCCATGGTTTGGCCAAGAAAATCGATGGCGTGCCGGCACCCCATTACCAGATCCATATCGGTGGCGATGGTCGAACCGGCAAGCAACCGGGCGTTGTCGGCATGCATGGTCCGATCGTGCCGGCCCGGCATGCTTTGACGGCGTTGCGTCTGTTGCGCCAAGGTTATGCCTCCGGCAAGCAGCCGTTTGAGACGATCAGAGGTTGGGGCGAACGGTTGGGGAAGGACGGGATCAGCCAACTGCTGGCGCCGCTTGGCGCCGCGGATGCCGAAGGGAAACTGTTCATCGATTGGGGGGACGAGGAAACGTTCAAAGGGGCGCCAACGTTGCGTGGCGAATGCGCGGCGCCCTTCGCCTCCGACGATTTGTTGGCGGATCTGGCTGACGATGCCTTGATCAAGCTTGACCGCTCGCTGTTGGCGTCGCGTTGGGAGGACGTTTTGCGTTCGGGTGAGGAGGCTTTGGCCTTCGCGGCGCGCCGTCTTCTTCATCACGCCGGCCAATTCACCAAAGACGAAGAGGCGGCGACGGTGATTCTGGATCGGACCCGCGCTATCGCCAAGGCCCATGTCGTCGCGGCGCTCGACCATGTCGAGGCGGAATGGACGGCGGCTTTGTCGAATGGCCGGGCCACGGCCTATCGCGAATCAGTCGCTGTCTTCCTTGACATGGTTCGCTCCGTCGTCGAAGCGCCCCTGGCACAACGGGAAATAGTAAAATGACTATTGAGGATGAGATCAATCGTCTCCGCCGGACGTATGGGGATTTGAATGGACAGGATCTTCTGGCGGCGATGCGTCGGGAGTTCCCCTGTTCGTTGGCGGTGATCAGTTCGTTCGGCGCGGAGGCGGCCGTCCTCCTTGATCTGGTGGCGCGCGTGGACAGAACGATTCCGGTGATTTTTCTTGATACCGGAGAATTGTTTGACGAAACGCTCGCCTATCGAGAACAGTTGACCGAGAGTCTCGAATTGAGCGATGTTCGGGTGAGTCGTCCGGATCCTTTGGATGCGCGGCGAGCGGAGGAGTTGTGGCGAACCGACCCGGACGCTTGTTGCCGGTTCCGAAAGGTATTGCCGCTTGAGCGGGCGATGACAGGGTTCCAAGCCATGGTCGATGGCCGTAAACAGTTCCACGGCGGTGATCGCCAAGCGCTTCGGACCATCGAAATGGGGCTGGACGGCGTGGTGAAGATTTCTCCCTTGGCTCGCTGGAGTGAGGAGGACATTGAAACCGCCTTCGAGGCGCGTCATCTGCCGCGTCATCCTCTTCGCGCTTTGGGCTATCGGTCCATTGGTTGTTGGCCGTGCTCCAGGCCGATTGGTGCGGATGAGCCGATCCGGGCCGGCCGGTGGGCCGGCTCGGCCAAGACTGAATGTGGCATTCATCGGGTAAACAAACAGTGATGAACAGTGATCTCGACGCCCTGGAAAGCCAGAGCATCTTTATTCTTCGTGAAGCGTTCAACCGCATCGAAAAAATTGCCATGCTGTGGTCGATCGGCAAGGACTCCAACGTATTGTTATGGTTGGCGCGCAAGGCGTTCTTTGGCCATGTGCCCTTTCCCGTCGTCCATGTGGACACCAGCTACAAGATTCCCGAGATGATCGCTTTTCGCGATCGCGTGGCCAAGGAATGGAATCTTCCGCTGATCATCGGTGGAAATCAGTCGGCGCTGGCAGACGGCATGCACCCATCGCATGGCAGGGTGACCTGCTGTTCGGCGCTGAAGACCGAGCCGTTGAAACAGATTATCCGCGAAAACGGGTTTACCGGGGTGATCGTTGGGATCCGGCGGGACGAGGAAGGAACACGCGCCAAGGAGCGCGTGTTCAGTCCACGCAACGAAACCGCCGAGTGGGATTTCAAAGACCAACCGCCGGAGTTCTGGGACCAATTCAAGACCGATTTTGCTCCCGGAACGCACTTGCGCATTCACCCTTTGCTGCATTGGGGGGAATTGGACGTCTGGCGTTACATCGAGCGGGAAAATATTCCGGTCGTCGATCTCTATTTCGCCAAGGACGGCCGGCGATATCGGTCTTTGGGATGCGCTCCCTGCACCGGCACGGTCGCCAGTACCGCCAGCAACGTCGCTGAAGTCATCGAGGAATTGCGCACCACCCGCGTGTCGGAACGATCCGGACGTGCGCAGGACAAGGAATCGGAAGACGCCTTCGAGCGTCTGCGTTCACAGGGCTATATGTAAATGAATGCCATGACCAACGTTTCCGCGCTCAAGATCGTTATCGTCGGCCATGTCGATCATGGCAAGTCAACCCTGGTCGGTCGGTTGCTCCATGAGACGGGCACTTTGCCGGAAGGCAAGGTGGAAAGCCTGCGTGAGGTCTGCGACAAACGTGGCATGCCGTTCGAATGGGCCTTCGTGATGGATGCCCTGCAAGCCGAGCGCGATCAGGGCATCACCATCGATACGGCGCAGATCCTGTTCAAATCCGAACGGCGTCCTTACGTCATCATTGACGCTCCGGGACATAAGGAATTCCTGAAGAATATGGTAACCGGCGCGGCCAGCGCCGATGCGGCTTTGTTGGTGATCGACGCGATCGAAGGTGTCCAGGAGCAGTCGCGCCGGCACGGCTATCTGCTGCATCTGCTTGGACTGAGACAGCTGGCTGTGGTGATCAACAAGATGGACGCGGTCGGGTTTTCCGAGCAGCGGTTTGAAGAGGTGTCGGCGGAAATTCGCGCCTATCTCGGCGAGATCGGTGTCACACCGACGGAGATCATTCCGGCGGCGGCGCGGCATGGCGACAATATTCTCGTTCGGTCGGCCCAGATGCCTTGGTATTCCGGATCGACGGTTATCGAGGTGTTGGACGGCTTCGCGCCCGCTACGGAGGCCACGTCGCTGCCGTTGCGCTTTCCAGTCCAGGATGTGTTCAAGTTCGACCACCGGCGGATTGTCGCCGGACGTATCGAAAGCGGTCGCTTGAAGGTTGGAGACCACTTGTTGTTTTCACCGTCGGGCAAGACGGCTCGGATCGCTTCGATCGAGGCGTGGAATGTACCGACGCAGGCGGTCAGTGCGGTGGCCGGTCAGTCGATCGGTGTGACCCTGGACGAGCAAGTGTTTATCGAGCGTGGCCAGATCGCCAGCCTTCTGGAAGATGCGCCGCTGGGGACGGATGTCTTTCGCGCCCGTTTATTCTGGTTGGGGCGCGCGCCGTTGACGGCTGGTCGGTGGTACAAGATGAAGCTGGGAACCGCCGAACATAGCGTCATGGTCGAAAAGGTGGAAAGGGTCATTGACGTCACCGACTTGGCTTCGGTGGATACCGATTGGGTCGAGCGAAACGCCGTGGCCGAAGTGATCTTAAGATCTCGCGGCAAGGTGGCTTTGGACGAATTTGTCGATAATCCGAAGACCGGCCGTTTCGTTCTGATCGACAATTACGACATCGTGGGCGGTGGCGTCATCTCCATGCAGGGTTTTCCCGATCGCCGTTGCAAACCGGATGCGGTGGGAGACGATATTACGGCCGTTGCGCACAAGGTTTCATTGCGGGATCGTCAGGCGGTTAATCGTCACCAGCCCGGCGTTCTTTGGTTAACCGGCTTATCCGGGTCCGGTAAATCGACCATTGCCATGGAAGTCGAGCGGCGTCTGTTCGCGCGCGGCTTTCAGATTTTCGTCCTGGATGGCGACAATGTCCGGCAGGGCTTGAACGCCGATCTCGGCTTTTCGCCGGAGGACCGGACGGAGAATGTGCGGCGCGTGGGAGAAGTGGCCAATTTGTTCGCCCAGGCGGGAATGATCGTCATCGCGGCCTTCATTTCGCCTTATCGCGCAGATCGGGAACGGGCTCGTGCGGCGGCACCAGGGTTTTTTCACGAGATCCATATCAAGGCTTCGATCGAGGAGTGCCAGCGCCGGGATCCCAAGGGACTTTATGCCAAGGCCAACCGGGGCAATATCGCAGAGTTTACCGGAGTCTCGGCACCCTATGAACCACCGGTGCGGCCCGAGTTGGTGGTCGACACGGACGCGTTGTCGATTGATGAGGCGGTGGAGATGGTCATGCGTTATGTCGAACGCGACATGCAGCGCAGCCTGGAGCAGGCAGCTGCAACGCAACACGACGTGGCGCTTTAACCCTCAGCCATGGCCAGGCAGGAGCTCTCCGTCAAGCGGATGGTCACTTCGTGCAGAGGCAACGGCTTGCTGTAGAGAAAGCCTTGGATGATGTCGCAGCCATGAAAAGCGAGGATTTCGGCCTGGCGGGGATGTTCGACGCCTTCGGCCAGCGCCGACATGCCCATGGAATGGGCGAGTGTGATGATTGTCACGGCGATCGCTTTGTCTTTCGAGCTGGTGGCGATGTCCGTGACGAAGGAGCGATCAATTTTCAAGGTGTCGACGGGAAAACGCTTCAGATAGTTGAGCGATGAATAGCCAGTACCAAAATCATCGATCGACAGGCTGATGCCCAACGCCTTCATGCGTTCCAGATAATCGATCACATGTTCCGGATTGTTCATCAAAGTGCTTTCGGTAATCTCGATATCGAGATTCCGAGGGTTGATGCCCGTTTCCTCGATGATCTCCAAAATCATGTTCGGGACATCGGAATCAGAGAATTGCCGGGCGGAAATGTTGACGCCAATGGAGATGTCGCAATAACCCCTTTCCTCGAGCTTGCGCATATCTTTGCAGGCTTGACGCAGAACCCATGTTCCGAGCGGAACGATCAAACCCGTCTGTTCGGCGATGGGGATGAAGCGGGAGGGCGCGACGAGTCCCATGGTTGGATGTGCCCACCGGACCAATGCCTCAAGGCCGACGATGCGTCCAGTCGTCACATCGACTTGAGGCTGGTAGTGCAGAAGCAGTTCCTCTCGTTCGATGCCCCGGCGCAACTCGTTTTCAAGGGTAAGCCGTTCCGCCGATTGACTGTGCATGATGGGATCGAAGAAGCGATAGAGATTCCGTCCGGTTGCCTTGGCGACCATCATCGCCGCGCTGGCGTGGACAATCAGTTCGGATGCCAGTACCGCATGCTCGGGATAGAGGGCGATTCCGATATTGGCGGTCAAAGTCAGTTCACGGCCACGTAACGTGAAAGGGCTGCTCAGGATATTGAGGAAGCGTTCGACGGCGCGCGTGACTTCGGTTCGGTTATGAATATTGCGATTGATGATGGCGAATTCGTCCCCGCCGAATCTCGCGACCGTGTCGGATGGCTTAACGGCCGACAGCATTCGACGTCCGGCTGCAATCAGCAGTTCATCTCCGGCGATATGTCCCATGACGTCGTTAACCATTTTGAAGCCGTCGAGGTCGATGAACCATACAGCGCCGCAAGCGTTGTTAAGGGAGGCGTGGTCGATGGCCTGTTGAAGTTGCTCCTGCACCAAACGACGGTTTGGCAAGCCGGTCAGCGAATCGTGATTGGCCGAATGGGTCAGAAAATCTTCGAAACTCCGCCTTTCCGTGACGTCGCGGAAGATCGCGGTGAACAACCGGCGATCGTCAAGATGGCAAAGCGAGAGTGAAATCTCGGTGGGAAAGACGCTTCCATCCTGGCGTCGCCCGGCGATTTCGCCAGCGGAACCGGCAAGATACGGCTGATGCAGGGACAATATCTTGGCGGCCTGTTTCTTGTGATCCTTGGCACCGTCTTCTGTCATCAGCATCTCGATCGGTTGGCCGATCGCTTGGGCTGCCTCATAGCCGAACATCGTTTCGGCTGACCGATTGAAGGTTTCGATATTTCCCCGTTCGTCGGTAACGACGATCGCATCGACGGCGGTATCGAGAATGCTGTTGAGCCGTTTTACCTGGGCGGCCACGTCGCGATTGGCCCGCATGACGTCAGAGATATTGTGGACGAGCACCAGGACGTCGTCGTTGCCTTCCGGAGCCACCGTCGCCGAAACGACGACATCCAGGACTTTTCCCGAGGGATGCAGAAATTTCATCGGCGTGGCGGCTGTTTCACTGATCAGAGGCCCAAAATTCCCGTCGCACAGCATCCGATAGTCGGGGTGGACCAAGGCGCTGAAGGGTTGTCCCACGAGGCGGCTGGCGTCATCGCAGTGGAGAAGACGGCGTCCGGCGGCATTGATGACGGAGAGATTGCCGTTACGGCACAGGAAAATAGCGTCCGGCGACATATCGATGACGGTTCTGTCGCCGGGCCGATCTTCGATTGTTTCGCACCGGGGTGGGAGGGTGTCGGGGGACGGCCATGATGTCTTCGTGCCGGATTGACGCCGGTCCCAATAGCGACGTGGCCATCCCAGGATCGTCAAGAGAGTGCCGGCCACCAGAAGTTTGATCAGAGTGGAGGCGCCGGTAGCGCCAGCATCTGAAAATGCCGTCTCGATGCAGGCACAGCCTGCCAGCAATCCCACCATCATCAATGAAAGACGTGCAACCCTATTTCTGCCGTCTTGCTGAGCGCGGCGGATGAGGGAAATGATCAGAACCGATCCCCATAAGATGACGGATACCGCGTGAGCGATCGGGCTTAAGAGGTTGAACGCTAACATCGTCTTTTCGAGACAACCTCTATTCGGTCAAATGACGGTGATTCATCATATTCGAGAGGTGGAGCCGATAGAGAGTGACCGAAATTCGAATGGATTTCCACAACCAAGAAATATCTCAATTATCTGAATACGTCGGTATGCTCGCTAAAGAGGCAGCCAGGACTTCTTCGAATTGACGCGCATATTGCTTTCCATCGTCGTCATTCTTGCAGGATTTTTCGATGAGGCCTGCGATCATCGCGAGCGCGGGCCATCCGAAATTCGCGGCGACACCAGCCAGACGATGTGCGTGGCGGCCGGCAGTCTGAAAATCGTTATCGTGCCAACTCAGACGCAACGCTTCGGCTGACTCAAGGATCGATTGCCGCGCGGTGAGGCGCAATTCGGTCAATTTCGTCTCACCCAGAGCTTCAGTAAGGATCGATAGGCGTTCCGGGTCGACAATGGAATGTATTGTCCCGTCGATTTCCACCGAGAATGTTGTGGTTGCGATGTTTTTTTTAGGCATAGCCACTCCTTCTGTTCGTGGTCGTCACCTTTTTTAGCTTGAGAGTTCTCACTCATGGAGTGATCGTTCGACAATTTCATTTTGATAGAATCAAGTCACATGCGTCGATTTTATAATAAATGTATAGTTTCATGAATTTGTTTCAGAAATATGAATTGATGAACATTGAGTGTCGCTGCGGGTGAAATATTGACAAAAGCGAAGTGGTGTCCGATTCTCCTCGTAAATTATACCTTCGTGAGGAATGGAGTGGCCGAACGAGGGGTGTCGTAGCGAACCTTAGCGGGTTTAAGACTTAACTGGAAGCTGGCGTCGTGTCGAAGGAAGTGGGTTCTGTCTTCTCCGCCGCCGTGAACAAGCCTGATCCAACAGCGATCATCGATCGGCTCGAATTCGCTTTTCAACCGATTGTCAATATCGCTACCGGGCATTGTTTCGGTTACGAAGCGCTGTTGCGTGGATTTGAAAATTATGGGTTCCCTGACCAACGGGCCTTTTTTGACGCCTGTTATGCGGTCGGTCAACTTGATGCCATTCAGCTGCAACTTTGGGAAAACGCAATTGGTCGTTTTTCTATTTTAGCGAGTTCTCACGGCGCCCGTTTGTTTTTGAATATCGATAGCCGTTCTTTAGACGGCAGCGACATGTTTCCGCGCCATATTCGCGGGCTGTTGTCCCATTACGATGTTCCGGAAAGCGCCGTAACCTTCGAAATTAGCGAGCCGCCACCCGGCATTTTCGACGCGACGGCGCCCTGGGTTCGGGGGTTGAAGCGGTGTAGCAGCAAAATCGCCATCGATCGGTTCGGAGGTGGCGTCGCCGGTTTTCAGATGCTCTACGGGATTGAACCGGAATTTCTGAAGCTCGATCAGTTTTTTGTTCGCGATGTGAGTGGCGATTCGAAGAAGAAGATGTTGCTTTCGAATGTCGTCGCGACGGCCCATCTTCTGGGGATTGTGGTGGTTGCCGTCGGTGTTGAGACAGAAGTCGAATTTTTGACCTGCAAGGAAGTCGGCTGCAATCTGGCGCAAGGACATATGATCGCGCCTCCGACCTTGGAGGTGGAACAACTTCCCGCTCACTATCCGCGGATCGAAGAACTTTCCCGGCACGAACGGCGGGCGCGATACGGGGATCGCAAAATTATCCTCGATCAGATGGCGTCAATTCCGCCGTTGACTGTCGACGATGAAATTACCGCCGTTTTTGAGCGTCTGCGCCAAGATACGCGGCAGACATTCGTTCCGGTCGTCGACCGCATGGGGCAACCGCTGGGGATCGTCCGGGAAAGCAATATCAAGAATTACGCCTATTCGCCCTTTGGCAAAGATCTGATTTCGAACAAGGGATTGGGGCGGAAGCTCAAAGATTTTATCGTCCGCTGCCCAATCGCCGACGTGCAGATGCCCGTTGAAAACATCATGTCGATCTATTCGGGTGACGAAGAGGCGGATGGCATCATTCTGGTCGATCAAATGCGGTATGTCGGCTTTTTGTCGGCGCGGTCCATCATCCGCGTGATCAATGAAAAAAGCTTGGCGCAGGCGCGCGACCAGAATCCGTTGACCAAGCTTCCCGGCAACTCTCTGATCAATCAATTCATCGGCGATAGTTTGAACGACGTCGGAACTGTCTATGCCTACGCTTACGTGGATTTCGACAATTTCAAGCCGTTCAACGATAAATATGGTTTTCGCCAGGGCGATCGCGCGATTCTTTTGTTCGGCGAAATGATGCGCAAAAAATTGGGATCGGACTGTTTTCTCGGGCATATCGGCGGTGACGACTTTTTCATCGGATTCTCCGGCGAAATGTCGTTGAAGGCCGCGGACGAAACAAAAGGCCTTCTCGATCTTTTTCGCAGTGATGCCGAAAGCTTCTATGACGTTGACTCGCGGGCCGCAGGCTGTATCACGGCTGCGGATCGCGATGGGACGATGAAACGCTTTCCGTTGTTATCGGCCAGTGCCGTGGTCGTCGAGGTGACGGCGCCTCGACGGGCCTATACGGTCGATGATGTGAGCGCGCTGATTGCGACGTTGAAAAAACAGGCGAAGAATGCGCCGACGAAATTGGTGGTGACCAACCTGGTCGAATGACCGATCCGCACCGCAGCCTGGACGTTATTTTCGTCAAGTGATATTTGCGTAAATTTTATGCGGAATTGTCCGGTATCTGACAGACAAGTCCGTGGCCCGCCGCTCACGATACCCCTTTGCCGCAACGATCAGACAGGGCTTTAGATCAAGTCCGAAGGGGGAGTCGTTTCCAAACGTCGAATGTTGCCCCCTCGGTCGTATGCGACAGGAAAGCATCCTTGGCCGGGTTCTTGTCTCGCCGACCCCTGTGCGGCGGTGACGCTTACAAAAGGTCGGTTTATTGGAGGTTTGGCGGTGATGAATATGGCGCGCAAGGGTGTATATTACGAACTCTGATATTTAATCAGGACGCAACCAATTGGGCGCAAAGCCCTACAAAAACAAAAATGGGAGACGTCGAATGTTTCTTCGCAGGAAATCTGTCGCGCCCTTGGGCGTGCCGCCGGCCAGTGTTGAAAATCAACTGCTCGCCTCGTCAGTCGAACCGCCGCCGCCGCCGATCCGGGTGATCGAGAGCGATGCGACCCTTTCCGGGCTGTCTTCGAACGACTTTCGGTTTGGCGAGCGCTCCGCGCCGATCGCCTTGGCCTTCGTCTCTCCCCATGTCGATTTCAACCGCGTCACCTCGGAGTTGCGCCGGCTTGCCGGCGACACGCCGGTGCTGGCGGTCTCCACGGCGGGCGAACTGTGTTCCCATGCCTCCGGCCCTCTTTACAGGCCGACCGGCACCGTGTGGTCGAGTGTGGTGGTGCAGATTTTTTCACCCGATCTCGTCGCTCAGGCGTCCATTCATGCGGTTGCCTTGCACAATCAGGACATCCGACAGGGGGCTCCGTCGCTTGGCAAGGATGACCGCGTCGGCCGTATCTGTC
>Ga0209415_10010979_pt1 | contig 15322 bp, 13 predicted proteins | sample PeaSoiSIISIP2007_FD_187696 | JGI IMG/M metagenome (GOLD analysis project Ga0209415, IMG submission 187696) | Peat soil microbial communities from Weissenstadt, Germany - SII-SIP-2007 (SPAdes) (version 2) | ecosystem: Environmental > Terrestrial > Soil > Wetlands > Peat | place: Germany... | reverse complement strand
ACCGTGGAGCCGCGGAAGTGTTTCGAAGCTGCGGCGAAGGCCCTGGCCGAACTAGCTGGCGAGGCCGAGCCCCGCGGGCTCATCATCGCGCTTGAAAACGAGCACGCTTGCAACGCCGGAACGGCCTCGGAAGCCACCGCACTCCTCAATCTCGTCCCCCATCCCAACCTGGAACTCCTCTGGGATCCCGCCAACGCGCATATCGCCGGTGAGCGACCTTTTCCCGAAGGCTACGCGAAGCTCCCGAAGGGCCGCATCGTCCACATCCACGCCAAGGACTGCCGCCTCCACGGCCACACGCCCGAATGGTGCCCGCTGGGCGAAGGCGACATCGACTGGCGCGGCCAGCTCGCGGCCCTGAACGCGGATGGTTACTCCGGCTGGATCAGCCTCGAAACCCATTGGCCCGGCCCCAGAGGCAACAAACTCGAAGCGAGTCGTATTTGCGCGAGAAGCCTGCAATCTCTACTCGGCGCTTGATTGCCGGACGGCGTCCTCAGCGTTCTCCGTGGCTTCTGATTCCAAAGCGCGGTCGATGGCGTCACGCAACTGATCGAATCGTATAGCTGTACCGACACGCTTGATGGAGCTGAGCCGGGCATGTTTCTGGCCGCCGAAGCACTTATTGAGTAGCCCCGTGTGCACAACGTAGAACACCCAACGTGAGGTGTCTGCGACAAAGCAGTCGTTACGGTCCTGATCGCAGAACACGCAGAACACATAGCAATCTGCCGTGCGTGCCGTTTCGCTCGCATAAGTATTCGTGTCCGCTGTCCAGCCGAGGTGACGTCCGATGTCGAAGTCGATCGTCGAAGGGCGCTTTTGAGGCCAGCTCTGCAGATATGCGGAGGCCTTTACCTCGATGTTTTTGCCGCGATACCTCAAATCACAAGCGTCCCACTCAATGCGAGGATGGTCGAGGACACCAAGGGCGCAACCAACCAGGTATTCTGCGAAGACCGAACGATTAGAGTTCGAGAGTATATCTGAGTAAGCCCATGACCAGAAATCACCAAATGTGCTTCCGTCCAGGCCGGGGATCGGCTCGTCAGGCCGAATGAAACAGGGCATGGCTGATTCTTATCACACCCCGAGGTCGGGGCGCGCCGCTTCTCGACTTGCAGAGCCTCAGAGTCGCGTGTACAAGTCCCCACGCGTCCACGTGCGCTTGCCCATGTGAAAGCTGTGTTCCTCGAAGCTGCGCTCGAGCGCTCGGCGCTCGCGAAGTTTTCGGAGCAAGTCGAGATATCGGCGCAGAAGTGAAGGCATCACACTCACATCATAAACCGGATCGGCGGATTCTTAGTCTTCCTGAGTGGCGCGGGCATCCAGAGATCTCGCCCCCCGCTTCTCCGCCTTCTTCGCGCGGATCTCCGCGAGCCGCTCGGCGATGCGCTGCTCCATGCCGCGCTGCGTCGGATGGTAGAACTCGCGGCCGGCGAGCGAATCGGGCAGGCACTCCATCCCAGGCAGCGCATCGTCGAATTTGTGCGCGTGCTCGTAGCCCTTTCCGTAGCCCCACTTCTTCATGTGCTTCGTCACCGCATTGCGAATGTGCATGGGCACCGGCTCGGCGCGCCCGCTCTGCACCTCCGCGGTCACCGCGTTCAGCGCCTGATATGCCGCGTCCGATTTCGGCGCCACCGAGAGATAGATGGCCAGTTGCGCCAGCGCCTGATCGCCCTCGGGCTGTCCCAGGAAATGCACGGTCTGCATGGCCGCGATGGCCTGCTCCATGGCGCGCGGGTCGGCGAGGCCGATGTCCTCAATGGCCATGCGAATCATCCGCCGCACAATGTACAGGCGGTCCTCGCCGCCCTCCATCATGCGCACCAGCCAGTACAGCGCCGCATCCACGTCCGACGACCGCACCGCTTTGTGCAGCGCGGAGATCAGATTGTAGTGCTCCTCGCCGCCCTTATCGTAGAGCAGCATCTTGCGCTGCAGCGAATCCTCCACCACCTTCTCGGTGATCTCGCCTCCGGGCGCCCCGGTTGCCGCCATCTCCAGCACGTTGTACGCGGCGCGCGCGTCGCCGTTGGCGTAGAGGGCAACCTGCCGCAAGAGCTCGTCGGATGCGGTGGCCTTCACCACCGGCAGCGCCCGCTTGAGCAGCACAACGACCTCTTCTTCCGTGAGCGGCCGCAACGCGTGTACACGTGCCCGCGACAGCAACGCCGAGATCACCTCGAACGATGGGTTCTCCGTGGTGGCGCCGATCAGAATGATGTCGCCGCGCTCCACGTATGGCAGGAAGGCGTCCTGCTGCGCCTTGTTGAAGCGATGGATCTCGTCGATGAACAGCACCGTGCGCCGCCCGCGCCGCAGATTCCGCTCGGCGTCGGCCATCACCGCCTTGATTTCCTTGATGCCCGCGAGCACCGCGCTGAAGGGGATGAAATCGCAGCGGGTGATGCGCGCAATGAGCCGCGCCAGTGTGGTCTTGCCCACGCCCGGCGGCCCCCAAAGGATCATCGAGGTCAGCTCGTCACGCTCGATTTGCGCGCGCAGCGGCTTTCCCGGGCCGAGCAGATGCTCCTGGCCGATGAAACCGTCCAGCGTCTCCGGCCGCATCCGTTCAGCCAGCGGGCGCTTCGCGTCGTCGCGCTCAGTGCGTTCGCCGCGCTCGTGCGCCAGCATTTCCGGCTCGAACAGGCTCATGCCCCGGCCCCTAACATTGGTCCCTCGAAGGCGGCGGAACGCTGGCGGCGAGCCTCATAAAGGATGATGCCCGCAGCCATGGCGGCGTTCAGGGATTCCACCTCGGAAGTCGGTATGCGCAGCGTCGTCGCCACGGCGGCCAGCACCTGACTCACTCCACGCCCCTCGGCTCCGATGACGATCGCGCACTTCCCGCCGAGGTCGGCGGCATCCAACGTGCGGCCGCCGCGTGGCATCGCTGCGTAGAGCCGGGCGCGCTTTTTTTCGGCGACCGCGAGCAGCAATCGGTCGTCCACGTTGGCCACCAGGGGAATGCGAAACGCGGACCCAGCGGAAGCGCGCAGAGCCTTCGGGTTGTAAGGATTCACCGATCCTTTCAGGAAGACCGCGCCGGTTGCGCCGAACGCCTCGGCTGCGCGCACGATGGCCCCGCCGTTGCCGGGGTCCTGCACGCCGTCGATCACCGCGACGAGGGAGAGCCCGCGAAAAACGTGATCCAGCGTCCACGACGGCGGCTTCAGCAGCGTCACCACGCCCTGGCTTACTTCGGTAGACGAAATGCCCGTGAACAGCGCGTCGTCAATGGCGACCACGCGCACCTGCTTCAGCCCGGCGACGTGCGCCGCCAGCGCGCCGCGCACCGAATCGGCCACAATCACCTGCTCCACCGCGCAATCGCTGCGCAGCGCCTCTTCCAGCAAGTGGAAACCTTCGGCAACGCACAGGCCGTCGTCGGTGAGGCTGCCGCGCTGCACCGCCTTACGCACTTCCTTCAGCAGCGGATTCCTCGCGCTGGTAACCGTGCCCATAGGACAATCGTAGTGCGAAATGATTCTTCTGTGCAGTCGCGGTAGCATCCGAGGGCCGCGATATGCTGATTTCATCCGGGGATGAAACGCTGGTTCGCTATTGCCGGTGTGCTGCTCTTTCTGATCGCCACCGTGCTCACTTTGCGCTACCTGGATCGTATTGCCAGGGCCATCGAGCGCCAGTCAACCATCGACGAAGTCCAGGCGGCCGATGTGATCGTCGTTCTGGGCGCCGCCGAATACCGCGGCAAACCGTCGCCGGTTCTGGAAGCGCGGCTCAACCACGCGCTGCTGCTGTATCTGCAGGGCAAAGCGCCGTACGTGCTGACCACGGGCGGTGCAGGTGGGGATCCGCTTTTCACTGAAGGCGGCGTGGGCCGCGCCTATCTGGCCGCGCACGGCGTCCCGCCCGAGGACATCATTGTCGAGAACGAAGGCGAAAGCACCGTGGAGAGCGTGGTGACCGTGGGCGAGATCATGCAGCGCATGGGGCTGCACTCCTGCATTGTGGTGAGCGACGGCTATCACATTTACCGTGTCAAGAAGATGCTGGAAGCGCGCGGACTGAAGGTGTACGGTTCGCCTCGGCCGTCCGGGCCTGTTTCCCGCTGGTTCTACTTCCGGCAGGCCATCGGCTACGTGCTCTGGCGCGTCGGGATTCCGGTTTAACGCGCGCCGCGGCTTCAGCCCGGCTTCTTCTCCGTCTTGCGCTCCAGTTCGAAGTTGCGGATCGCCGGCCGTCGTGCGTCGTACTCCGAGACCCGTTTCACCACCGGGCCCTGGAAACCATCGTGAGTTGCCGTCAACTCGTACTCGTCTCGGATGTCGAGGTCATAGTAAATGTAGGCCCCGTCCTTTTTCGTCTCGGTGGTCACCACCTTGCCGGTTTTCAAGTCCTTCAGCCGCACGATGGCGCCCTCGAGCGCATTGCCGTTGACGTCTTTCACCGTGCCCTTGATATCGCGGAGGAACGTCTTCTCCACCTTGGGAGTCAGCCCGCTGAAGGTCACGGGCTGATCGTTATGGTTGGGGCTCGATTGCGCCAGCGCTGCGCCGGCCAATGTGAAGAGAAGAACGGGAAGCAGCGTTGCGGGTGTCATAGCGAAGACTCTCCTTCCAGCATAAATCAGCGCGTTGCAGGCGTGCTATAGTCCGGTCTGTGCGATCCGCACTTCTCTCCGCAGCGCTGCTCATTCCGGTCATCAGTGTCGCGCAATCCGCCCCAGCCGCCGACCCCACTGTGCAGTCTGTCGTGGATTCCGTCTCCGACGAGCGCATCGGCGAGACCCTGCGTCATCTCGAATCGTTCGGCACGCGCAACTCACTATCCACCGCTGCCGACCCCGAACATGGCGTCGGCGCAGCGCGTCACTGGCTCTACGAGCAGTTCCGCGGGTACAGTCCCCGGCTGCAGGTTCGTTATGACACGTGGCATGTGCGCAAGCAAGGCGTTCGCATTGTACGCGACACCGACATTGTGAATGTGGTGGCGGTCCTGCCGGGCACGGTCCATCCCGACCGTCAGATTCTCATCTCCGCACATTACGACTCGCTGGCGCTGGTGCATGTGCCAGGCGACGAGCGCCGCATCGACTGGGAGAAGACCGCCGACGCGCCCATCGCGCCCGGTGTTTCCGACGATGGCAGCGGGATCGCCGCGGTGCTGGAACTGGCGCGCGTGATGAGCCAGCACGAATTCCCGAACACGGTGGTTTTCATCGCCTTCGCCGGCGAGGAGCAGGGCCTGATTGGCAGCACGCTCTACGCCGAGAGGGCTCGCCGCGACGGCGCGAAGATCGAAGGCGTGCTCAACAACGACATCATCGGAACCGACATTGCCGGCGACGGACGGAGGAATAACCGCGTCGTCAACGTCTATTCCGGAGACCCCGCCGACTCGCCCTCGCGAACGCTGGCCCGCTACGTGAAATCCACCGCCGAGCGCTACTTCCCGGCCATGCGCGTCAATCTCGTGTTTCGCGACGATCGCTTTGGACGCGGGGGCGATCACACGCCCTTCGATCGCGCCGGCTACGCCGCGGTTCGGCTCACCACCGCCACGGAAGACTACTCGCATCAGCACAATCCGACCGACACATTCGCGAATGCCTCGCCTGCGTACACAGCGCTCGTGGCCCGCGTGAACGGAGCGGCCCTCGCGAGTCTTGCGTTGGCGCCGCCTGCGCCCGCGGTGGCACGGATCGATCGAGGGAAATCGGGCTACGACGCCGTCCTCCGCTGGTCGCAGCCGGAGCCGGAGACCAACCTGGCCGGCTATGTGGTGGTGATGCGAGCCACAACGGCGCCGTATTGGGAACGCGCCATCGCCGTCGGCGACGTGCACGAGTTCACGCTGCCCAATGTCTCCGTGGATGATGTGGTGTTCGGTGTCCAAGCCGTGGACCGAAGCGGGAACGAGAGTCTGGTTGCACCCTGGACCATTACGGCATTTTCGAACGAGAAAATCGAAACATACGGCGAAACGCCTCGATAGCACTCGGCGAGGGGTTGAGTACTATAATCGAGATATCTGTTGCCCTGGAGGTGTCTGTTTCTGCCCGAATTCTTATTGTCGAAGATGAGCGGATTACCGGGGAAGATCTGCGCGACGTCCTGACGGATCTCAGCTACAGCGTGATCGGAGTCGTTTCCAGCGGACCCGAGGCGATTCTTCTCGCCGAGAACGAGACTCCCGATCTCGTGGTCATGGACATCCGCATCAAAGGCGACATGGACGGCACTGAGGTGGCCGGGATACTGCGCAGCCGCTTCAATATCCCGGTGATCTATCTCACTGCGCACGCGGACGCCGAGACGCTGCAGCGCGCCAAGCTGGCTCAGCCGCTGGGGTTCATCACTAAGCCGTTCCAGGAGGCGGAACTGCACGCCAGCATTGAAATGGCGCTGTTTAAGCACGCGGCGGATCGGGAGTCGCTGGAGCGCGAGAAGTGGCTGAGCTCGACGCTGCGCGCCATGGGCGAGGGTGTCCTTTCCGTCGACCGCTCCGGGGCGGTGATGCTGCTCAACAGCGCCGCGGAAGCCTGGACGGGCTGGAGCGCCGGCGATGCCAGGGGGCGGCCGATTCACGACGTGTTTGCTTTGGTGGACGCGGCCAGCGGCGAGAAGGCCGGCGCTGCCATAGAGGCCGCTCTGTCGCAGGGCGCGACCGGCGACCTCGGTGCGGGGGTGGTCCTCAGGGCTAAAGGCGGGGAAGTGCGGAGCGTGGGCGGCAGCATCGCCCCGATGCGCGACCACGAGGGCGAAGTGTCCGGCGCCGTGATCGTGTTTGGGAGCGCGGAGCTGGAGCCCGGCACACTACCCGGCGGCGGCGTTCCCGAGAAAAAGGAGGAGGACGGCGTGTCCGTCGGCGACTTCCGGATTGTCGCCTCTTCTCCGAAGATGAAGGCCGTCATCAAATTCGCGCGCCGCGTGGCGGAGAGCGAGGCCTCCACGATTCTGATTGAAGGAGAAAGCGGGACTGGCAAGGACGTGATCGCCAACTACATGCACCACTTCGGAATCCGCCGGAGGGGCCCGTTCGTATCGCTGAATTGCGCCGCCATTCCCGACACGCTGATCGAGAGCGAATTGTTCGGTCACGAGAAGGGAGCGTTTACCGATGCGCGCGCGGCGAAAGCGGGCATTCTGGAAATCGCCTCCGGCGGAACGATATTCCTCGACGAAATCGGTGAAATGCCTGTGCAATTACAGGCGAAACTCCTGCGTGTTCTGGAAGAACAGACATTCCGTCGGCTGGGCGGCGTGCGCGACATTCACGTCGATCTGCGCGTCATGGCCGCCACGAACCGGACTCTGGTGGAGGCGATCGATCAGGGTAGGTTCCGTCTCGACCTGTACTACCGGCTGAACGTGATTCAGGTCTGGGTTCCGCCGCTGCGCGAGCGCCCCGACGATATTCTGCCGCTGGCGAGATACTTCAACCAGCTCTACAACGCGCGCTTCCGGCGTCAGATTCGCGGTCTTTCGCGGGGCGCCGAGGCGGCGCTGCTGGCGTACGAATGGCCAGGCAACGTGCGCGAGCTGCGCAACATCATGGAGCGTGCGACTCTTCTGGAGGAAACTGAGTGGATTCAGGTGCCCAGCCTGCAATTGGACATGCGCGGCCTGCAGGCGGATGAGCCGGAGCCCGCGGCCACGATAACACCCGGCACACCGCCCCCCGGCGCGACGCTGGAGCAGATTGAGCGCAGCATGCTACTGCAGGCGCTGGAGAATGCGTACTGGAACCAGACGAAAGCCGCCGCGGCTCTGGGCATCAGCCGCGACGCCCTCCGCTACAAAGTCAAGAAATTCAATCTGAAGCCCAATTCCGGCCAGACCAGGGAGCAGAGCGCCTGAACCCTCAGCTCCAGCTCTTCACGATTTCGCCGAAGCACTGCACTCCGCTCGGGATGACCGCCGCGTATCCGCCGCCTGGCTGTGTCCAGGCGCCCGCCAGATACAGGTTCTTAATCGGCGTTTTGTGGGGCAGCCGGCGAATGCCCGTGTTGTCGAGAGTCTGATCCCATCCATAGATCGCACCGCGATAATTCCCCGTGTAGCGCACATTGGTCAGCGGCGTGGCCACCTCTTTCACCTCGATCGTTTTCGTCAGACCCGGCAACACCATTCGCTCCACCTGCCGGATCAGGATGTTGGCGATGCGCTCTTTCTCCGCCCGGTACGCGGCCTTGTGCCCCCTCCAGTAGTCCGCTTCGAACGGCTTCCAGTGGTCGAACCCCTGCAGAGTGACGATGCTCAGCGTGTTCCTGCCGGGAGGCGAATATCCCGGGTACACGTTGTCGTAAATCATCAGCCCGAAGCCCGGATTCGTCACGTCGGCGATCAGTTGGCCGTTGTAGCTGGCTTCGGGATCGTAGCCGGTTTCGCAGAAGATCTCCGCGTCCTTCAGCCCCAGCTCCTTCACCAGGTCGCGCTTCAATCCGAGGAACACCAGAAATGTCGAAAGGCTGGCGGAGTAGTGATCCATTCGCGCCAGATACTCCGGCGGCGCCTCCTCGGGATCCATGAGCTTGTGGAAAGTGTCCCACGCGTTGGCATTCGACACCACCACCTTGCCCTTGTATTCGTGTCCATCGGCGGTGCGCACGCCGAACGCCGCGCCCTCTTTCGTCAGGATGCGATCCACGCGCGTACTCAGCAGGACCTTCCCGCCCTTCGCCTCGATGAAGCGCACGATAGCGTCGCTGATGGTCTGCGACCTGCCTTTCGGATAGTAGCCGCCCTGCGCCAGGTAACCGATGGTCGGCAGCGCGTAGTAGACTGCGGCGAGCTTTGAAGGCGGCAAGCCATAATACCCCCACAACGCCGACAGGATCGCCTGAAGCTTCGGATCTTTGACGCGAGTTTCCATCACGTCGCCCCAGGTGTGCGTGGCGTAGCGGAACAGATGCGGGAAATCCGCCGGGAAGCGGCTCATGTTCACGTTTCCGTGCGCCGAGGAGAACTTCGAGATGTCCTGCGCGACGCCGCCCATTTCGTCAATCAGCGTCTGGATGCCTTCCTTCTCCTGCGGGAACATCCCGGCGAGCTGAGCTGCGTAGGCTGCCGGATCCTTCTGGGCGACGCGGAAGTCGTGATTCGGGAAGATGGCCCGATAAAGATATGGAAGCTGCACGAATTCGACGTCGCTGATCTCGGGTAGCCCGGGGATCAGATTGTATACACCATTCCTCAGGTCGGCGCTGGTGGAGTGCAGGGAGACGTCGAAAAGGAACCCGCCGGGGCGCGCGAACGCCGTGGCGTAGCCGCCCGGCTTGTTGTGCTGCTCGATCACCAGCGGCCGAAACCCCTGCCTCGCAAATGCCGCGGCGCAGCTCAGGCCGCCCAGGCCGGAGCCGATAATCACCGCATCAAACTCGTCGGGTTTCTGATCGGCCGCGCGAGCCGTCGGCAGCGAACCCCAGTCGATGGCCACAGGCAGGGTGGCAAGGATGGACTTCAGTACGTCTCTTCGGGTGGCAGGCACGGGCGCACTCCTTCGGGTCCAATTGTGGCGCAGGCACACATCCGAGCCGAGACGCGCCGGCCACTTCAGTTCCTGGCAGAGCTGTCAGTCCGACTCCAGTATATGTTCGAAAGCGCCACGGGACATAATCGAAGGAGTGACCAGCCAGCGCTGCCGCGCCATTTTCGCTTCCGCCGCCACGAAACGGTTCCTCGTTGTCGGCGACCTCATGCTCGACGAGTTTGTCTGGGGCAAGGTGAGCCGCATTTCACCCGAGGCCCCCGTACCGGTGGTGCACGTCACCGAGGAGTCCAAATGGTTTCCCGGCGGGGCGGCGAACGTGGCGCGGAATCTGCGAGAGTTCTCGGAAAAGGTTGCCATGGCCGGTGTCGTCGGCGCGGACGCCGCAGGCGAGCGTTTGCTCGGGTTGCTCACGGAGATGGGAATCGATGTCGCGCACGTCCACCAGGAGGCCGGGGCGCAGACAATCGTCAAGACGCGTATTATCGCGCGGCATCAGCAGGTGGTTCGCGTGGATCGGGAGGGGTCTCGCCCGACCGCCTCGCCTCTTGCTGTCTCGCGCGCCGATGCCATTGTGGTTGCGGATTATGCCAAGGGCGCCATCACGCAGGCCGTCGCGGATGCGCTGGGCGAGGTCGTGTCGAAAGACGGCGCGATCCTGGCCATCGACCCCAGCCCGAAGAACCCGATTCATTGGCGGAACGCTACCGTGATTAAACCCAATCGGGAGGAAGCGTACAAAGCGCTGGGCGCGGATGAAAGCAGGCCACTCGAAGATGTCGGCGAAGAGCTCCTGAAGAGCTACAGCACTGAGCTTGTGCTCATCACACTGGGGGAAGATGGCATGAAGCTGTTCCAGCGGGGAAAGGCGTCGCACGACACGCCTACGCGCGCTCGCGAGGTTTTCGATGTTTCCGGCGCGGGCGATACGGCGATCGCCGCGATGACGGCTGCCCTGGCCGGCGGTGCAGGACCGATCGAGGCCGCCGAAATTGCCAACGCCGCCAGCGGAATCGTGGTCGGCAAGCTGGGCACAGCGGCAGTTACGCTCGACGAACTCGCCGACAGTTTTGAGGGAAGCCGCTGACGTGCTCACTCTGACTGAGCGAGTCGTCCTCGCGCTGCTGATCGTCGCGTCGCTGTACGCCTTCTGGCGGCGTTTTGCGCCAATCTGGCGGAACATTCGCGGGGCGAAGGACGAGCCCGGCTATCGTCTGCGCCCACTGGGCCGGCGCGTGTGGGCGTTCGTGTGGGAGGTGATGCTGCAGGGCAAAGTGATTCGCCAGCGGCCGCTGCCCGGTCTCGCCCACGCGCTGGTGTTCTGGGGATTCTGCGCGTTCGCCCTGGTGACGGTGAACCATTTTGCGTCGGGCTTTGGGCTGGGATTCCTGTCCGGCTCGTTCGCGCGGTTCTACGCCGGGTTTGCGGCGGTGTTCGCAATCGCCGTGTCAGTCGGCATCGTCGGACTCGCCGTTCGGCGATTCATTGTTCGGCCAGGCTGGCTGGGCGAAGTGTCGGCGGAATCCGGCGTGATCGCCCTCCTGATCTTCCTGCTCATGGCCACGTATCTGGCCGCGCTCGTCGCGCCCGAGGGCGGACGCATCCTGTGGTGGGCGCACTCGCTGACCATCCTCGTCTTCCTGCCGCTGATCCCGCACACCAAACACCTGCATCTGGCGCTCAGCCCGGTCACCGTCTTCCTGAAACGCCCCGAGTTCAGCGCGATTCCGCCGCTCGCGGGCGACGATGATTTCGGCCTCGACACCGGCAAAGATCTAACGAAGATCATCGCCCTTCAGACGTACTCGTGCGTGGAATGTGGGCGCTGCACCGAGCACTGCCCGGCCAACCTCACCGGCAAGGTTCTAAACCCGAAGGAAATCGCCCTCGGCACGCGGCGCTATTTGAACGAATTCGGCCCAGCCAGTGCGGAGCCGCTGCTGGGCCGCCATCTCTCGCAGGAAGCCGCGTTTCAGTGCACTACGTGCGGGTCCTGCGAATTCCAGTGTCCCGTCGGCATCCAGCATCTGCCGCTCATTGTGGGCCTGCGGCGTGGCGCGGTGAACACTGGCAAGTGGGAGGACGACTACGGCACAAAGCTGTTCCTGAATCTCGAGCGCAATGGCAACGCCCTCGGCTTCGCAGCGAGCGAGCGCGACAAGTTCATTCAGAAGCAGGGGCTGCCGATCTTCGATGGCTCCCAGGATTACTGCCTGTGGCTGGGCTGCATGGGCTCGTACGACCCGCGAGGCCGGGAGATTGTGGCGGCGTTCGCGGAAGTGATGAGGCACGTCGGCGCCAGCTTCGGTGTGCTGAAGAAGGAACGCTGCACTGGCGACCCGGCGCGGCGCCTCGGCAATGATCTTGTCTTCGGCCAGCTCGCTGAGGCGAATCTGGAAGCGCTGCAGCAGGCCGGGGTGAAGAAGATGGTGTCTATCTGCCCGCACTGCGTCCAGACGATTTTTCAGGACTGGCGGGAGTTCGGCGAGCCGCCCGCGATCGAGCATCACAGCGAGTTCATCGCGCGCCATCTGGAAAAGCTGCCTGCGGCGCGAGATGGCGAGAGAGTGGTCTATCACGATCCGTGTTATCTCGGCCGATATCGCAACGTCTACGACGAGCCGCGCAGCGTGCTGGCACGGTTTGTCGAGCCTGTGGATCCCGCGCGCGCGAGGGAACGGTCATTCTGCTGCGGTGCCGGTGGCGGGTTGACGTTCCTCGGCGAGGAGAAGGGCAAGCGCGTGAGCGTCGAGAGAGCCGAACAACTGGCCGCAACCGGAGCGCCAACCGTGGGCGCGGCCTGCCCGTTCTGCAACACGATGCTGCGCGACGCGCTGTCCGGTATGGGCGATGGCGCGCCGAAGCTGCTGGATATCGCCCAGATCGCCGCCGCGGCGATTCAGCAGAAAACGCGCTGAACGTCTCCGACCGAATCGAGTACGAAATCCGGCACGATCCCTTCCTCAAGATCCGCTTGCCGGAACTTGCCTGTGCGCACCAATGCCGCTTTCAGTCCCGCCGCCTGCGCGCCCGCGATGTCGGTGCGGATGTCGTCGCCGATCATGAGCACGTCTTCGTGCGCCAGTCTGAGACGGTCCACCGCAGCATCGAAGAACTCCCGCGATGGCTTGCCGAGCACGACGGCGCGGCGACCCGTCGCATGCTCCAGCGCGACGACAAACGGCGCGGTATCCAGCCGGACGCCATCGGGTGCCTGCCAGTAACGCGTCATCCCCAGTGCGATGAGCTTCGCGTCCGGATTTTGGTGCAGCAACCGAAACGCGCGGTTCAGCGTCCGAAAATCCCAGCGCTCGCCGAGGTCGCCGAGAACCACGTATCCCGCGCCCGTCTCCGATTCATCCGGCAACACATCGAACCCCGCGAACTCGACCCGTGTCCTGGGTGGTACAAACAACGCCAGCGGACCGCGCGGCTGCGTCGCCAGCCAGGCCACAGCCGCCCGCGGCGGTGTCAGAATCTCGCCCGCATCGCACGGAATCCCGAACCGGCGCAGCTTCTCCGCAATCACCTCCGCGCCTCGCGACGTGGTGTTGGTCACGAACAAATGTGGAATCCCCCGCTCGCGCACCCACGCCACCGCATCCGCCGCGCCGGCCATCGGCTCGTCGCCGTTATACAGCACGCCGTCCAGATCGAAGAGAATCCCGCGCACGCTCCACTCAGCCTACACTGAATCATGCGTCCTCTCCGTTGCGCTCTGGCAGCGGCCCTGCTTGCCGTCTGCGCGCTGGCTGCCGAGCCTGTGCGCGTGATCTTCGACACCGACATCGGCAACGACGTGGATGACGCCCTCGCCCTGGCCATTCTTCACGCCCTCGAAAGCCGCGGTGAAGCGAAGATCCTGGCCGTCACCATCACCAAGGACAACAAAGACGCCGCGCCCTTCATCGACTGCGTCGACACCTTCTACGGCCGCCCCGGCATCCCCATTGGCGTGGTGAAGAACGGGAAGACTCCCGAAGACAGCCCCATGATCCGCGTGCCCGCCACGCGCCGCAATCCCGACGGCTCGTTCGTTTACCCGCACCGCATCACCGACGGCGCGCAGGCGGCCGACGCCGTGTCAGTGTTGCGCGGCGTCCTCGAAAAGCAGTCCGACGCCAGCGTGGTCATCATTCAGGTCGGTTTCAGCACGAACCTAGCGCGGCTCCTCGACGCGGCGCCCGATCTGGTGGCCCACAAGGTTCGCCTGCTCTCGGCCATGGCCGGCGCGTTTCCCATCGGCAACCCAGAGTACAACGTGAAGACCGACATCCCCGCCGCCCGCCGCGTCTTCCGCGACTGGCCCTCGCCCATCGTCTTCAGCGGGTTCGAAATCGGTCAGGCGATGTTGTTCCCGGCCGTGAACATCGCGCACGACTTCGCGTGGGTGGCAAACCATCCGGTGGCCGAAGCCTACCGCAACTACATGCCGATGCCCTACGACCGTCCCACCTGGGACCTGACCGCGGCCCTGTACGCCGTGCGCGGCGATCGCGGGTATTTTTCATTGTCGGAGCCGGGCACGGTGGATGTGGACGACGAGGGTCGGACGATCTTCGCGCCCGACGCGAAAGGCACGCGGCGCTATCTCATCCTCGATCCGAGCCAGAAAGCCCGCACGCTGCAAGCGATGATCCTGCTGGCCAGCCAGCCGAAGTAATGCACCTTCCCCTGAACTGTTCCTGACCGCTTTGCGTAGATCCATTACGTGGACTTGAAATCTTTGCTTTGTGTGCCGCTCACCATGCTGGTGCTCGCCGGCCTGCCTCTCCGTGCGCAGTCCAAAGCACAGTCAGGCGAGCTTTTCGATAAAGTTCAGTCTCTCGACACACAGCTCTTTGACGCCTACAACCATTGCGATCTGAAGACGCTGGGGGCAATGGTGTCGGACGACCTGGAGTTCTATCACGATAAGACAGGCCTGGCGGTGGGCAAAGAGCCGTTCATCACGGCAATCAGGGAGAACATTTGCGGCAAGGTGGAGCGGATACTGGTGCCGGGGACTCTGGAAGTCTACCCGATCGCGGGATACGGAGCGGTGGAGATTGGCGTTCACCGTTTCCACCATCCCGGGCAACCGGACAACGTTGGCGAGGCGAAGTTCGTAACGTTGTGGCAGAACAAGGACGGCTTGTGGAAGGTGACGCGCGCCATCAGTTACGACCACGAGCCAGCGCCGAAGTAGCGAGACAGTCCGATCCTCGAAGAGGCGAAGGCGCGCACACTGGAAGCGACGATCCTGCCGGCGAGTCAGCCAAAGCGAGGTACCGGCGCGTTCTTTCATGCAATACTCAGACCGTGACGGGCTCAAAGCGGAGCAATACACGCCGCTCGCAATCAATAATCGGCGCCCTGCTGCTCGCCGCTGGATTATCGGCGAACGCAGCAGCGGATGAACTGCGACCTGCATTTGTTTCCGAGGTCGCCGTGCCCGAGGAAGGGACTATCCTGCCTCTGTTGAGGGTTGCTTGCGGCGAGGGCGTGAGGACCGGGATCCGAGAGGACCGGAAGACTTTCGGCTGCGGAGATGGTTCGATGGAAGAGATACTGGCGTCTGGCCACCGCGCCCGGCAGCACCCCTGGATGCCATACGTTTTGTGGGAGGCCGACGGCATTCTCTTTGGTCATTTTCTATCGCCAACGAGCGAAGACGTTGCCATCAGCTGCTTCGTCTGCGAGAGCCATCCGGCGCTTTGGGGAGGCACGTTGCTGCTCACCAGGAATGCGGGCAAGTGGGAACCGGTCTGGTACAAGGCCGGTGTCATCACTCGTCATTGTCGGCGGGTTTCATTGGTGACGGGACGGCAAATTCTCTTCTGCGAGGAGACCGACGGCGGGATGGGCCACAGCATACACGGTC
>Ga0209415_10010978_pt1 | contig 15325 bp, 9 predicted proteins | sample PeaSoiSIISIP2007_FD_187696 | JGI IMG/M metagenome (GOLD analysis project Ga0209415, IMG submission 187696) | Peat soil microbial communities from Weissenstadt, Germany - SII-SIP-2007 (SPAdes) (version 2) | ecosystem: Environmental > Terrestrial > Soil > Wetlands > Peat | place: Germany... | reverse complement strand
TCGAGAAGGATGCCGTCCAGAGGTTGCCGTCGGTCCCCTTCCAGAAGATGTCCATATGCCCGTTGCCCCAGCTCACGACGCTGGGGGAGGAGCCCATGGGGCCGTCGCCGACCAGGAAGGGGCCGTACCACGCGCCCGCGTAGAAGGCGTGGTCGAGGTTGGCGGAGGTGTCCTCCCAGAAGACGTCGATGTCACCGGCGACCGGGGCCACCGGCTCGGGCATGGAGCTGACCGCGCTCGCCCCCAGGCTCAATGGTCCGTGCCACCCCTGCGCGTAGTACGCGTGCCACACGCCGCCGTCGGTGCCCCGCCAGAACACGTCGAGCAGGCCGACGCCGAACGACATCGGCTGGGGATCGGAGCTGAGCGGGTCGAAGCCGAGCGAGCCGGCGCCCACCCAGCCGTTCACGTAGTAGTCCTGCCAGAGATTGCCGTCGGTGCCTTTCCAGAAGACCTCCTCGTTGCCCACGCCCCAGGAGACCGGGTAGGGGGTCCCGGCCACGGTGGTCACGCCCGGCATCTGGACCGGGCCGTGCCAGCCGCTCGCGTAGTACGCATGCCAGAGGGTGGGGCTGCCCGTGCCGGCCCAGAAGACGTCCAGCTGACCGGGGCCCCAGGTCACCGCCTCGGGCGCGGAGCCGAGGGGTCCCATGCCCAGGTCCTGGGCGGTGTGCCAGCTGCCGCTCCCGTAGTAGGCGTGCCAGAGACCTCCGTCGGCGCCCTTGAAGAAGACGTCGATCTCCCCTGCTCCCCAGGAGACCACCGAGGGATCGGAGGCCATGACCCCCGGCCCGCTCAGGCTGGCGGGCCCGTACCACTGCCCGTCGATCTCCCACATGTGCCACAGCCCGTTGTCGGTGCCGCGCCAGAAGACGTCGTCGAAGTTGGGTCCCCAGGACACGGCCTGCGGAGCGCCGCCCAGTGGGCCGCCGCCCAGCCCGACCGGGATGCCGGGTCCGGGCGCTGTCGGCACGGTGCTGGGACCGTGGGCGACGCTGAAGCTCGTGCTGATCGCGTTCCAGAGGTCGCTGCTCCCGGAGTCGTAGCCGAGGGCCCAGATGCCGATGCCGCGGAGCCCGTCATTGTTGACCAGCGCGTACTTGTCGCCGAGCGACTGGGCGTTGTCGTAGTAGAGCTCGCGGTCCATTCCCTGGGGGTAGCTGGACCCGCAGGTGGCATTGCTGGCATAAGCATTCCACGAAGCCCACGGGGTCTCCGAGGGCGTGTCCCAGTTCTCGACCAGCTGTTGAGCGCACCCGAAGTCGGCGAGGATGTCCGAGTAGGTGTCAGCGGTGAGGTTCCAGGTCGAGCCCTCACCCTGGTAAAGCGGTGCGTTGAACGCCGTGGACGTGGTCGAGTACTTGTACCCGTAGTACGGGATGCCGAGGATGACCTGATAGCCGGGCACCAGGGCGAGATAGGCGTCGACGACCTGAGTGTCGGAGTACGACGTGTACGGCACCGGGTTGAGTGGGTCGTTGGGCAGCGTGACGTTGTAGTTGACGTCGTAATCCATGACGTCGAAGGCGTCGACGTAGGGGCGGAGGGCGCTGATGTCCATCATGGTCCCGCCCTGGGCCGCCGAGGCGTAGGTGTCGACGGTGAGGTAGGACTGGTTGGGAATCAGGCTGCGCAGCGCGTACTGGAGCTCGGCGATGAAGGTGGTGAAGTCGCTCGGCACCACCGCGGGGATCTCGCCCTCGAAGTCGATGTTGACGCCGTCGCCGCCACGGCTCTGGAGCTGCTCGACGATGTTGGTGATGGCCGTCTGCCGGCTGCTCTCGCTGCCCACCAGGCTCTCGATCGACGAGCTGTCGAAGTCGGTGATGGTGAGCACCACCCGATCACCCGCGGCGTGAGCGGCGTTCATCAGGCTGGTCATCTGGGCGCTCCACCAGCCCTGGTACCCGGAGTCCTGGATGATGGTGCCGTCGGGGTTGACGTTGAGGCTGTCGTAGGCGATGGTGCTCAGATCGGCGAGCTGGAAGTCGGACTGCCAGTCCCCGCTGGTGACCTCGCCGGTCTGGGCGAAGCCGAGGATCTCGGGATCGCGTGGGGCCGCCGGTGCCGCCGTGCCGTTCACGGTGGCGGGGGCCTCGGTGCCGTTGGCCGTGCCGGTCGACCCGGCGCCACCGACCGGGACCGGGATCGGCGTCCGGGAGCCGAGGCCGATCTTGGGGTGGAGGAGCCGGTCCGCCGGCGCGCCGGCGGCGACCCCGGGCTGGAGCGGGAGGTCGCTCTGGTTGAAGATCTGGCTGGGGCTCGTCTCCCCGGGGGCGACCTGGACCGTGCCCGGGTGGGCGGGCAGACCGGGCGCCGTGCTGGTGCCCGCCGCGGCCGTGGCGAGGGGGGACGCGACCGCACCGAGGACGGCGGCGGTGGCGAGGAGGACGCGCGTCAGGGGCATGACCGAGACGATGCCGGGGTCGCCGCGATGGCACGGCGCTCTCAATTCAGCCGTCACACCGTCGTGGCGCGTTCATCACAGAGAGCGCAGGTTCGACGCGTTCGGGCGGACACGTTCTGCGGTTGGTATGATCGCGCGGAACTCCAGTCCCTGAGTGTCGGCACAATTGTCGTCTGCAAAAGATGGAGATGCACCCCGTGAGTGGACGCGGAGCCGGACTGCGACGATACCAGGCGCGGATCGGATGAAGGGCCTGATCCTGAGCGGCGGCACGGGCACGCGACTGCGGCCGATCACCCACACCAGCGCCAAGCAGCTCATCCCCATCGCCAACAAGCCCATCCTCTTCTACGCCATCGAGGCGATCGTCGCCGCCGGGATCAGCGAGATCGGGATCATCACCGGCGAGACCGGCGCGGAGGTGCGGGCCGCCGTCGGTGACGGAGCGGCATTCGGCGCCCGCTGCACCTTCATCCCCCAGGAGGCGCCCAAGGGCCTCGCCCACGCCGTGCTCACCGCGCGGGAGTTTCTTGGCGACAGCAGCTTTGTGATGTACCTGGGTGACAACCTGGTCCGCCACGGCATCGTCCCCGTGGTCCGGGAGTTCGAGCGCCTGGGCCCGGACGCCATGATCCTGCTGGCGCGGGTGCCCGAGCCCCAGCACTTCGGGGTCGCCGAGGTGGTCGACGGACAGGTGGTCCGGCTGGTGGAGAAGCCCGCGGTGCCGAAGTCCGACCTCGCCCTGGTGGGTGTCTATCTCTTCACCCCCGCGATCTTCGAGGCGGCCGCCTCGATCCCCTACTCGGCGCGCGGCGAGCTGGAGATCACCGACGCCATCCAGAGGCTGATCGACACCGGGAGCCGCGTCGCCCCGCATCTCATCACCTCCCCGCACGAGGCGTCGGTGGCGACCTGGAAGGACACGGGGCGGCTCGAGGACCTGCTCGAGGCCAATCGCATCGTGCTCGACGACATGGAGCCACGCGCACCGGCCGGGAGCATCGCCGAGGACGTCCGCCTCGAGGGCAAGGTGATCATCGAGGCGGGTGCCGAGCTGCGCAACTGCACGGTGCGCGGCCCGGCCATCATCGGGCAGGGAACGCTGATCGACGACGCGTACATCGGCCCCTACACCTCGATCTACCACGGGTGCATGGTGCGGCGCGCCGAGATCGAGCACTCGATCATCCTCGAGGACGTGCGCATCGAGAACGTGACCGGCAAGATCGAGTCGTCACTGATCGGCAAGGGGTGCGTGGTCGAGGAGTCGCGGCGGCGACCCCACGGGTACAAGCTCATGCTCGGCGACCATTCGCAGATCGAGCTGGGCTGATCCGGGGCGCCGGGAGCGGCACCTCGGCAGCGTCCGGGCGCCGTCCGGTCAGCGGACGGTCAGCTGGACCGACCAACCGGTGGGGTTGATGGGCTCGACGAAGGTGGACCCCGGGGCCGCCGAGCTGAGCTGGGCGGCGTAGATGGCCGGGTGGTAGTCCTGGAAAGGTGGGTACTGCCAGGCGCCCACCAAACCGACGGCCATGGCGGCGCCGACGAGCACGATCCCGACGGCTCGGGCAGCCGCACGGGGGCGCCACCGGGTCAGGGCCCAGACCAGGCAGGCGAGCCAGGCGCATTCGGCCAGGAAGAAGTACCGCTGGCCCACGCCGGCCGTGTCGATCACCGGCCACTGCGGCTGGGTCGCGACCAGTGGGGAGGCCAGCCCGGCGACGAGGATGCCCGCCGCCACCAGAGTGAAGAGGCGCAGTGCCTCCGGGCCCCGGACCAGGGCGGTGACCACGACGGCGCCGGCGACCAGGTCGATCAGCCCCGCGATGTAGCCCGTCCCGGGACCGGGGGTGAGGAAGATCAACGGCTTGAAGTCCTGGGCGAAGAGGCCGTCGAGCACGACCTTGTTGGCGATGATCTGGAGCAGGAGCGAGGGGGTCGCGCCGAGCGGACCGACCGCCGGCCGGCCGCCCCCGTGGATCGCCCAGACCTGGGCTGCGTCGCAGACCAGGCAGAGGGCGCCGAGGACGAGGAACCACCGCTGCCGGGTCCTCAGGCCGCGGATCGCGAGCACCAGGAGGAGGAGGAAGCCGAAGGGTCCGGTGAGCGCGGAGAGCACGACGACCGCCACGTCGAACCCTCGCCAGGTCCAGCCTCGGGGGGCGCTGGCCACCACCACCAGCGTGGCCAGGACGGCGAGGTGCCACTGGGCGTTGGTCAGGTTGGCGTCGAGCTCGAAGGAGGGGATGAGGAGGTACGCCACCGCCAGGACTGCCCTACCGGGTAGAGGAGCGACGTCGTCGAGACGCGAGGAGAGGAGGAAGAGAGCCGGCGCCACCTGCACGGCGATCGCCACCAGGTTGAAGGCGAGCGGCGCCCAGCGCAGCCCGAGGGGGGTGAAGAGAGCGGCGACGAGGCGGGAGAAGGTCTGGAGATAGCCGTTGTAAGGGACGAACAGCGAGGCGAAGCCACCGTGGTTGTACGCCGTCGCGAACCAGATGGTGCCGTCTTCGGCCCAGAACTGAGCGTTGGTCACGGCGTCCGGACGCCGCGCGATCACCACCGCGACCGCGACCAGGGCGACCAGCGGCCAGCCCCAGGCGGGCATGGAACGCATCCGCATCAGGGAGGCTGCGAAGGCCGGCGCAGACCTCCCCGGCCGGGGGCCGGCCTCGAGCACGGGGTCACGCGCTCCGGGAGCCGGCACCTCAGGGTTCCTCAGATCGAGCCCGCCGCCAGCGCCTGCTCCACCCAGGGGATGACCTCGTCGAGCATGGCGTCGAGGCTGGTGGTGGCCTCGAAGCCGAGCACCTCGCGGGCCTTCTCCACGGAGGGGACGCGGCGCTGGACGTCGTGCGGGAACGGGGGGTCGGAGACGTGGCGGAAGGGGACATCCGCCCCCCGGACCCGGTGCCAGATCCTCTCGGCCAGGTCGAGGACGGTCGTCGACTGAGCGGTCGAGAGGTTGAAGTCCTGGTTGGGCGCCGCGGGGTGGTCCATCGCGATCACGATGCCCCGGGCCAGGTCACCGCCGTACGTGTAGTGACGCACCTGGTCGCCGTCACCGAGGATGTGCAGCGGATCCTGCCCCTTGACCACCTTCTGGACCAGGTCCGGGACCACGTGGCTCATCGCCAGCTTGACGTTCCCGCTCAGGATCTCGACGTCGCCCAGGGCGCGGCCCTCACCGGCTCCGACGCAGTTGAAGGGGCGGACGATCGTGTAGGGGAGCTGATGCTGGTCCCAGGCCGCGCGCGCGAAGTACTCCACGGCCAGCTTCTGGAAGCCGTAGGAGGACGCCGGCGGGGGGATCCTGTGCTCCTGCCCCTCGACCGACGGCCAGGAGTCGGCGGACTCGAAGACCATCGACGAGCTGATGTAGGTGACCTTCTCGAGGCGGTGGTGGCGGTGAGCCTCGATCGCCGCGTCACAGGTGGCGGCGATGATGCGCTCGTTGGTGGCCAGGAGGTCATAGGCGTAGGCGTGGAAGTAGGAGATGCCGCCGATCATCGCGGCCCCCGCGATGAGGTGGTCACAGTCCTCGAGGAGTCTCGACAGGAGCTCGCTGTCACGGGCATCGCCGCCGACGAACCGGTAGCCGGGGTCGCGGTCGTATGACCGGGTCACCGGGCCGTACTTCGAGAGGTTGTCGACGCCCACGACCTCGTGACCGCTGCGGAGCAGCTCCTGGACGACGTAGCCGCCGATGAATCCTGCTGACCCGGTGACTAGAACTCTCGCCATCCTGGCCCTCTCCGCGGCCGCCGCATCCGGACAGCGGACAGCACCTGCGGCCTCTCGGAACCGGGCGATGCTACCAAATGCGAGGCAGCGAGCCCGCGAACCCACGGATCAGCCAGCCCGGCCGCCCGGGCGCATCCCGGTGCGGGGCATCCTGAGGTGAACGAGCCGGATGAGGCGTTAGGTCGCTTGAAGAGCGCTGCTGCGTATACTCGTCGCCCGAACGTCCCGCCACCGGCCGGGTGGACGCGCGAGGATATGCCGATGCCCTTTCAGCGCGATATCGCCATCCTGGGTGGCTGCGGCCACGTCGGGCTTCCCCTCGGCCTCGCCTTCGCCGATCGCGGCCTGACGGTCGCGCTGTACGACATCGACGCGGACGCGGTGGAGAGGGTCGGCCAGGGCCGGATGCCCTTCCGCGAAGAGGGTGCTGACGAGCTTCTGCCCCGCCTGCTCGACACGGGACGGCTCACGGTCACGACCGACCCGCAGGTGCTCCGCAGCGCCGAGAACGTGATCGTCATCGTGGGCACACCCGTCGACGCGTACCTCAATCCGGACATTGCCGCCGTGCTCCGGGCGCTCGAACCGGAGCTGCCCCGACTGGTGGACGGTCAGCTCCTGGTGCTGAGGAGCACCGTCTATCCGGGCGTCACCGCCATGATCGAGAAGCGGGTCGCTGAGCTGGGCCTCCAGCTCGACGTCGCCTTCTGCCCGGAGCGGATCGCGGAGGGCCGGGCGCTGGTGGAGCTGAGCTCCCTCCCCCAGATCGTCTCGGCACGCAGCCCGCGGGCGATGGACCGCGCCGCGCGCCTCTTCCGCCACCTCGCCGGCGAGATCGTGGAGCTGACCCCCGAGGAGGCGGAGCTCGCCAAGCTCTTCACCAACACCTGGCGGTACATCAGGTTCGCGACCGCCAATCAGCTGTACATGATCGCCAACGACTTCGGCCTCGACTTCGAGCGCATCCGCCACGCGGTCACCTACAAGTACCCCCGGGCCGCCGACATGCCCGGCGCGGGCTTCGCGGCCGGGCCATGCCTGTTCAAGGACACGCTGCAGATCGCGGCCTTCGACAACAACAACTTCACGCTCGGGCACGCCAGCGTCCTGATCAACGAGGGCCTGCCGCTCTATCTGGTGAGCCAGCTCTCTCGGGTCCACGACCTGGCCGCGATGACCGTGGGGATCCTCGGGATGTCCTTCAAGGGCGGCTCGGACGACACCCGCCAGAGTCTCAGCTACAAGCTCAAGCGGCTCCTGGCCATCCGGGCCCGCCGGGTGCTCTGCAGCGACCCCTACGTCACCGCGGACCCTGGTCTCACCCCGCTCGAGACGGTCCTGGAGGAGGCCGACCTCCTGATCGTGGCGACCCCCCACCCGGAGTACGCGACCCTGAAGCCCCGGGTACCGACCGTGGACCTCTTCAACGTTCTGGGCCGAGGGGTGCGCGTGTGAACCCACGGGTCTCCATCGTGGTGCCCGTCTACAACGAGGGCGCGGGCATCGTCCCGTTCCTCGACCGCGTCTTCGAGGCGGTGACCCTTCCCTGCGAGCTCCTCGCCGTCTACGACCGTGCCGACGACACCACCGTGCCCTACCTGGTAGCGGCATCCGCGACGGAGCCGCGCCTGCGCCCCATCCTGAACGGCTTCGGGCGCGGGCCGGCTGCGGCGCTCCGCTACGGCATCGACCAGGCCCGGAGCGATGTCGTCGTGGTCACCATGGCCGATGGAAGCGACGACGCCCACCAGATCGACCCGCTGACCCGGCTGGTCGAGCGCGGGGTGGCGGTGGCGGCCGCGTCGCGCTACATGCGGGGTGGCCAGCAGGTGGGGGGGCCCTGGGCCAAGGGCGCGATCTCCCGGGTCGCCGGCCTCTCCCTCCACCTGGTCGGACGGGTGGGCACCCACGATCCGACCAATTCGTTCAAGGCGTACTCCCGGCCGTTCATCCAGGAGGTCGGGATCGACTCCGACGCCGGGTTCACCCTCGGGATCGAGCTCGTGGCCAAGGCGAAGGAGCGCGGGCTTCCCGTCGCCGAGATTCCCACGATCTGGCTGGATCGCGCCGAGGGCACCTCCAACTTCCGGGTGACCAAGTGGCTGGGGCGCTACCTGCACTGGTACCTCCGGGCGCTCCGGCCGACCCGAAAGCGGCCGAGGCCGCGGACGGTGCGCCCTGCGCCGGAGATCGACCGAGCCGAGACTCCGGCATCTGGGAGGGACGGGCGAGCCACCGGCTGAGGGCGGCGCGGGCGGCGGGCGGGTGCCGCCCGTGCGATCGCCTCGATCCCTTGTATCCTGCGCCGAGCCTGGCAGGGTGCCGCTCGGCTGCCCGCCCAGGCCTGAGCGAACCCCATGGGGCGGAGACCGGCCCGGCACCCCTTCGCCTCGACCTGGAGACCCGCGATCACCACCCTGGCCCCGCCCCAAGGTCAAGGCGACGCCCCGCCCCCCGCTGCGGGCCCTCGCCCGGCACCCCCCGCGTTGGCCTGGGTGAACCGTCGCGTCGCCGTCGAAGCGGGGCTGGCGCTGGTGAGCGCCGCCGTTGCCGCGATCGTCGCCGTCGAGCTGGCCCGTCACCTGCCGGTGACCAACCAGGCCCACACCGACATCGTGGGCTATCCGATCTTCGCGGACTTCAACGCGAGCCGGTACCCGGACACCTGGTACCTGGCCGTGATCGGCTGGCCGCTTCTCAGCCTGCTCATCTTCCTGGCCGGGCGCCGGCTGCTCCGGGCGGCGGGCCTCCTGGAGCGGATGAGGTTCGTCCTCCACATCGGTATGGCGCCGCCGTCGCCGGTGGTGGATGAGCCCGCCCTCGACGTGGACTCCGTCGCCGAGCGGTTCGCCCTCGCTTTCCGGGTCGCCGCCGTCGCGCTGGTGTGGGGCTTCGCCGGCGCGATCTTCCGGGACAACCAGGGGCTTCGCTTCTGGCGCGATCTGCTCGGCATCGCGGCCGTGTACGTGCTCATCGTCGTCCTCGCCGCCGCCCTCCTCTCGGCGCAGAGGGCTGGGCGGCCCTCCGCCCTCAGGCTGGTCCGCGTGGTCAGCACGCTCAACGCGCTGGGCGGAGCCCTGACGGTGGCGGGCCTGCTGACCGTGTCCCAACGCACCGTGCTCACCACCCTCTCCGACAACGTCCAGCATCCCATGCACTTTCTGCCCGCACCCCTGGGCCTCGTCCTCATAGCGATCAGCGTCGCGGTCGTCGGGGTCGGACTGTGGCGCTCTCGAACCGCTGGCCCCGACCGGGTGCGGATCATCGAAAGACGTGCCCTCTTCCTGGTGGCGGTGCCCATCGCCATCTTCCTCTTCACCGCCGTGCTGATCGGCGGGCTCGGGGCCTGGGACAACTTCGAGGCCGGCCAGCAGGTCGTCACCCTGCGCCTGCTGCACCTGGGGGAGGTCCCGTATCGCGACTTCCTGCCCTTCCACGGGCTGCTCGTCGACACGCTCTTCAACGCCCTGGGCTACCGGCTGCTCAGCGCCTCGGCCTGGGGAGCGCTGATCGGCTCGGCGCTGGTCATCGTTCCGCTGACCTGGGTCACCCTCTATCTCTTCGCCTATCGGGTGGTGGGAGGCAGCTGGGCCGCGACCCTCTCGGTGCTGCTGCTCTTCTTCCACCACACCCTGGTCATCGTTGACGACCGGCTCATCTTCTGGCCCCTCATCCTTGTGCTGCTGGCGGTCGCCCTGGACCGCAGGTCGCGGATCGCGTCCTGCGGCGTGGGAGCGGCGGCCGTCATATTCGCCGTGCTGGTGCCGGAGGCCAGCTATGCGGTGCCGGCCTGTGGGGTCGCCCTCCTCGCCCGCGACGCCTACCACGCGGCCTGGCCTCGAGCCCACATCGTGCGGGACTTCGGGCTCACCCTCTGGGCCGTCGCCGGGGGGGCGGTGGTCCTCGCGGCCCTCTTCGCAGTCCTCGCCGCCGAGCACGGCGTGGGTGGATTCATCGACTTCTACGTGACCGAGGTGCCCGGCCACGGTCTGGAGGGGACCATCCCCCTCTCCCTCTCTCCGATCACCGGGCTGTTCGTCTACTGGATCCTGGCGCCGGGCGCCGCCGTGCTGCTCGTGTTCGGGATCCTGGCGATGCGGGTCCGCCTTCGCCTGACGCTGCGCACCGACCACTTCCTGATGATCGCCGCCGCCATCTTCACCGTCCTCTACTACGCCGCGGAGTTCCTGGGTCGCGCCGACCCCGCCCATGCGTCTCTGTCGTACGGGGCGGCGATCCCGCTCCTCATCCTGTGCGCCTGGGAGGGGGGGAGGTGGCTCAACCGGTGGGTCCGCGAACGTCTGCGCGGGAGCGACGCCGGCAAGCTCCGCTGGCCGCTCCTCTATGCGGTGGCGGCATTCGTCGGGATCACCTGCTCGACCTCCATCCCCACCCAGCTGGCCGCGACGCCCGCGGATTTCCGGGCGACGGCGGCGGCCGAGCCCTGGCTGCCGAGCCTCGGCTATGTGTCCAACGGCGAGGAGCAGCTGACCAGCGACGTCGGCAACCTCCTCTCCAGCTTCCTCAAGCCCGGCCAGGAGATCTACGACTTCAGCAACCAGCCCGGGTTCTACTTCTACATTCTCGACTACCGCCCCGCCACCCCCCACTTCTTCGCCGCCTTTGACTATGACCAGGCGAGTCAGGACGAGACGATCGCCGCCCTGGAGGCGAACCCGCCCGAGTTCGCGGTCTTCTACGGAACCGCGCCGGGTGCGCTGTCGTCGTGGGACGGCCTCCCCAACGCGACGCGGGAATACGACATCTCCCAGTACCTGCTCGACCACTACCGGCCGTTCGCCGACGTCGACGGTCAGATCATCTACGTCGAGGACACCGCCGCCGTCACCATCCCGGACTCGGTCGAGGCCGAGCTCGGCCCGCGGCTGACCGTGACGGGCATCCCCTTCCAGTATCCGACCTGCGCATGGGGGTACGTGCCGGAGTTCCTCAACGTCCAACCCCCCGCCGGCGAGAGCGGCGTGGTGGTCGGAGGATCTGGTGACTCCACCGACGTGTGGAGCCTCAGCGTGCCATCGGGGCACAGCTGGGCGGACTACCACTGGATCCAGCTGACCATCCGAGCGGGGTCGCCGGGCGCCTCCTTCACGCTGGAGGACCAGGAGGTGTTCGGTGAGTACCACGACATCACCTTCCAGATCCTCCCCGGCGGTCAGGCCTCCTACCGGTTCCCGATCGGCGCCTGCCCCCAGTGGCACGGCTACAGCGTCCCGGAGCTGAACCTGAGCAGCTCGGCGTCGGTGGTGATCAGCCAGGTGGAGCTCCTCCCGTGACCGCCCGTCGCGGCGGAGCGCCGCGCCCGCTTCCCGGCGCGGTGAAGGCTGGGGTGCCGTCTCCGTCGTCGAACATCTGTGCCGGTGAACCGGGCGATACCATCCGGACGAGGAGGGGCGCCTCGGCGCCCCGCGGGCAGGGAGGACGGTGGTGACATCCTCGCTCGACCTGGGGATCGCGGCCGCTCCGCCGGCCACGGGCCAGGGAGCGACCATCGGGGCCGAGCTGCTCGTTCCCGAGGAGGGCGACTGCGCCAATCCTGAGCTCTCGATCGTCATCCCCGCCTGTGACGAGGCGCTGACCGTGGGGGAGTTCGTCGACTGGTGCCGTACCGGGATGGTCGAGGCGGGGGTGGCGGGTGAGGTGCTGATCGTCGACAGCTCGAGCGACGCGACCCCGCAGATCGCTCTGGGGCATGGCGCACGGGTGTTGCGGGTGCCGCGTCGCGGGCTGGGCCAGGCGTACATCGACGCCATCCCGCACATCCGCGGGCGCTACGTCCTGATGGGGGACGCCGACTGCACGTACGACTTCCGCCGACTGGCTGGCTTTGTGCGCGGGTTCCGGGACGGCTATGAGTTCGTCATGGGCTCGCGCTGGAAGGGCAGCATCGAGCCCGGCTCCATGCCCTGGCACCACCGCCACGTGGGGACGCCGGCGACCACGTGGATCCTCAACCTCCTCTACGGCAGCCACTTCTCCGACATCCACTGCGGGATGCGGGGCATCACCCGGGACGCCCTGGTCCGCATGGGGCTCCAGTCGACCTCATGGGAGTACGCATCGGAGATGGTGCTCAAATCGGTGCACATGCGGCTCCGGACCACCGAGGTCCCGGTGACCTTCCTCCGCGACCGGGAGGGCCGGGTGAGCCATCACAAGCGGCTCGGCTGGCTGTCTCCGTACCAGGCCGCGTGGATCAACCTGCGGGCCATGTTCATCTACGGCGCCGAGTTCTTCGTCTACCGGCCCGGCATCATCATGTTCGTGCTCGGGCTCGTGATCACCCTCCCCCTCAGCCTGGGCCCGGTCACGCTCGGGTCCCTGCACCTCTCCCTTTACACCATGCTGCTGGGGATGACCCTGACCCTGGTCGGTCTCCAGAGCTTCTACTTCGGCTGTCTGGCCCAGGTCCTGCACGACTACGCGGGCGATGCCCGGCGGCGCTGGCTGCGTGTCTTCCCTTACTCGCGCACAGTGCTGCTCTGCGCCGTCGCCTTTGCGGGCGGGGTCGTGCTGGGCGCCCTGCTGGTGGCCCAGTGGGTCTCCAACGGTCTGGCGCTGCGGGCCGACCGCGCCGTCTACAGCGCGGTCATCGGCCTGATGCTGATCATGATGAGCTTCATGACCTTCACCTTCACCCTGCTCCTCCACGCCGCCGCTCTGCGCACGGCGTCGACCCATGACAGCCATGAGTAGAGACCTCCGCAACCGCGCGTACGGCCAGGATCAGGCCCTTATGGCGCTGGATCGTTTCGGGGTCTGGCTCTCCGCACGGCGGATCCGGCGCACCGTGGGGAGCTTCTCCGGCCTACGCGTGGTCGACATCGGCTGCGGCTACGAAGCGACGGTTGCCCGGGCGCTGCTTCCCGTGGTGGCCTCGATGACGCTGGTGGACGTGGCCATAGTCCCCGTCCTGCGCAACCACCCCAAGGTACGCGCCATCGAGGGGAGACTTCCCGAAGCGCTCGAGGAGATCCAGGACGGCTCCCAGGATGTGGTCATCTGCAACTCGGTGCTCGAGCACCTCTGGGAGCCGGCGGACACCCTCCGCGAAGTCTGGCGCATCCTCGCCCCCGGCAGGTTGGCGCTGGTGAACGTGCCGTCCTGGAGGGGTAAGCGCTACCTGGAGTTCTCTGCCTTCCGGCTGGGGACGAGCCCCGCCGACGAGATGCAGGACCACAAGGCCTACTACGATCCGCGTGACCTCTGGCCGCTGCTGGTCCGGGCGGGGTTCTCCCCGCGCGACATCCGGTGCAGCCGTCACAAGTTCGGTCTGAACACCTTCGCTGCCTGCCGCAAGGCCGCCGACGAGCCCGACAGGCACACCGCACAGCCATCGGAGTACTTCCCCTTCCCCCGACATCCGCGCCTGCTGGCCGTAACTTCCGAACTCAGTCTTCGCGGCCGCAGGAAGATGTTCGGCCAGTTCATGGAGGCGACAAAGCCTTCTGCCGCCACTCGGATTCTCGATGTCGGCGTCACCCCTGACGTCTCTCTTCCAGACGCGAACTACTTTGAGCGCCTCTACCCACATCTCCACCAAGTCACGGCGTCGAGCGTCGAGGACGCGTCCAACTTGGAGGTTGTCTTTCCCGGTCTCAAGTTCGTCAGGACAGCCGGCGTGAAGCTGCCATTTGCGGACCAGGAGTTCGACATCGCCTTCTCGGCTGCAGTGCTGGAACATGTCGGCGACGATGATCAGCAGCGGCGATTCGTTGTGGAACTCCTACGGGTCGCCCGGTCTGCATACCTGCTCACGCCTAATCGCTGGTTCCCAATTGACTTCCATACCATGCTGCCTTTGATTCATTGGTTGCCTCAGCGATACCACCAGCTGATTCTTCGCAAGGTTGGCCGCGAGTTCCTTTCGAGGACTGAGAACCTGAATCTCGTCAGCCGGCGCCGGCTGATCTCACTCTTCCCGCCGGGCGTCGACGTGCATCTGTCTCAACATCGGATTCTTGGGCTTTCCTCGAATCTGGTTGCCTACGCGAGACGGGTCGATTCCAAAGTCGGGGCGCCCAGCTCACCCTGAGGACGCCCGGGGGCGACGGAAAGCGACCACCCAGAACGTCGTTATCAGGTCGGCTCAGTGCCAGGCATGGTTGTGGACTTCGGATCCGGGCCGCCAGGAGTGCTTGGAGCGTTTGGGGCGCCGAGCGATCGTAGCCCCCTCTTGTGCAGATGGCGGCACCGTGGCTCTCGGCGTCATCATTGCACCCATGACGCCTTTCGCAGAGGGCTACTTGGACGAGACCCAGCGGATCGTCGAGGCCATCGATGCCGAGGCCGTCGAGAGGCTCGCCGAGGGGCTGGCCCAGGTGCGGGAGCGCTCCGGGCGGCTCTTCATCCTCGGGGTTGGCGGCTCGGCAGGGCACGCCAGCCACGCGGTCAATGACTTCCGCAAGCTGTGCGGGTTCGAGGCCTACTCGCCCGTCGACAACGTCTCGGAGCTGACCGCCCGGATCAACGACGAAGGTTGGGACACTTCGTTCAGCGCCTGGCTGGAGGGGTCTCACCTGGGTGCCGCGGACGGCGTCCTGGTGTTCTCCGTCGGAGGCGGCGACCAGGAGCGCGGGATCTCTGCGAACATCGTCAACGCGCTGGAGGCGGCCCAATCGGCCGGATGCTTCATCGGTGGGGTGGTCGGCCGGGACGGCGGCCACACGGCCCGGGTCGGGGACGCCGTGGTGGTGATCCCGCCGCTCGTCGCAGAGCGAGTGACCGCCCACACGGAGGGGCTATGCGCCGTGGTCTGGCACCTGCTGGTGTCGCATCCGCGGCTCCAGCGCGCCGCCACCAAGTGGGAATCCGCCGTCGGGGAGACGGTGTGGCCGGCCGCTACCTGATCGTCGGCGGCGCCGGATTCATCGGCAGCCACTTCACCGACCGGCTGCTGGGAGAGGCGGGCACCGAGGCGGTGACCCTCTACGACAACTTCTCCTCGGGGCGGGAATGGCACTACGCCAGGTGGACTGACGATCCCCGCCTCACGGTGGTCCGCGCCGATGTGCACGAGCAGGACCGCCTACTGGAGGCCATGCGGGGCCACGAGGTGGTCATCCACCTCGCCTCCAACCCCGACATCGCCCGCGCCGTCACCGAGCCGGCGATCGACTTCGACGAAGGGACGGCGCTGACCCACGCGGTGGG
>Ga0209415_10010977_pt1 | contig 15327 bp, 9 predicted proteins | sample PeaSoiSIISIP2007_FD_187696 | JGI IMG/M metagenome (GOLD analysis project Ga0209415, IMG submission 187696) | Peat soil microbial communities from Weissenstadt, Germany - SII-SIP-2007 (SPAdes) (version 2) | ecosystem: Environmental > Terrestrial > Soil > Wetlands > Peat | place: Germany... | reverse complement strand
GCGGTCAACGGCTCGATCACCGCGGGGTCGGTCGCTGACAGCGAGGTCACGACCCTGAGCGGGAGCACGGTGACGACGAGCGGGGATCAGAGCTACGGGCAGACGGTGACCTTGGGAAAGGACACGGTCTTGACCAGCAGCTCGCTCAAGCTCAGCGCCGTGGAGGGTGCCGCCAATAAACTGACGCTTGATAATAGTGGCGGCGTGACCGGGGCCGGACCCATCGTTGCTGGCACGTTGGAGCTTGACGGGACGGGCAATGTCGTTTCAGGCTCAACGGCGGGGCGACTGGAGATAGAAGTCGGCGCACTCTCGCTCGATAAGCCCGCTCCAAACACCACTCTGTCTCTCCTGGAGATTAATCCGGATCCGTTGAAGCCGATTTCTTTGAACTTGAGCGGCACGCTCGGGCCGGGGTTTACTCGCGGGGCACCGGCGGCGGCGACCGATGGGAGATTGGATGTCCTCGTTAATCCGTCCGGACCTGCGAACGGACCTGTGAATATCACGCAGGGCGCCAATACGACCGACGCCTTGGTCATAAACGGCGATTTGGCTTTGCACGACTTTGCGGGGTCTATCACATTGCTCAACCAGAATAATCAGCTTAAGAACATCTCGCTGAATGCCGCAAAGGTCCCCGCACAGAATATAAATCCGCACCTTGGGACTATAACTGCGTCCCTTGGGTTCAATATCTTCGACGCGTACACGACGACGACCTATACTGGCACAGGCATCATCAATCCCGAGGATTTTCTAGGCAAAATTCTGGGCGCGGGTGAACCTTCCCGCCCGGTGAGTTTCGAGTTAGGGGATATCGTTGACATTGAGGCCCGGAAGATTGATATCGCCGAGGGTATTCTCACCCGAAGCGGGGAAGTAGAAAAGCATGCGGGCATTTTGACGCGAAGCGGCCAGGTGGAAACCAAGCGCGGGAAGTGATGCCCCAAGTGGATCACCCAGTCAGCAGTCTCAACACCAATAATACTATGAGGCGATTCGTCATTGTCAGCGTGGGCCTGCTTCTGTCCGCCACGGCGGCGCTCACCCTTGCGCAGACTTCGCGGGCTCCGCGGACACCTGCCGGCAAGGCCAGATTCTCGGAGGTGCCGGGCCTGGACGCGGCCGCCACGGCGCCGGGAGCGCCGGCCGATGAGAGCGAGAAACCGATCAAGAGCTTGAACGGAATCATCGTTCTGGGCGCTGAGAAGGACATCGAAATGAACGGCGTCAAGGGGGTCTCGGGAGTGCAGGTGCGCGGCCCTGACTTTCTGAAAGGGCCGGACTTTCCTCCGGTGCTGAGTTCTTTTCTGGGCAGGCCTGCGGGAGAACCGGAAATACGCGCCCTGCAAACCAACATCGTGGTTTATTGCCGGATGAAGGGGCATCCGATCGTCGACGTCTTTTACAAGGACGGTGTGGTGATCGAGGACGGCATCATCCAGATTGCAGTCATCGAGGGTAAATTGGGCAGCGAGCCCAGCGTGACCAACGCAGCGCCGCAGTGGTTCTACAGCGCCGCGCGCATTCGTCACGACATTCGTTTGCACGCCGGCGACCCGATTCTGGAGCGGCCGTTGGTGGAGGACATCAACTGGCTGAACCGCAACCCGTTTCGGGAGGTCAGCGTGGGTTTGAAACCGTATCGATCGCGCACGACCGCGCCCACGGCGACCCAGGAAGACGTGCGCGGCAAGGTCGATCTCCAAGTGCAGGTCAAAGAGCGATTTCCGCTGAGCGTCTTCACCGGCTATGAGAATTCCGGCAATCGCATCGTGGGGCGCGATCGTTTTCTTGGCGGGGGAAGCTGGGGCAACGTCTTCGGGTCGGACCAGATTCTCAGCTATCAGTTCACTTCGGACATCGATTTCTACCGGTATGAGGCGCATGCCGGGAGTTATTGGATTCCCTTGCCCTGGCGACACGTCCTGACCCTTTACGGATATCATGCCGACCTCAAGCCCGATCTTTCCGTGCTCGGCGCGGGCGCCGGCACGAACTTTGCCCAAACCGGGGAATCCAGCCAGGCGAGTCTCCAGTACGGGATCCCGTTGCCCGGGTCCAGGAAGGTGAATCACGAGCTCAGCATCGGCTTTGATTATAAAAGCAGCGACAGTGATTTGGACTTCATCTCAAATCCGGCTCTCTTTCGGTCCAAGACCCCGGTCGATGTGTTCCAGTGGAGCCTGGGATACCGCGTGGAGTTGTCTGATTCCTGGGGGGCGACGGCAGTGGGGGCGCAAGGCGTTTACAGTCCCGGCGGCCTCAGCTCCGACAACAGCACCACGGCCTTCGACAAGCAGCGGTTTGGCGCGAAGGCCGAGTATCTTTACGGCCGCTTCGATGCGCTCCGCGCGACCAAGCTTCCGCTGACCGAGGGTTGGCGGTCTCGCCCGATTGATGCGTGCTTTAGCTGGGTGGTTCGAGGCACTGCCCAAGTTGCGGATGGCAACCTGCTGCCCAGCGAGCAATTGGGCGTAGGCGGCTACTCGACGGTCCGAGGGTACGAAGAGCGGGCGGCCAACGGCGATGAGGGTTGGATCATCAGCAATGAGTTGTTGACGCCCAGGTGGAGGCTGCCCCAGCTCTTCCCTGACCCCTCAAGGGAAGGCAACCGGCTGCAACTCCTGGGCTTCGTTGACTACGGAGCGACGCGCTTCGTCAATCGCGGCCTGGCAACGGACATCCCCGCCGACATGGTTTCCGTTGGCTGCGGGCTCCGGTTCTCGGTGGGCCGGAATTTTGCCTTGCGTGTGGACTTCGGCCACCAGCTTCAAAAGCAAACGCCGGAGTTGCAGTTCTCCGCTTCGACGGATCGCCTCCATGTGGGAGCAGAATTGCGGTTTTGATTTCGCGAAAAGAGTGCTATTATAGAGCATCATCCCACTTGGTCCGGTTGGGTCAATTCGGGCTGACGTAGTGACTTTCTGAGTGCCAGTGCGATGGACAAGACTTTCGAAGACCAGGAACAAGTCTGGGCCCGGCAGGTGAGAAACGCTCTGCTGGACCAGCGGCAAAGAATTGGGCGCGCCTCGGCGGGCGACCGTTTCAGGCTTTACGGTGAGGTTGTCGAGCAGGCGCTGGCCAGTGTGCCCAGCCGGGACCGGGATCCCTGCCTGCGAGCGCTGGCCGAGTGGTTTCCCGCCTGGCAGCCCCCCGCCCCGGTCTTGCCCCCGGCTCCCGACGACAGCCCGCCCGTCCCATCCCGGTTGTCGGGCCCCGAACTGGTCCAGGAATTGACTTCGCGGGTTACCGAGCTGAGCGAGACGGAGCGCCAAACCGTGCTCGCCGCTCTCCAGCCAGCGGGCTCTGTGGCCGAGGCCGAGAACACGAACCTGGTGGCCTCCAGCACGCTTTCCAAGGAATTTGGCCTCGATCCGGGCGCCCCCCTGGACGAGCAACGGATGCTTGCCTTGGTGGAAGTGATAGCAGAGATCTTGGCCGACATTTTCAAATTGACGGCGTCGATTTGGGAGAGCCTGGGGGAAAAGATGCCCGCTAATTGGGGCCAAGCCGGCGACTTCAGAAGCCGGCTCGGGCCGGTACTGGCGGCGGCGGCGCCCGGGCCGGGCGTGACTTGGGAGAGCGCAATCAAGGAAATCGAGCGCAAGAAGACCCTCGTGTTGGCCCTGCTGAACGCCGCCCGAGACGGGGCCTTCTTCTTTACGAACGACACGAGGCCCGTGTTTGACCCGAGTTTCATCATGAATGCCGTTCGCGCCGAAGGCAACCAACGCCCCGGCACGGATGGTTTCAAGGTCGCCTGTTGGAATCGTTACACGCAAAAGGCCGGCGATTACAACCCCGCGAAGGTGAGGGAGACCTTCTGTGGGGCGGTTGTGAAAGCCGCCCGGAACAAACTGCCCGGGCCCGGAGCATCTGCCGCCCAATGAAACCGATTCACTGGCACGAGGGACTCTTTCTTCACCCGCACCATCTGCAGCAGATGCAGCGGGGCCTGCTCGAGGTCCACGGGCGCGAGCGGCGCTTGGCCTGCGCGTATCCCTATGGGGTGGTCGAGGCGAAGCTCTCCGACGGTGCCCTCAAGGACTATTGGGTCCGCTATGATCGGCTCCGCGTGGTGATGCCCTATAGCGGGTTGGAAGTGAGGTTTCCGGAAAATACCGACCTGGCGCCACGAAACATCCGGACCGCCTTTGCCAGCGGGGCCAAGCGCCTGTCGGTGTACCTCGCCCTGCCGCTGTGGTCGCCCAACGACGCCAACACGCTCAGCGAGGCCGGCGATGCGTCCACCGAAAAGCGCCTTTACAGCGTCGTCAAAGAAACCTGCCCGGATGAAAACACCGGGTCAAATCCCCAGGAGCTGCGCTTTCGCAAATTACGGGCCCGTCTCCTGTTGGAGGGGGAGGATGACTTGGTGGAAGGCAAGGATGGCACCGGCTTGGAGACGTTCGAGTTGTTGCGGGTCGAGCGCGACCCGACGGACCTGCAGGCGGCGCCGAGGGCGGACCCGGGTTTCGTCCCGGCGAGCCTGTTACTCAACAGCTCCCCGCCGTTGTGGTGTGCCGTTCGCGATCTGAAGCACGAGATCAGCTCGCATCGGGATTCACTCGCCCAAAAGATCAAGCAGGCCGGGTTCAGTTACGACAATATGCAGGCCGGGCACTTCGAGAAGGTGCTGCGCTTGCGCACCCTCAACCGGGCATGCGCGCGGTTGTCGGCCCTGCTGGGTGTCACGCCGCCTCCGGACGAGCGGCCGCTCGCGCGAAGCACCCGCGCGGTGAGGCCGTCAGGCGGGGTGAGCCCGTTCGTGGTCTTCGCGGAGTTGAGCGAGTTGCTGGGCGAGTTGGAGGGGCTGCGGCTGGGGCACACCGATTACGGCGATGAACCTTTCGATCACGACGATCCCTATGCCTGCTTCGATCTCCTTTGCACCAAGATCCGGGCCTTCCTGGTGCCGCCAGAGGAAAACAAACCGCTCCAGGTCGAGTTCAAGCTGCTCGGCAGGTGGCCCACCGCGACTTTGGAGCCGGCCCATCTCGCTCTCCCCAACCGCTATTTCCTCGGCATCCGGACCGATCAAGACTCGGAAAAGCTGGCGCAGTATGTCGAGAATTCGGATCGGTTCAAACTGCTCTCGGCGAAAATGGTCGAGCAGCGCACACTGGTCGAAGGACTCAGGCTCAAGCGAGTGACCTGGGTTCCGCCGAACCTGCCGGGGTTCAAAGACCTTTATTACTTCCAAATCGATATCATGAATTCGCCGCCCGACCGCTGGAACAAGATTCGCGAGGACTCCCGGATGTCGATCTGGCGGATCGCCGATACCGAAGAGAGCCTCTGTGGAGTCAATTTGACGAAGGCAACTTTCACGCTGTACATGACCGTCCCGCCCAAGACCGCCGCATGAACCTGCTCGAAGTTTACGAATCGATCTTCCTGGAGGTCTGCACCTTCAATCGTCTGGCCAGAAAGCCTAACTTGGACCCCGGGGGCCAGCGCCTTAGCTATGAAACGGTCCGGACTCGCTTCGAGGAATTGCTGGCCCAGGCGAAAGCCAGTCTCAAGAATGACCGGGTGTTGGAGGGCCAATTCGACCAGGTAAAAGCGCCGGTGGTCTTTTTTATCGATGACGCGATCAAGAGCAGCCGGCTGCCCATCGCGGCCGAGTGGGCGGAAAAGACGCTCGAGGAGAAAGAATACAGCACGGTCTCGGGCGCGTCCAGCTTTTGGAAACAGCTTAGCCAAACACTCAAGACGCCCGGACGCGACGCCGACGACCGGCTTGGCGTTCTTTGCACCTGCCTGGGCCTGGGTTTCAAGGGCGTACCGGATAATCCCGCGGCCGCGCAGGCGGACGTGCAGCAGATGCAAACTCGCCTGATGGCCAACTTGCAGGATGGCCCGATTTGCCCGCAGGCCTACTTCGCCAACCGGGAGATCCTCCATAAGAAGCCCACGCGTTGGGTCAGTTGGGTCGTCGCCGGGTTTATCGTAGTGGCGGTCAGCTCGTTGGTTTTTTACTTCGTTCTGTTTTACTTTGCCAAGCAGGACCTGAGCCGGACCCTGAACGGGATCATCAAGGCGCCCCCCTCCCTGACGGCCAACCCTTGAGAGAGCGGCGATGGACAACCTGGATCCCAAGAAAGCGACGGTCAGTCTAGGCGGCGGCAGCGTCGTGGCTTTCGCCGCCGGTTGGCTGACGCCGTCGGTCATCTGGAAGGCCGTGCTGTGGACGCTCTGTGCCATCCTGGTGCTGGGTCTCGTCGCGCTGCTCATCCTGCTCTACCTCAAGCGCCGGAAGCAGGCCCAGGAAGATGGGAAAGTAGATAAGACCCTCCGCCAACTGGCGGCCAAGCAGGCCGAAGAGATGAAGGAGGCCTTTCTGGAGGGCCTCAAGCAGTTGAAATCCAGCGGGGTCCAGTTACGGGACCTGCCGTGGTACCTGATTATCGGCGAGCCGTCGGCGGGGAAGACGGTCGCTTGCCGGGCGCTGCTGGACTTGATCAAGGTGCCAGCCGAAATGAACAACGACCTGCAAGGCAAGGAAGGCACCTACAACATGGACTGGTGGTTCTATGAGGACGCGGTCGTCATAGATATCGCCGGACGGGTGGTGTTTCAAGACACGCCGGAATTTGCCCAACTGCTCGACTGCGTCGCCCAGGCGCGGGGCGATTGCCCCATCAACGGCATCTTCGTGACGATCCCATCGGACAGCCTCCTCACGGATTCCGAGGAGAAGATCGATGACAACGCGGCGAGGTTGCGCAAGCAACTCGAGGCCGTCAAGAAACACTTGGATATTCGCTTCCCCATCTACGTGGTCGTCACCAAGTCCGATTTTATCCCTGGTTTTCGCGAGTACTTCAGCTCCTTTGCCAAGGTGCAAGCTCGTAGCCAGATCCTTGGATGGTCCAATCCCGCGAACCTGGAGGCGGAATTTGACGCTAAGGCCACCGAATCAAGCCTCGCCGGGCTGGTGGAGGCCCTCAAGGTCCGGCGTCTGCCTTTGCTGGTTCCGGGCCCCCAGGGGCCTGGCCAACCATTCCCCAGCCTGCCCTTGCAAGGGGCCGAGGACCTTTTCACCTTCCCTCATGCGCTCAGGGATCGGCTGCCCAATCTCGGACGCTACCTGGACAAGATGTTCGGGAGTGCCAAGGAGGACTCGAAGAGCCGCTATAGCAAGCGCAAGGTCAAGCGGCCTTTCTTCCGCGGCATTTATTTCACCTCCTCCAAGCAGGAGGGGTCGGTGCTCAACGTCGATTTGGCCCGTGAACTGGGCGTGCCGGTCGAGCAAGTGGAGAACCCGGTTGAAGTCAAGTTCCAGCGCGCCTACTTCTGGCAAGACCTGATGGTCGAGAAGGTCTTTCCCGAGGCCGGCCTGGTAACCCCGGCATCGGACATGCGCAAGGCCCGGCGGCGGGACCAACTCATCCTGGTGGGAGCCGGCGCCGCAGCCCTGGTCTTGTTGGGCAGCTTTTACGCCTTCGGCTGGAGCAAGTTGAACAAGTCTGTGGGGGGTGATTTGGAAGATTGGCAAGCCGCGACCAACGCTTATGCTTCCCTCCAGGCCCTGCCGTTGCCACTCCGGTTTCAGACCAATAGCATCAAGACCAGCTCGGGCACTTACAACCTGGCCGCTTTTCATTCTCACTTGCGCCAGCGGGTGGGCCCGCCCTTGCCAGTGCCCTGGATTTACGGCTTCCTGAGGATCCACCTGGATAACGAGCGGAGGAAGGCGCAATTCCGGTTGTTCGAAGATCAAATCGTCGTTCCCCTGGTCGAGCAAACCCGTCTCGCGGTGGTCAATGGTCTGCCGGCGGACGGCGGCTCGACGATCAAAAGCCTCGGGCCGGTGTTGATCTCCTTGCTCCAATTGGAAGCCGATTTGATGGATAAGCGATCTTCGGCCAGCAACGCGGTCAGCCTGGTGACCAACTGTTGGCGAATGCTCGCCGGCGGGGCGGGCCCTCTGGACACCAACCTGTTGGAGACGCTCAAGTGGACCTACTTTCAAAACCCCGTCCGTGACGACATGAGGCAGGGTTCGCGCGCCCCGGTGTGGCCGCCGCCGGTGGGCAAAGGAACCGCGCTGGACCAAAACACGGCAATCAGCCGAGGCTTGGACCTGTTCATTAGCCTGGCCAAGGAAAACAACAAGCGGATAGATGAGCGGCTGCAGGAGTTGGGCGGCTTCCGGACCGACCTTTATGAATTCAGCCAGCAGGAAGGGGCCTTGGCCGACAAGGTGGGAGAACCTCAGGCCACCGATGAGCAAATCTCCGGCCACATCACGGGGATGCGGGATGCGGCTGCGAAGATCGCCGCGGCCATGGACCGGCAGCCCCTGCTGACCAACCGCCTGGCAGGATGCTATGACAAGCTCAAAGCCGAGGCGGCGTCCACTTCGGGCAACGTCCTGAGCAACATGCAGACCCGAATCCCGAACCGGCCGGACCTTTTGTTCGTGGAGAGCCGGGATCGACTCACGAATGCGGTCAACAGCCTGTCTTCAGGCATCGAAGAGAGCAAGGCCAAAGCGCCAGGGAATGTCGAGCGACTCGATGCCGAATTGCTCAGTTGCCCCGAACCCAAACGCCTGGCCTACAGCTCGCGCCTGGAGGCTTATCAAAAAGCCTGGAGCTACCGGGACGAGCAGCCGTTCATGGTCGGAAATCGCTGGGTCAAGTACCACGCCTTCCAGACCAATCTGAATGCGGAGGCTGCTTCGGAGGATGACTTGGGGTTCTCCCGTTTTAAGCCCACCCGGCGCGCCCTGCTGAGCCGCTCCCTGAGTGAAGTGAGAGCGAAATTCCAGGAGAACTTCGCGGTGCCGGCTCAAACCCTGCTCGACAACACCCGCAAGAGTTTCGACGTCGCTGACCCGCTCAAGATTATCCAATCCCTGCGAGCTGCCGGCGGCACATTCGGCCGATTAAGGGAAGACCGCAGGGCCGTCGCGGATTTCGAGAAAACGCCCGCCTTCGACCAGACCCCCTTCTTGTCCGATCCGCAGCAGGCCCAACTGCGGGAACTCGCAACCAACTGCGACCACCTGGAGACCTATGCCATCACCCGGTTGAACACCTTGGATTTCGAGGCTACGGGGAACCTGCGCTTCCCGCTGGCCAAGTACAAAGCCAACGCCGGCGCCGAGTCACCGGCGGGGGTCAAGAGCGTGTTCGAGGGCCTGCGCGCGCTGGAGGAGGCCCTGGACCTGAATTCGCCGCCGCTCAATCGCTTTACCAATGAACTCGCGGACCTGAAAAACTCGATCAGCTACCGCCGGAAAATGGCGCAGCAGCTTTGCGACGAGAAGCTGACTTGCACCGTCAAGATCGTGAAGGTCCCTGGCGCCTACAATGCCCTTCGGGTCAACGCGGGCAAATGGAGGTACCGGCAGGCCAACACGCCGGAGATGCTCAAGGCGTCGGATGCCCTCACGGTCGAACTGTCCGAATCGTCCAACGACCTCAAGACGGATGCCAAGCTCAGCCTCGGGCCCTGGAGCGTCGTTCAATTGCTGGACCAAGCCGGTCTTTCGGCCAGTGGCGGGAAACCGATGCGGTTGAGCGTGATCGTTCACGCTGCCGGCAATGGCCAACCGGCTGGGGAGCTCGAGATGGAACTGAGCCCTTCGGTCTCCATCCCGCGACCTGGCGCGGCGGCGAGCGCACCTTGATTGCCCGGTCCCAGTCACCACGATGAGTTCCTTTTGGCGAGATTTTCTGAGCGAGCAGCCGACGCTCTTCGGCCGGTCCGGCGAAGTGCGGGTCACGGTGGCGGCGTTTGGCAAACATCCAGGCTGGAGGGATTATTTCAGTCTGGGGCTGGAAAATGCGGCGTTGCTGACGGTGCATGAGAAGCTGCACACCGATGGGGTGAAGAAACTCCTGCAGAGCGCTCACGACACCGTGCTGCTCACCAAGCTCGAGGCGACTTCACAGGTGCAACTGGATCATTTCTTTGTCTGGTCGCGCTCCACCCAGGCTGTAACCGGGCGACTCTGGCCGTCCCACGATGGGGGCCGCGATCGGCGACCGTACCCGATGTTCGCCTGTGCCCACTGTCAGGGCCTGGCTTTCGCCTCCGTAGCGGGTGAAGTGCTCGGGCGGATCGAGGATTTTCGCGCGATTGCTCTCCGCCTCATGCCGGAGGATCGGCCGGTCCCCGAGGACCGGCGAGAGAGCATAAAGCAGGAGCTGGAATCCTCCCGGAAACGCGTGCAGGAGGAATTGCGGCTTTTCGCGCGAGGCGTGGGAGATTCGGGCTCCGGCAGGGGCCTCGAACCGGCGGTGCGCGCGGGTTTTGTCAGCGACCCGGTTTTTGGCGAACGTGGCGAGGGTCTGGTCCGCGTCCTTTATCGGATCCGAGGGCTCTTTTTCGCCTACGCGCGGGGGGAGTTGAGGGATCGGCGTGCCGCGGAAACGCTGCTGCCCCAACGCATCCGGGTGCCGGCTGCCGGCGCTTCGCCCGAGATGGCTTTTCGGGTCTGGCAGGAATTGTTGAGTCCCCACCTCGATCCTGCCGCGCCTGTGCTCTTCCTGCTCCCAGCGGAAATGGGCTGGTTGGATATCATCGTCGGCGAGGTCACGGTGAACGAGTTGCGCTGTCTCTCCTTCGGCCCGGTCGTGGAGAAATTCACGCTGGCGACCGCCGAAGGAGTCCAGCCTCCTCCGGAGTTTGTGGCCCTGGCCCAAGCCCTCATCCAGGCTTTTAAAGAAGGCAAACCTCAGCCCTCCCTCTTCACACCAGATGCGCCGGGTGCTCCCAGGCTGGCGGGCCCTCCCCCCGCACTCGCCACCCCGTCCCCGGCGCCAGCCAGCCCCGCCCAAGCAAAGCCCAGCCCTCCTGCCGAGAGCGTCAGTGCTCCTCCGGCGCCAGTCCCGGCCGCGTGGAAAGAACAGACCGAGGAATCGGCTCCGGCGCCTCTGTTTCGGGGCGCGAGACTCTGGGCGACGGGTGTGGTTGTGGCGGCGCTGGCCGTCGCAGGGCTGGCCTACTTGGTTTGGAAACCTCCCCGGCAGGTCGTCCGCCCGCCGCTTTTCACGAGCCAACCGGAAGCTCAGCAGCTTAAAGCCGGCCAGCCCTTGCGGCTCAAGGCCGGTATTGAAGGCGCCGGACCCGTTCAGGCCCAGTGGTACCTCGCCGAGGCGCCGATCTCCCGAGCAACGAACCTTGAGTTTGTGTTGGACCGGATTGAGCCACAGCACGCCGGGGATTATCGGATTGCGGTCTGGAACGCTCGGGGAGCCATTACCAGTCAACCGGCCCACGTCAGCGTCGTGGTGCCGGTCGCACCGCCTCGAATTACGACCCAACCCGAGAACCAGACGGCGCTCGCCGGCGCGCCTGTCACCTTTCGCGTGAGCGCCGAAGCAACGTCTCCGCTGAGTTTCCAATGGTTTTTCAACGGGCGGGCCCTGGCCCAGGCGACCAACTCGTTCTACCCCATCACGGCCGTGGCTACCAATCTCTCAGGCCAATATTACGCCGTGGTGAGTAATGCGGGTGGCTCCGCCGCCAGTTCGATGGCAGTGCTCACCGTGAACGAGATCGTGCAACCTCCCGTTATCGTCCGTGGTCCGATCGGCCGGGAGGTGAGGTCGGGTGAACCTGCTTTGTTCGAGGTCGAGGCTACGGGCCGGCCACCCCTGAGCTACCATTGGTACAAGGACAACGAAACGGTCCCCTTGGCGACTAACTCCGTTCTACGGTTGGCCGCCGTGACTCCCGGCCAAGCGGGTGTTTACTTCGTCTCGGTCGCCAACTCGGGTGGGGCCGCCACCAGCGCCGCCGCCCGTTTGGGCGTCCAGGTAATCCAGCCTGTGTTTATAGCGTATCAGCCGGACGATCAGAGTTGTGACCGGGGCCATCGCGCCCTTTTCAAGGTCGAAGCGCGCGGCAGCCCACCGTTTTCCTACCAGTGGTCGTGGGATGGGCGGCCCGTGGGCGGTGAGACCAACCAGGTCTTGGCCCTGGAAGGTGAACGGACCATGAAGGATGGGAGCGGTTTCGTGGTGATCAGCAACGCGGCGGGCAGTGTGACAAGCCGGGTGGCTCGCTTGGATTTGCGGCCGGAGATCCTCGCGCCGTTGGCGTCGTCGAACGCGGCCGTCAAGGCCGGAGCCGCCCTGACATTCGGCGTGCAGGCGTCGGGCTCGGCGCCTTTGAAGTACCAGTGGCGGCTGGAGGGCAGGCCTTTGGCCGGGCGGGAGGCACCGTTCCTGGCCCTCGCGCATGTCAGCCCTGCCGACGCCGGTTCCTACTCCGTTTCCGTGAGCAACCGGGCGGGCGTGTGCTCGGCGGCGGTGGTGCGGGTGAGCGTTTTGTCCGACGAACCTCTGCCGAACAGCCGCGTGCGGGTGAGCAATGCCCTTTTTACCAATGTTTTGCGGGGCACCGACGTGGAGTTGCGATGGGACTACAAGTCGGCCGATCCGCTGCGGTACCAGTGGTCCATAGCTAAAGGGGGAGACCCCAAAAGTTTGCCCGCTCAGACGAACTCCACCCTGGTTCTGACCAACGTGCAGAGCGATGCGACGTACCTGGTGGACATCTTCGTTGGCGAGCCCAGTTCGATAATATCACATCGTACGACAGTGAAGGTCGCACCCGATTCACCGAGGAACGCCCGGTGAGGACCACCGCTTATGGCGGAGCAATGAATGCTCATCGTGAAGATTTCGACGCGAGACCTTGACAAAAAGAAAAAATGCGGTATGGGATCGGATGCTCCTGAACAGGCTTATGCCGCCACCGGCAACGCTTGCTCGAAGGCGAGCAGCCTTGGACGGCGGTTTGGAAGGCGCTGGGCTGTCGGGTTGCTGCCGAGGCACGTGACACCGGTATGACAAACGTGTTGGATTTCGAAACGCTTCTGCGAGAAATCACGGGGCCAAACCCGGCCGGGGGGGATTTGCGCGTCAACCCCGGTTCGGTCTACCACACCGCCAAGTCCGCCGAATACCAGGCTCGCAAAGCGGAACGCAAGATCTGGGACGGCGAGGTCTGGGACGGCGAGGCGCCCGAGCTCCCCAACTGGGACCCTATCCTTTACGGGGTGCCCGAGGCCTTGGCGACCAAAGCGAAGGACATTGAACTGGCCGCCTGGCTCACCGAGGCCCTCCTGCGCAAGCACCAGTTTGCCGGTCTGCGAGACGGCCTGAAGTTGATGCGGTTGCTGATTCAAGACTATTGGGACAGGGGTCTCCACCCGGACCCCAAGGACCATGCCCTCTCCGATTGTTTGCGGATGCTCGCCGCGTTCAACGGCGAGGGTGGCCACGACGGCATCCTGATCCGCCCGATTCAGCAGGTGCCCCTCACGCAGGGAACCCAGGGATTCCGACCCTTTGGCTGCCGGGATTACCTCGAAGCCCAAAGAGTGGACTCGATGCAGGATCCGAAACAGCGCCAGCGGGAGATCGAGAAGGGCGCGCCCTATGGCGACCTGATCGCCAAAGCGGAGCAGCAAACCTCTCCGGAATTCATCCAGCAGACCCAGGAAATGATCGGGCAATGCCTGGCGGAACTCGCCGGCCTGGACGCGACCCTGCTCAAGAAGTGCAGTGGGTGCTCTCGCTTCGCCGAAGAGGAAACCGAGGAACTGGATTTGCTGGCCAGCAAGCTCGAGGAACGCGCCGATAAGCTGGCGGAGTTTGTTTTTAGCCGGTGTTCGCAAACCACTCAGCAAGCATTGGCCCAAAAAGCGGGTCCGGCTCGGGATGTCGAGGTCGTTCGCCGCGGTTTGGCCGACGACCTCAATGCGCTGGTCGAGCCTGATTCCATTTACAATGAACCGCGGTTCGCCGGCTTGGAATTACCGGCTGAGGCCCAGGACTTGATCCGAGCAAAGCCCCAAGGCTATGCCATCGTCCGGCTCAACCGCATGCTCCTGGAGAGTGCGTTCGGACTCAAACGCCCATCGCCGGCTCCTTCGACCGCGCTGATTCGGCAAGCCCTCGAAACCTGCCGCGACCTGCTGGCCCACAAGAACCCGGCCGTCCGGCCTGCGGACCCGTCGGTCGTTGGCGGCAAAGCACCCGGCAAGCCGGATTCGCGCCCGGTTAACCAAAATCTCAAGCGCGAGGAGGCCTTTCAACAACTCCTTGACGTCGCGCGCTTTTTCGAACTCACGGAGCCCCACAGTCCTATCTCTTATTCGCTCAAAAACATCGTCCGTTGGGGAGAGCTCCCACTGCCGGAGTTGTGGGGCGAATTGATCGGGGACAACGACACGCGCAAGGCAGTTTTCAAATTGGTGGGGATACCGCCGAAAAAGGAGGAACCCTCCAAATGAGCCGCGCCATCCATGCGGGGCCAGGCTGGAGACCCTTCCAGGGCGGGGCCTTGATTCTGTCTCACTCCTGCCTGCTGCGCTCGGGCCCGAGTCGATTTCGCACGGAAGAGAATCCAATAGACACAGACAACCTGCAGCCAACCAAGAAAGCCTGAAATATGGGAGACGATGATATCTATGGTAAACGGGAACGGGTTCGCAAACCCCGGATCCATATCAGTTATGAAGTCGAGACCGAAGGCGGCAAAGAACGAAAGGAGTTGCCTTTCGTCGTGGGTGTCGTCGGGGATTTCTCCGGTGATCCAACCTCCAAGTTGAAACCGCTGGCCGAAAGGGAATTTGTGAAAATCGACCGCGATACGTTCGACGAGGTGATGGCGCGCATGACGCCGGGGCTGAACTTGCGGGTCGAGAACACACTCAAAGGGGACGGGAGCGAGTTCGGCGTCCAGTTGAAATTCAAGAAGATGGAGGATTTCGAGCCCGGCCAAGTAGTGCAGCAGGTCGAACCGCTGCGCAAGCTGATGGAAACGCGCAACAAGCTCAAGGACATGCAGAGCAAGGTCCAGGTCTCCCCTGATTTCGAGAACGAGATCGAGAATGTCCTCAAGAGCTCGGAGCACTTGAAGGAACTGGCCGACGAACTGAACCCGGCCGCACCGGGGCCCGGGCCGGCGACTCCAACGCCCGGCGATGCTCCTAAATCCTGAAATAGTGAAAGGGAAATGATTATGCCAGACGCCCCAGCACAGCAACAAGCCGAAAAGACCACGGCCGCGGCCACGACCGAGAAATCCCTGCTCAGCAGCATCGTCCAGGTCACCGACCAGCTCGGGGTCGAGCAGAAGCAGGTCAAAGATTGGCTCCAGACCATCGTCGACGAGGCCATGACAGGCACCGTCGCGTGGGACAAGAACGTCACCCGCACCCTGGACCAAGCGCTCGATGCCCTCGACCGCAAGCTGTCCAAACAGCTCGCGGCGGTCATGCACCACCCCAAGTTTCAGAAACTCGAGGGGACCTGGCGCGGCCTGAGACACCTGGTTTTCAACTCGGAG
>Ga0209415_10010975_pt1 | contig 15328 bp, 7 predicted proteins | sample PeaSoiSIISIP2007_FD_187696 | JGI IMG/M metagenome (GOLD analysis project Ga0209415, IMG submission 187696) | Peat soil microbial communities from Weissenstadt, Germany - SII-SIP-2007 (SPAdes) (version 2) | ecosystem: Environmental > Terrestrial > Soil > Wetlands > Peat | place: Germany... | reverse complement strand
GTTTGCTAGCTCCGGGGTTGAGTGCGGTGGAGCACGATCGAAAAGTTCGTCCGCAGGGACGTGGCTAGCATCATTCAACGCGGTCAATTTTCAGGAGCGGGCGATGTCACAGACAGTCGGCCAAGGTCGCCGCATGGTGATTTCATTCCGGGACGCGGATTCGGTGAGTGCGATTGGGGAGTTCAATAACTGGTCAACAGTAGCCACTCCCCTGAACAAAATCGGAGAACACGAATGGGAACTCCCAGGGCAGCCGCCCAATGTCGAAATTGAGCGATTGGGCTTTTTCGTGATCGCGCTTGGGGCGCGGTCTGGCCGCGTGTTCGATTATCGGAATCTCATTCAGACCTGACCGCGCGTTGTATTGGTTCTCAATAGCGCCAATTTCACGGGCGGCGGGTGGTGATATTTGGCTGCGGCGACGATCTGGGCGGAACCCGAACATCCACATCGCGGCGTAAAGAAAAGATGAGCGCTACAAAGGGGAAATGCTGTCTCCTCGCCATTTTTCCGGAGCATGCATTCGGCCATCCGAGAGAGGCTGCATTAAAGCATTTCGTATGGCGGTACGAATCTGCTCAGTTGTCGCCATGCTCTTGATCAAGAAGGAGCTAACGTGCAGCGACTGGGCCTCCTCGAATAGTCCGCCCGCGCTCAACCCGGTGAATATGACGACCGGAATTGAAGATAAGCGGTGATAGGAACGGAATAACTGAACAAGCCTGACGCCGTCCATCTCCGGCAATGCCAAATCCAACAACACAACATCGGGCATTCGGTGAATGGCGGAGGCAAGGGCGTCTCGACCATCCACCGCGAAAATCACCTCATAACCGTCGCGTTGAAGCACCAGCGAGATCACTTCGCGCGAATCTGCATGGTCATCAACAACCAACACCCTAGCCATTTTAAAAGCATGACATGGAGAGGCTCCTGCGCTAACTGGGAAAATTCAATTTTTGTTTTCTTGGAGTAGGAAACCGTTTTTTTCACTTCATCATCGGCCGCGTCAAAATCTGTCACGCCATTTGCAAATAGCGGAAATACGCCGCGGCAAAAGCGCGATCCGCGAGGGCTTCAACCATGTGTTCCTTGTCGCCCGGGCCAGACAGGAAGGTCATTGTCGCAAGCAGGGGTCTTTGCGTGAGTTGGAGCAAATCAAACGCCGGTTCGAAAGGGGTTTGCCGAAGCTCCCGCACGAGATGCTGTTGAAATACGCCAAGGGTGGTGGCCTCCGATTCCAGAGTAAGACCGGAGGCAAGCAGGCTTATAGAGACCAAATCACCCGCGGCCCGGCGAACGGTGGCAATGCCGGTCCCCACCGCGGTAGACCGCCAGCGCAGCCACGTGCCGTGCTCATCGCTCAGAACAAACTGCGCCTCCTCCGGGCTCTTCCATAAAGCGCCCGAACAACAGCCGATGAGCTCGCTTGCCCCGGGAATTCGCTCCAGTGTGACGTAATCATATTCCGTGATATGACGCAGCTCGCCCTTGGCGTTCAGGTCAGCGACAAAGAAGACGCGTGGTCGGGTATTCGTTTCCATGCTTGAAACGACTTGTAGACTCCCATCGAGCAACCCGTCAACAATATTCGAGATTTTCCGAATTTTTCCCGTTCCCGAATTCGGGGCACTGAAAATAAATTGTGTGTGCCAGTCTGTCCGCGCGGACAGTGCAAGAGCGGGCAATGCACCGAAACGCCCGCCTTCTCGCGAGCCGGTGAAATATTGGAGAACCAATTCATGAAGCGCGCATCCATCGCCGGGGAGTTGCGGTCGACGCAACCGGCAACCAAGAACATGCCGGGAAACGGCAACGGACGACGTTTGCGTTCGGCGGAAGAACGAATGGAAGGACAGCCGTCGATTGTGGAGCTTCTGGGTTCCGAAGCGGTATCGAAGCAGTTGAGCAAGCCGACGCTGTTAAGAGCGCTGTTGGCGCTGAAGAAGGGGGACTTCTCGGCGCGTTTGCCGCTGGATTTGCCGGGGATGGACGGGAAGATTGCCGACACGTTCAACGAGGTGGTGGAGCTTAATCAAAGGATGGCCGAGGAGCTTGAGCGGCTTAGCCGCGTGGTGGGCAAGGAAGGGAAGATTTCGCAGCGGGCAGAGATGGGGAACGTCTCGGGGTCCTGGAGGGCGTCGGTGGACTCGGTGAACACGTTGATCAGCGATCTGGTCTACCCAGTGAGTGAAACGTCGCGCGTGATCGGCGCGGTCGCCAAGGGGGATCTTTCACAGAACATGGCGATGGACATCGAGGGCAGGCCGCTGGCGGGCGAGTTCCTGCGGACGGCCCGGACCGTGAACACGATGGTCGAGCAGCTCGGCAGCTTCGCGGCGGAAGTGACGCGCGTGGCCCGCGAAGTCGGCACCGAAGGGAAACTGGGAGGACAGGCCAAGGTGAAGGGCGTCGCGGGGACCTGGAAGGACCTGACCGACTCGGTGAACTCGATGGCCGGCAATCTGACCTCGCAGGTGCGCAACATAGCGCAGGTGACGACGGCCGTCGCCAATGGGGACTTGTCCAAAAAGATAACCGTGGACGTGAAGGGAGAGATTCTCGAACTGAAAAACACGATCAACACGATGGTGGACCAGCTTCGATCCTTTGCGTCGGAAGTGACGCGCGTGGCCCGTGAAGTCGGCACCGAAGGAAAGCTTGGTGGGCAGGCGGACGTCAAGGGCGTTGCCGGAACGTGGAAGGACCTGACGGATTCGGTGAATCTGATGGCGGGCAATCTGACGGCACAAGTGCGGAACATCGCGGTGGTGACGACGGCCGTGGCGAACGGGGACCTGTCCAAGAAGATCACCGTGGACGTGAAGGGCGAAATCCTGGAACTGAAGAACACCATCAACACGATGGTGGACCAGCTCAACAGCTTCGCGTCGGAAGTGACGCGCGTGGCCCGCGAAGTGGGCACCGAAGGGGAACTCGGCGGGCAGGCCGACGTGAAGGGAGTGGCCGGAACCTGGAAAGACCTGACCGATTCCGTGAACTCAATGGCGGGAAACCTTACGTCGCAGGTGCGCAACATTGCCCAGGTAACGACGGCGGTGGCCACCGGGGATCTGTCCAAGAAGATCACCGTGGACGTGAAGGGCGAGATTCTCGAATTGAAAAACACCATCAATACGATGGTGGACCAGCTCTCGAGCTTTGCGGCGGAAGTGACGCGCGTGGCCCGCGAGGTGGGCACCGAAGGAAAACTCGGCGGACAGGCGGATGTGAAGGGGGTCGCCGGAACCTGGAAGGATCTCACCGACAACGTGAACCTGATGGCAGGCAATTTGACGTCGCAGGTGCGCAATATCGCCGACGTCACCAAGGCCGTCGCCGCGGGCGACTTGTCGAAAAAGATCACGGTGGACGTGAAGGGCGAGATTTTGGAACTTAAGAACACGGTCAACACGATGGTGGACCAACTCTCGAGCTTCGCGGCGGAAGTGACGCGCGTGGCCCGCGAAGTCGGCACGGAAGGAAAACTGGGCGGGCAGGCCGAAGTCCGCGGCGTCTCCGGGACGTGGAAGGACTTGACCGATTCGGTGAATTCGATGGCGGGCAACCTGACCTCGCAGGTGCGAAATATCGCGCAGGTGACGACGGCCGTGGCCACGGGCGATCTATCCAAGAAGATCACCGTGGACGTCAAAGGGGAAATCCTCGAGCTGAAGAACACGATCAACGTCATGGTGGACCAGCTTTCCAGCTTCGCGTCGGAAGTGACCCGCGTGGCGCGCGAAGTGGGCACGGAAGGCGAACTCGGCGGCCAGGCCGACGTCAAAGGCGTCGCCGGTACGTGGAAAGACCTGACCGACTCGGTGAATTCCATGGCGTCCAACCTCACCGGGCAGGTGCGCAACATCGCCGAGGTGACGACGGCCGTGGCCAAGGGAGACCTCTCCAAGAAGATCACGGTCTCGGTCAAAGGAGAGATTCTGGAGTTGAAGAACACGATCAACACCATGGTGGACCAACTCAACAGCTTCGCGTCGGAGGTGACGCGCGTGGCGCGCGAAGTGGGCACGGAAGGAAAGCTGGGCGGACAAGCCGACGTGCGCGGCGTGGCGGGGACGTGGAAGGACCTGACCGACTCCGTGAATTCAATGGGTTCCAATCTGACGGCACAGGTGCGCAACATCGCCGACGTCACGACAGCCGTCGCCAATGGCGACCTGTCCAAGAAAATCACGGTGCAGGTGAAGGGGGAGATTCTTGAGTTGAAGAACACGATCAACGTCATGGTGGACCAGCTTTCGAGCTTCGCCGCGGAAGTGACCCGCGTGGCGCGTGAAGTGGGCACCGAGGGGAAACTGGGCGGGCAGGCGGAAGTCAAGGATGTTGCCGGCACTTGGAAAGACCTCACCGACAACGTGAATCTGATGGCCGGAAATCTCACGGCTCAGGTGCGCAATATCGCGGTGGTGACGACCGCCGTCGCCAACGGCGACTTGTCCAAGAAGATCACCGTGGACGTCAAGGGGGAAATCCTCGAGTTGAAGAATACGATCAACACGATGGTGGACCAGTTGCGGTCGTTCGCGTCGGAAGTGACCCGCGTGGCGAGGGAAGTGGGCACGGAAGGAAAACTCGCCGGCCAGGCGAATGTGCCCGGCGTCGCCGGCACCTGGAAGGACTTGACCGACAACGTGAATTTCATGGCCAGCAATCTGACCGACCAGGTGCGAAACATCGCCACGGTCACGACGGCGGTGGCCCGCGGCGACCTGACGCAGAAAATCACGGTGGACGTGCGCGGCGAAATCCTGGAGTTGAAACAGACCATCAACACCATGGTGGATCAGCTCAACAGCTTCGCATCGGAAGTGACCCGCGTGGCCCGCGAGGTGGGCACGGAAGGAAAACTCGGCGGTCAGGCCGAGGTGAAGGGCGTCGCCGGCGTCTGGAAGGAGTTGACCGACAACGTCAACTTCATGGCCGAGCGGCTCACCAACCAGGTACGCGACATCGCCAAGGTGGTGACGGCCGTCGCCAACGGCGATCTGAAGCGCAAGCTCACCGTGGAGGCCAAGGGCGAAATTGCCGAGTTGGCGGACACGATCAACAGCATGATCGACACGTTGGCGATATTCGCCGATCAGGTGACCGGCGTGGCGCGTGAAGTGGGGGTGGAGGGAAAACTGGGCGGCCAGGCGTCCGTGCCCGGCGCGTCGGGAACGTGGCGCGACCTGACCGACAACGTCAATCAGTTGGCCGCCAACCTGACGACGCAGGTGCGCGCCATCGCGGAAGTGGCAACCGCGGTCACCAAGGGCGACCTGACGCGTTCCATCGCCGTTGCCGCGCAGGGCGAAGTCGCCGCCTTGAAGGACAACATCAATGAAATGATTCGCAATCTGCGTGAAACCACGTTGAAGAACGCGGAACAGGACTGGCTGAAGACGAACCTGGCGAAATTCAGCCGAATGCTTCAGGGACAAAAGGATCTGCTGACCGTGGGCCGGCTGATTCTTTCGGAACTGGCCCCCGTGGTCTCCGCCCAGCAGGCCGTGTTTTACATGATGGACAGTTCCGCGAAGGTGGATGAGCCTTGCCTCCAGCTGCTGGCCAGCTATGCCTATAAGGAACGGAAGAACATCGACAATCGCTTCAAGCTTGGCGAGGGCCTGGTTGGGCAATGCGCCCTGGAGAAGGAGAAAATCCTGCTCACGAACGTGCCGGGCGATTACGTGCAGGTCACCAGCGGCCTGGGCGAGGCCAAGCCGCTGAACATCATCGTGCTGCCGATCCTGTTTGAAGGAAACGTCAAGGCGGTGATGGAGCTGGCGAGCTTCGACCGATTCAACCCCACGCACGAGACCTTCCTCGACCAGCTTACCGAATCCATCGGCATCGTGCTGAATACGATCGAAGCGAACATGAGGACGGAAGATTTGCTCAAGCAATCGCAGTCGCTGGCCCGCGAGTTGCAGAGCCAGCAGGAAGAACTCCAGCAGACCAACGCGGAATTGGAAGACAAGGCCAAACTCCTGGCCGAACAGAACGTGGAAGTGGAGCGGAAGAACAAGGAAGTCGAGCAGGCCCGCCAGGCGTTGGAGGAAAAGGCGAAGCAGCTATCGCTGACGTCGAAGTACAAGAGCGAATTCCTGGCCAACATGTCGCACGAGTTGCGTACGCCGCTGAACAGCCTGTTGATTCTCTCCGATCAATTGTCCAAGAACGCGGAAGGCAACCTTACGGGGCGGCAAGTGGATTTTGCCAAGACTATCCACTCCTCGGGCAACGACCTGCTCGGATTGATCAACGACATCCTGGACCTCTCGAAGATCGAATCCGGCACGGTGATCGTGGACGTTGGCGACATCACGTTCCCCGATCTGCACGACTACGTGGACCGCACGTTCCGGCACGTCGCCGAGTCCAAAAAGCTGGATTTCGCGGTCAATATGGACGCTTCGCTGCCGCGCGAGGTGCATACGGATGCCAAGCGGTTGCAGCAGATCCTCAAGAACCTGCTGTCCAATGCGTTCAAGTTCACGGACAGGGGTTCGGTGACGCTGGACATTCGCAGCGTCAGCAGCGGATGGAATCAGGAGAACCAGATGCTGACGCGTGCCAAATCGGTCGTCGCCTTTTCAGTGAAGGATACCGGGATCGGCATTCCCGCGGAAAAGCAGGCGATCATTTTCGAGGCGTTTCAGCAGGCGGATGGAAGCACAAGCCGCAAATATGGCGGGACGGGGCTGGGTTTGGCGATCAGCCGCGAGTTGGCACAATTGCTGGGCGGCGAGATCAGGTTGGTGAGCAATCCGGGTACGGGCAGCACGTTCACGCTTTATTTGCCGCAGGCGTATGCCCCCGTGAAGCCGGTTCGCCGGAACGCGGAGACCGCGGCGTTGTCGACCGCTCACGCCGAACCGGCGCCGGTCGCGGCAGCGGAGGTATCGCCGATCGAACAGATCGAGCAATTTGGCGACGAGCGGGAGAACCTCGCCGAGGGCGACCGGGTTCTGCTGGTCGTCGAAAACGATCCCAGCTTCTCCAAAATCCTGGTGGAAATGGCGCACGAAAACAAGATGAAGGCAATCGTCACCTCGCGCGGCGCATCGGCGATCTCGCTGGCCCGCGACGTTTCGCCTTGCGCAATCACGTTGGACATCAATCTTCCCGACATTGACGGCTGGCGCGTGCTGGACCGGCTTAAAGAGGACCTGGCGACCCGGCATATTCCCGTGCACATCATCACGACCGATGAGGAACGCGCTCGGGGCTTGCGCCTGGGGGCAATGGGCGTACTCGCCAAACCCGTGCGCAACAAGGAATCGCTCGACCAGGCGTTTGCCCGCGTAAAACAGGCCACCCAACCTCAAAAGCGCCGTCTGCTTTTGGCCATCTCCAATGAACAGGACCGGTCGGCAATGATGGATTTGATCGGCAGCGCCGACGTGGAAATCGTGCCCGTGGAAAACGGCGCGGGCGTTGGGCGCGAACTGGCGGGCGGGCCATTCGATCTCCTGGTGCTCGGTTGGGATCAACCCGACGTGAAGCCGTTGGATTTGATCGACGAACTGCGTGAGCAGCCGGCGATGGCCGATTTCCCGATCCTGCTCTATTCATCGCAGCAACACACCAAAAAGGAGGAAACCCATATCAAGAGGTTGACCCAAACCAGCGTGCTGCGCGACGTAAGATCGCCCGAGCGGTTGCTGGACGACGTTTCTCTCATTCTGCACCGTCGTTTGGATCGGATGTCCGAAGACCAACGCGGGGTGCTGAACAAGCTTCATCATGCGGAGACGGCGCTGGCCGGAAAGAAGGTGCTGGTGGTGGATGACGATATCCGCAACATCTTTGCGATGACCAGCATTCTCGAACCGTTCCAGACTCTGGTGGTCTCGGCGGAAACGGGACGCGGCGCGATTGAAATACTCCAGCACACCTCGGACATAGATGCGGTGCTCATGGACATCATGATGCCCGATATGGATGGTTACGACACGATGCGGGCGATCCGCAAGGTGGCAAAGTTCCGCGAACTGCCGATCATTGCCCTGACGGCCAAGGCGATGAAGGGAGACCGGGAGAAATGCATCGAGGCGGGGGCTTCGGATTACATTTCCAAACCCGTTGATACTCAGCAACTTCTCGGATTGCTGCGGCTATGGCTGCACCGGTAGCAGGGAGAAACCATGAGCGACTCCGACGGACGGGCCGGCATCCTGATCGTGGACGACAAGCCCGAGAAGTTGCTGGCGTTGGGAGCGGCGCTGGAAGATCTGGGCCAGCGGATCGTCTGCGCCAGTTCCGGGCGGGAGGCGCTGCGTCACCTGCTCAACGAGGAATTCGCGGTCATCCTGCTGGACGTCAACATGCCGGACATGGACGGCTTCGAAGCGGCGGCGCTGATTCGCCAGCGGCCGAGCCTTCAGCACGTGCCGATTATTTTCATCACGGCGTTCGGCGATGAAATGCACATGGCCCGCGGGTATAGCCTGGGCGCGGTCGATTACATTCACGCACCGGTCATTCCGGAAATCCTTCGCAGCAAGGTCAGCGTTTTCGTGGAGCTTTGCCAGAAAAACGCCCAAGTGCGACGCCAAAGCGAGAGCCTTCACCGCCGGGCCACTCAATTCGAGAAGCTGGGACGCGCGTCGATGGCGATCAACAGCGCCATCGCGATCGAGCAGATGCTTCAACGCGTCGCCGACAGCGCGCGCGACATCATCGAGAGCCACCAATGTCTGGCGTTGTTCATCAGCGAGACGCCCTCTGCAACCAGGCGCGGCGTCATTCGGTCGGCCGCGAGCTTTTCAGACCAACACGCCAAATGGCGCGAACGGAATTTCGATCTCGATGCGCTGGCCTCGACCGTCATCGCCCAGATTTCCTCGGCTGCGCGCCTCAGCGCAACGGAGCTGCGCGAGCATCCGGATTGGCCGGCCATCAAACAATTGGAAATCCCCGCGGTACGCGGCGGTCTTCTGGCCGCTCCGCTGACCGACCGTGGAGGGCGAAACCTGGGCATCATTCTCCTGCTCGACCGTGCCGCCGGAGAATACACCAGCGAGGATCAATCGCTTCTGATGCAACTGGCCCAGATCGCTTCAATTGCCATCCAGAACGCGATCTTCGCGCAGGAGCGGGAGGCACACCGTCTGAAGGACGAATTTTTGGCGACGTTATCGCACGAGTTACGGACTCCGCTGAACGCCATCGTCGGTTGGACGGAACTCTTGCGAGCGGAATCGCTGCCCGAGCAGGCCCGGCACGGTTTGGAAGTGATCGAACGCAACGTCACGGCCCAAACCAAGTTGATCGAAGATCTGCTGGATCTTTCGCGCATTACGACGGGAAAGATGCGATTGAATCCGCGGAACGTCGCCCTGACGCCGATCGTGGCGGCCGCCGTCGACGGCATTCGTCCCGCCGCCGACGCCAAGCAAATTTCGATCCTTTCCGATTTGGCCCAGGGTGTCCAAATCAACGGCGATCCGGATCGGTTGCAGCAGGTGGTTTGGAATCTCTTGTCCAACGCGATGAAATTCACGCCGGCGCAAGGAAGAATCGACGTGGCTCTGCACCGGATCGATTCACAAGCCCAGATTTGCGTCGCCGACACGGGACAAGGCATTGCGCCGGAATTCCTTGGCTTCGTCTTCGATCGGTTTCGCCAGGCGGACAGCACGACGACCCGCACCCACGGCGGTTTGGGGATAGGGTTGACGATCGTTCGCCATATTGTGGAGTTGCACGGCGGCACGGTTTCGGCGTACAGCGCCGGCTTGGGCAAGGGCACCACGTTCACCGTTAATCTGCCGATAACGACTCCATTTGCCGCGGCCGTGCAAACACGCGTCGTTCAATCGCCCGGCGCAACGATGCCGGCAAAGTCCGTGGAGGCCGTCATCAATTTGGCCAACAAGCAGGTGCTGGTGGTGGACGACGAAGCCGATGCGCGAGAACTCGCCTGCGAAATTCTTCGTCGCGCTGATGCCGAGGTGCTCTCGGCCATGTCGGTGCGGGAGGCGCTTGAATGCCTCGCCAAGCGAATCCCGCACGTGCTGGTGAGCGATTTGGCGATGCCTGGAGAGGATGGATATTCGCTGATCCGCGCGTTGCGGTGTTTTCCGCCGGACCGCGGCGGCAGAATCCCGGCTATCGCCCTGACGGCCTATGCGCGGGAGGCGGATCGCCAGAGGGCGCTGAGCGCCGGATTTCAGATGCACCTGGTAAAGCCGATCGAGCCGAGGCAACTGGTGTCGGCCGTGGCTCATCTGGCGCGAGTTTCCGCCGCGGCTGATTACAATCTCGAAGCTCGTTGCGACGATGGTGCAGAATCGCCTTCCCACACATAGAGTTCACAGTGCGCCGTGGGGCATGGCGACATTTCCCGGTTTCCCGTCGAACTGAACGGTGCTGATTGCGGGCTGACTTGCGCGCTGGCGAGCCCACACAAGTACGATCTCGATCCAACGGATTGCCCTTTCCAACGTCGAGTGTGTCCGAGCCGGCGAGCGCGGTGACGATGGCGACGTGCATCCTGGGTTTGTATGCGCAAAAGGTGTAAAACTGCCAGAAACTAACTGACGCCATCGCGGAAAATTACCAGAAAATCGCCGGGTCCGGTTTTCCCTCCCGCGATAAATTGAGGAGATTGCAGAATGAAATTGCGAAGTCTATTGGGTGTTTGCATTGCGGCGATGCTGACGCTGGCTTGTCTGGCGTCGAGAGCGATCGCGGCGGAAGAGAAGCTGTCTGATCTGGCTTTCAAGAGCTACACGTTGGATCAAGGCGCGGTGGTGATCGATACCAGCGGCACGGCGAAGTTGCGGATTTCGTTTGTTTCGCCGTCCGTGGCGCGCGTCCAAATCGCGCCCACGGGCGAATTTGTGGCCAATCCATCGCCGGCCGTTGCCGGAACGCCGAAAGTCCTGGCGGATACGCGCATCACCGATGGCCCGGACATGCTCGGCCTGCACAATGCGGGGCTGACGCTCCACATCGACAAGCAGCACCTGCGCGTGGACGCCTATGATGGTCAAGACGCCAAGGCAATCTCGCTGGAAGCTGCCGACGGCACGTCGTGGGACACGGCCACTGGCAGAATCCGGCACAGCCGGGTACTGGACAACGCCGAGCATATTTATGGCCTGGGCCAAGACAATTCCAATCGGGGCACGCTGGACCGCCGCGGCACGATTCGCGACCTGTGGACCGGGCAGCAGATTCGCTCGGGAAATGTCACGGCGAATTATCCGGTCCCGTTTTATCTATCGACTGGGATCGAGAACCGCGGATACGGCTGCTTTGTCGACAATGTCTGGCGGCTGAGATTTGACCTGGGGCGGAGCCAAAAAGACCGGCTGACGTGGACCGCGCCGGGCGGGCCGATTGATTATTACCTGATAAACGGGCCGACACTTAAGACGGTGATCGACCAATACACGCAGTTGACCGGTCGCCCGACGATGCTGCCGTTATGGGCGCTGGGATATTGGCAAAGCAAATGCGTTTACACGACGTTCGAGGAGATTAACCAGGTGGTGGATCGCCTCAGAACCGACGGCCTTCCGCTCGATATCGTGGTGATCGACGCGAACTGGGCGAAGATCCAAAACGACTTCATCTGGACGGATTCGTATGCGAATTCGCCCAAGAAACCGGAGGAGTGGCTGGCCTTATTTCATCAGCGGGGACTCAAGGTGATTCAATCGAACTGCGGGCCGATGATCCGGCCGGACGCGGAGAATTACGCCGACGGATGGGGCAAGGGTTTATTTGCGACGGATGGGAACGGCAAGCCTGTCACGTGCGGATACTACAAAGGAAACCTGCTGGACTTTACGAATCCGGATCTGGCGCCTTGGTTGTGGAACCAGCTTAGGGTGCTCACCCGGCAGGGGATCGATGGGTCGTGGCTGGACCTGATCGAGCCGGAAGGTGAACCGCCCACGACAGTGTACAAGATGGGCAAGAGCGCCGACATACATAATTCGTTTCCGCTGCGCGTGTACCACACCTACTTTGATTACTACCGGAGCCTAAAGGCCGATTGCCGTCCGGTCATCCTCGGCCGTGCGGCATCGGCAGGCACGCAACGGTTCGGCGGCATCGTCTGGTCGGGGGATGTCTACTCCGACTGGCCGACATTCCAAGCGCACATTCCCGAGGCGCAGAACACCGGACTGTCCGGCCTGCCATACTGGACCAATGACAGCGGCGGGTTCATGACCGGGTTTCTCAACAACGATCGATACGGAGCACACGCGCGTTTGTACGAGCGCTGGTTTGAGTTCACCTGCTTTGCGCCCATCACCCGCGCGCACAAGGCGGGACCATCGGAACCTTTCCAGTTTGGACCGGAGGTCGAAGCGTCCGCCAAAAAATATCTAAAGCTGCGCTACCGCCTCATGCCGTACATTTACAACATGATGCACGAATGCGTCACGACCGGCCTCCCGATGATTCGACCGCTGGTGTTGGAGTTCCAGAACGATCCCGGCTCGGCCATGGCCAAGACCGAGTTCATGTTTGGCGGCGATATGCTGGTGGCCCCGGTCATTTGGGCCGACGCGACCGCCCGGCAGGTCTATCTTCCGCCAGGGAACTGGATCAACTTCGACGACGGATTTGAAACGGCGGGCGGCACAACGCTGGGTGTGGCCGCGCCGCACGACCGGATTCCGCTGTTCGTTCGCGCCGGCGCGATACTGCCGACCGCTCCGGACATGATGTACACCGGCGAAAAACCCTGGGACCCGATCACGCTGGAGGTCTGGCCCGCCGGCGAATCCACCGGCGCCCTCTTCCAGGACGACGGCGCCACGACCGCCTTTGAACACGGTGATTCAACGACGACCACCTTTGTCTGCATCGAACGCGCGGGCAAGAGCATCACCTTCCATGTCGAGCCCAACAACCAGAAATTCGGACCCAAGCAATGGATTGCCGAGTTCCATCTCACGTCCGTTCCCACATCGGTCGCTCTCGACGGCAACGCGTTGGCCAATGCTGCTGCCGGCGACGCTGCGGCGGGCTGGTCATGGGCAGCGGATTCCAACACGTTGACCGTGAAATTTCCCGGCGAACGCACCGCGCGTTCCCTGGAAATCGCTCTGGACGGGTCATCACATCCGCGGCCTCAAGCGCCCAAGGTCGATGCGCCCGCTCTGCCATAAATCGCCATGACAGAAGAATATCCCGGCAGTCCTGACGAGGTAGCGGGTTATTTCATAGGCCCCGCCGTCGCAAGCGGCGGCCCATGAATGAACTGGCCGGCCCATTCAATAAATGCCGGCCAATTTTCCGCGACACTGTGTCCTCCCGTATGCTGCCGCCATGCAAGCTCGCCGCCGATCAACGTCCGCACCGGCGGCATCTCGTCTGTCAGATAGTTTCCCGGCGTTCCTAAATCCCTTTTTCCCAGCAGCCTATAAGCAGGTCCTGCCGCGACGGCCGCCATAAAGCTACCGTGCACGTCCACCCAATTCGGGTCGCCCGGTTTCGAACCGTAACTGATAAAGCACGGCCGCGGGGCACACATTGCGATCAATTCATGCGCATCGACGGGCAGATCGCCGGCCGTTTTCGGTCCGAACACTGCTTCGGAAGCGCCATATTTCATGAAGTTTCCCGCCATCCAATAATGGGCGCCGGTCGTCAGATTCTCCAACTCTTCGCCAAAAACGTGGCGAAATAGCTTAGTTCCGCCAGCCCCGGAAGAACCGATGAAACCAATGGCGATTCGTTCCTCGAATGCTTCGGTCACCAGCGCCGCCTTCCCATAGCGCGAAAGCCCCTCGATGCCAACTTGCCTTGCATCCACCGCTTTGTCCGTTTCAAAATAATCCAGAAGCCGGCTGACGCCCCATTGCCAGGCGCGCAGTGCGCCCCAATCCTCGGGCTTGCGTGGCTGCCCTTTGTTGCACAAGCCGATGATGCCCGATGTCAAAGCGGGCCCATCCGCCTGAATGCTGGTGGGATTGATGCTGGCGTAACCCCAACCCTTGGCGATCACCAACTGCTGCCAATTCGGCCCGGCAGGTCCGCGGGCAAATCCACGACCGGATGCCTGCGTTGTGGCTGTGGTTGTCGTGGCTCGTGCCGCTCCGCCCCGCCGAACACCGCCAAAACCAAATCCTCCGAATTCCACCATCACTGGAACCGAGCCCGTCGCATTGGCCGGCGTTGTGACGCTTGCCTGAATGTTCACCGTGACCAGCGGATAAGAAGAATTGTCCACATGACCCACCAATGTTTTCGTGATCGTCCCAATCCCTCCGACATTGCCTGTCGTTGTCCGCGTGACTTCCCATGTCACCTTGGGGACATTTTTCGGAATGTGGCCATACACTTCGCGCTCAAAGTCCTCTTTCAATTCTTCCCGTCTGAGTTTCCACTGCTCGGCCGTTGTTGCTTTCGTACCGTCCTTCATTGTCATCAGGTCGGGCAGAGGATATTGATTTGCCTTCGCCTCGTTGAAGGCGTCTTGTTTGTTCGGATCCGCCCCTGGCCTAAGCGTTTTGATTCCCAGTTGGTCCATCATGTTTTGAAGTTCACCCGTACCGGTGAACTTAACCTGAGGCGGAAACGCCTCTGCACCACGTCGAGTAGCCGGCTCATCGTCTGTGCCCGCGCGGCTCCGCGCCAACATGACCATCGACGCGCAGGTCGCCACAATCAAAAGACGCCTCCATCGCTTTGGGTTCATTTCCAGTATTGTATCCGTTCCGCCAACGTTTCAATTATCAGTCAAACCTTGGTGAGCAATTGACCTATCCCGACGGCGCGGAATTGTGCGGCTTCCATCGGTCAGGCAGCCAGCCAGGCAGTTGTCTGGCCGGTGTTGCAGGCAGGTTAGCTAGCAATTGCGCGAAGTAAGGCTACGGGTGGACGTCGTGCCAGCGGCAGGGTACGGTTTATATGGCGCTCACATCATTAAGAAGCAGCCCGCGAATCTGAACCTGGTTTTTTTAGGAAAACACCGCCATCGCCTTGGCGGCATTTTCCGCCAGGCCGGTTTTGAGCGATTCGAGTTGCGGATCGTCCACGCCGAGGCTCGACAGGACCGCCGGATCGATCTGCTGGCCTACGGCCGTCAGGTTGAATCCCAGGCCACTCTGGCAGCACAGAACGTCGGCGACATATACGATGCCGACCAGCTTGCGATCCTCTTCGGCGACCCCGGCTGGATGGTGATGGTATCCCGCGACCTGCTGGTAATAGGGCGGGAAGTGCCATTGCTGCATCAGCGCTTGGCCCAGCGTCTGATGATCGACGCCCAGAATTTGCCGTTCGGTTTCGCAGAAATCGGCCCCGCCGGTCTTGGAGGCTGAACAGATTTGCTGAAGTTTTTCCGGCCAGA
>Ga0209415_10010974_pt1 | contig 15328 bp, 10 predicted proteins | sample PeaSoiSIISIP2007_FD_187696 | JGI IMG/M metagenome (GOLD analysis project Ga0209415, IMG submission 187696) | Peat soil microbial communities from Weissenstadt, Germany - SII-SIP-2007 (SPAdes) (version 2) | ecosystem: Environmental > Terrestrial > Soil > Wetlands > Peat | place: Germany... | reverse complement strand
CGAAAAGTCACCGTTCTTTACGTCCGAAAGGTCAACAGTGGGTTCAATCACGGTCGCGGCACTATCTGGGCTCATAGGGATGTTGCAATCTCCTGCACGCCTTTACAGTTCTGCACATCTTTGCATGAAGGACTTCGGTAATCCAGTTACAACTGACGGAACGCTAGTAACTTACTGGCTTGCACGGGGAAATAAAATGCAAGCCGGCCGCCTCCGCACGTTCTACTATTAGGGACTACAAGATCACGTACTTACGGGAGAGTACCAGTAGTGGAGCTCATACTCGTAGTGGTCGGGTTGTTCGCTCTCGCCACGCCGTTCGCCACCGTCTACCTTCTCTGGCGGCAGCACAAGCTGCGCCAGCAACTCCTCAAACTCACTGAGCTGAGCATGGACGTGACCGATGGCCTGCGCCACGACCTGCTTGAATTAAAGCGTCACGTAGAAACGACCAGCGCTGCGCCGGCGACGGCCAGGGAAGCGCCGCAGCCCGCCGTCTCGGGCGTTCACCGCAAGCCGGATGAGGCAACCGCTTCAGTCGCGCCACGTGTCGTGCTGACCGAGGCGCCGAAGGTCGTGCAGAAACCGGTCGAACCGGCAGTCGCTTCTCCTCCAGTCGCTGCGCCGCCCACGCCTCCAAAGCCGGATCATCGGCTCCCAGAAAAACTGCCCCCGCCGATTCCCGCAACGCTGGAAACGACGCAGCCGAGGCCTGTTCCGCCGCCCATCGTCGTTCCACCAATTCCCGCGCCAGCACAGGAGTCGAAGCCAGCCGCTGCACTTCCACCGAAGCCCGCCGTCCCTCCCGCGATTCCCGAGCCCACGCGGCCCCCGTCGGCGCCAACTCCGCCACCGCTTTCGCGGGCTCAGATGCCGCCGGCCACGCCTCCGTCGCATCCGGTTGCGCCGCCTCCCGCTGCTCGCGTGACTGCCCCGCCGCAGCATGCCGCATTCCGCCAGCCCTTGCCAGCCCCGGCTGGACCTCCTTCTTCCGTCCCCGCTTCTTCCGCGCACAAGACAACCGGCGAGCAGCGCATGAAGTCGGTGTTCGCGCTGGAAGAAGTTCTGGGCCGGAATTGGCTTATCAAGATCGGCGTCGTCCTCATCGTGCTTGCTGTCGCGCTCTGGGGAATCAACGAACTCGGTCAACTCGGCCCACGGGGCAGAGTCGGGCTTTCTTATCTCGCTTCTTTCGTTCTTCTTGGAGGCGGTATTTTCCTGGAGAAGCGTGATCGCTACCGAGTGTTTTCCTACCCTTCTATCGGCGGCGGATGGGCACTTCTGTTCTTCACCACGTACGCGCTGAACCATGTGACGGCGATGCACGTGGTGGATTCACTCACCATCGATACTATCCTCATGCTCGCCGTGGCTCTCGCCATGGTGTTGCACACGCTGCGCTATCGCTCGCAAGTCGTCACGGGGATGGCCTTTCTGTTGGGTTACTGGACTGTCTCCCTCAGCAATGACGACGTGTACAGCCTGTCCGCCGGCGTGATCCTCGCCATTAGCCTGGTCGTCATCGTCCTCAAGATGGGATGGCTCGAACTCGAAATCTTCGGCATTCTTTCGAGCTACGCGAATCATATTTATTGGCTGTATCGCCTGCTCGGTCCCGGCGGCGCCGCAGGACACGCGTTCGCGGAATATCACCCCAGCACCGCGATCCTCTTGTTTTATTGGATCACCTATCGCATCTCGTACGTCATCCGCAAACCGAAGTCCGCGCGCGACGAGCACACCTCTACCGTGGCCGCGCTGCTCAACACGCTGCTTTTGCTCGGAGCCATGAAGTTCCAATCGGTGCGACCGGAACTGGCCTTCATCGCCCTGCTGATCATCGGCGCGATCGAGTTCACGGTCGGACAACTTCCCCAGATCAGGCGGCGCCGGGAAGCTTTCGTCGTCCTCAGCATTCTCGGCACGGCTCTCATGATTGGCGCTGTGCCGTTTCGCTATTCCGGCAACAACGTAACAATCCTGTGGTTGGTTGGCGCCGAAGCATTTCTTGCGGCCGGAGTTGCGGTCAGCGAAGTCGTCTTCCGTCGCTTGGGACTGTTCATCGGATTTCTCGTGGGCGTGCACCTGGTGGCCGTTGATTTCCAGGAGCTGATGGTGGCCCGCCGCGTCAGCGACGATATCGTGCTGAACGCAGGAGCCATCTTCGCAATTTGCGCGGTCGTCTTTTATCTGAATGTGCTCTTGGTCGGCCAGCGCTGGCGGCATTTCTTTGACGATGTACCCGACGCGCCACTGCTCACGGCCCATTCCTACGTTGGAGGTTTTGCGGCGGCCGCCGCTGCCTGGGCATTCTGCTCTGGCGACTGGACTGCCGTTGCCTTCGCAGGCATCATGCTGACCCTGGCGGTGCTCGGACAAAAGCTGCGGTCCCCTCACCTGCAGGTGCAGTACGGCGCGCTTGGACTGTTGGCGCTGTATCGCGTCGCCATCGTCAATCTGCACGACGACCTCCCGCAATACACTCACGTCCAGATGCGGCTGATTACATTGCCCATCCTCGCCGCTGCCTTCTATCTCACAGCCTATTTCACATCGAAGTCAACGGCCGCGAATGACTATAACCGGCGACTTTTCCGCGGGCTGTTCGCCTTGGCGGGCACAGCTCTCATCACGGCCCTCATTTACTACGAAGTTCCTGAACTCTGGCAACCCCTGGCGGCGATGGCTTTCGCCGTGCTGCTGCTGGAAGTTGGGCAGCAAATCGGCTATCCCGTGCTGGCGTGGCACGCACATTTATTGGGCGGCTTGGCGCTGCTCGCCGCGGTTACGGCCGATCCTTCCGGCATTCAGCGCTGGCACAACATTCCTCTTCACGCCTTCGCGGCACTGCCCGTTGTAGCGGGATCGTATTGGATTGCTCGTCGCATCGGCCTGCCCAACCCGGCGCACGTGAACCTCGCGCGCATTGCCTATACCTGGGCTGCCACCGGGCTCATGGTCTGGGTGCTCAACGAATCTGTGCCTGCACCCTGGATCACCGTCTCCTGGATTGTGTTTGCCGTTGTTCTCGCGCTGGCCATGCGAGGAATCGGTTACCGCCAACTCGGCTGGCAGGCGAACGCCGTGGCTGCGTGCGTTCTCATGCGCGCCTACCGGTTCGACCTTGAACTGGAGCAACCTTTCTGGCTGGGCGTTTCCCTGCGGCTGGTCACAATCTCGATCGTCGCCGCCGGCCTCTACTTTCTCTCTCGCCAGTCGACGCCACCTGACTCCGATCCCGAGCCTCGGCTCGCAGTGGCTTACCTGCACACTCTGGCCGCAACTGGATTGTTGACCCTGCTGGCGTGGCATGAAGCGCCCAGCGGATGGCTGGCCGCGATATGGGTAGTGTTTGCGCTCGTGCTCACGCTGGTCGATCGCCGCTTCGAGCTTGACGATCTCCGCTGGCAGGCGCATGCCCTCGCCCTCCTCACCCTCGCGCGCAGCGTAACCGTGAATCTGTATGTAACCGACCTGTGGCACGGCATCAGTGTCCGGCTGCTCTCGCTGGCCATTGTCGCGGTCGTTTTCTATGCGATGTCGCGCCTCATCCGCATGCCGGAAGAATTCCGCAAGCGCGACTTCCATCACATTTATTCCTGGGCGGCGTCCGCTCTGGTTTCCCTGCTTCTCTGGTACGAGTTGCAGCCGCAACCCCTGAGCATTGCGGTGGCGTGGGCCGTTTTCGGATTGGTTCTGTTCGAATACGGTCTCTGGCGCACGGTCAGGCAATTTCGCTTTCAAGCGTACGTGGCTTTGGGCGCCTCTTTCGCCCGTATCTTCTTCGCCAATCTGACCGCCGACACTCCCGGCGAATTCTGGGGACCGCGCATCTACACCGTCCTGCCGATCACGCTGATCTTGTTTTTCGTCTACGCCCAGTTGGAGGACCAGACCACGAGGGACGACCGCGGTTTTCACTTCGACACTTTGCTCGCCTATCTGGGCACCGGCACCGTCGTCGCACTTTTGTATTTCCAGTTCGCCAACGAATGGCTGGTCACGGCATGGGCGGTAGTGGTCTTCGTTCTTTTCGGAATCGCGCTCTGGCTGAATCGGCCCATCTTCCTGCATCACGCTCTGCTCCTGACGTTGGGCGCGTGTGCCCGGGGCATCCTGCATAATTGTTTTGGCGCCAGCTACTTCACCGGCACGGACTGGACTGGCAGATATCTGGTGCTGGGTTCCGGCGTTGGGGTAATGTTGGCGTGCCTCCCGTTCGCGTTCCAGTGGCGTAATCGCTGCAAGGGGCAGCCCTCCAGCAACTGGATCAGCGCCGTGGTACGGCGTCCGGAGCAGTTCATGTTTTTCGCGCCCGTGCTTCTGCTGACCCTGATGCTGGCTTTGAAGATGCGTGCCGGCATGGTCACGGTCGCGTGGGGTGTTGAAGCTCTCTCAATTCTGATCTTCGCCTTCATCATCAATGAGCGCAGTTTCCGCCTGACCGGCCTGCTTCTGCTGCTGGCCAGTTTCGCCAAGATTCTGCTGCTGGATATGTGGTCGAGTGCCTGGACCTGGCCGGATCGCTACATCACTTTCTTCATCGTGGGCGTCGCCATGGTTTCAGCTTCGTTTCTCTACAACAAGTACAGCGACAAAATCCGCCAATTCTTATGAAACGGGCCATCGCGTTCGTGGTCGTACTGCTCGTCAGTGTCGCCGCGCTCTATTTCAGCCTGCGCCGGCATGAACCGACTCCCGTCTCCGCCAACGCGCTGGTCGCGGTTGCTGCCGATGCCCAGCGTGACCTTACCCGTGCTCCCATGCGCCTGACACGCTTGTCCGACGAGGAAGAGATTGCGGTCGGGAAAGAACTCGCCGCGGAATATTCCGTGCTAGGCGAAAACCTGACTCCTGAAGAACACGGCCTCGAAATTTACGTGCAGCGCGTAGGAACTGCCGTCAGCAGGAATGCTCACCGGCGTTTGCCATACTCGTTTCATCTTCTGCCCGACCGCGCCCTGATCAACGCGTTCTCTCTGCCCGGTGGCCCCGTCTATATCGGAGAGGGTCTGCTCGACCTGATGACCAGCGAAGACGAACTCGCAGTCATCCTGTCCCACGAAGTCGAGCACATTGATCACTACCACTGCGCCGAGCGCGTGCAAATTGAAGCGCGACTGCGCAATCTGCAGCTCAGCATCGTGGGCGCTATCCTGCAAATCCCGCTTCAGGTGTGGGAAACCGGCTACAACAAAGACGAGGAACTCGAAGCCGACCGCGAAGGAATTCGTCTGGCGGTGCTAAGCGGATACTCGCCTTACGGCGCAATCCATCTGTTTGAACGGTTCAGCAAGCTGCACAGTGAATATGTGATTCACGCTCGGAGTCCGGAAGAGGAACTGTCGCAACTCGCTATTCAAGGCTTGCAGGGATACTTTCGTTCGCATCCTCTGCCGTCAGAGCGCCTCGCGCAGGCCAACCGCATGATCGTGCAGGAAGGCTGGCAGGACCGGAAAACGCAGAAGCCCTTCCGCGTCGAGTATGAAGTCCAGAATGGAAAATTTGTGAAGTAGGGAGGTCGCAGACTGCGGGGCTGACAATTCCTGAGTTAATTGGAGAGGCGTAAAAACCGGATGATCCAGCGAAACCTTGGTGACAGTTCAGGGAGGATGGAAGCAATGGGCGCGCGCTGACGAAATGGAGGCGCAACGGGGCGCACGCCCAAGCTCTGAAAAGCCGTTCTACAGCAGTCCCTGCGACCGGAACCGCGTAACTGGGTCTACTACCGCTTGCCGCTTGAAGATCCAGCGGGCCACCGCGAAGCCTAGCGCCGCATAGAACAGGTGCATCTTTCGCATAAGACACCCCCCATCGGTATCTGCTCACGAACCCAAGGGGAGGAATTAACTTCTCTATCGGCACAATAGCAACTCAGCCCCACGCGTACAAGGCACATCGGTGCCATAGAAGTGGCACGGAAGTAATACGAGTAATGCAATGAGTCAACCGGATAGAAAATAAGTAGCGCCGTCGAGATTCCGGCGCTACCTTGCTTAGGCTATCAACGGTCAGTGCGCTGGCACCACTTCCTCCGTAGCGCGCCCCGGTGGGGGCACCACGACGGTCGACAGGCTGCCTTCGGCCGTGAGCTTCTGAAACGCAGCCAGATCACGGCGCTGCAGGTCTTCCCAACGTCCGATCAATTCTCCGCTCTGCCGCTTCAGCTTTTCGAATTCCTTTTGCTCGGCCTCAGTCGGGGCGGAGTCCGCGGTGCCCACATCCATCGCCAGATACGCCAGCTTCGCATCTAGTTGCGGTGGATACGCCAGCGAATCCTCGTTGGCGCTGATGGTCAGGTTAATGAGCTCCTCGCGCACCGCAACCAGCTTCTTCTCCAAGTCGTCTGCCGCAGTGACAATCGTCTTCGTACTGGCATTCTCCGGCAGCCGCCGCTTCAGTCCGGACAGCTGCGAGCGCACGTCCTGGACTTGATTGACCGTGTCGTAGACGCGGCTCAACTCGTCGCGCGTCTGCAACAACAGATTCAGTTGCTGCTCCAGATCGGCCTGGCTGACCTGCACCCGCGGATCCAGTTTCAGATCGAAAGCCGCAGTCTGGCTCTGACTGCCCACCGTCAGTCGAACCCCATAGTGACCGGGCGCCGCCACCGGCCCCCGCGCCCCGCCGCCGTATTCCCACAGATAGTAGCCGGGAACGTGATGCGCCTCGTCATAGCGCAGGTCCCACACAAACCGGTTCAAGCCCGCTTCCGGCTTAATCTCTTTCTCTGGCTTCTTGTCGTCAGGATCAAGCGGCTCTTCCAGAGTGGCAAACTCCGCGCTCGAGTACTTGCGAATCACCTTTCCGGAAGCGTCGAGAATTTCTACTTTCGCTTCTGTATCCGCCTTCGGCGCATCTTTCAGGAAGTAGTAAATCACCGCTCCTGCCGGCGGGTTCTGCCCCGTCCGCTTGGAAGGATGGTGCTCGCCGCCCGCCCCCGCCTGAATCCGGTAAGCCGTCGCGGGCGCATACAGGAATACGTCCTTCTTCGCGATGTCCTCGCTGTATTGCCGCAGCGGAGAAAGATCGTCGAGAATCCAGAACGCGCGCCCATGTGTGGCCACCACCAGATCGTCGTTCTTGATGACCAGATCATGCACCGGCGTAGTCGGCAGATTCAGCTGCAGAGGACGCCAGTTTGCCCCGTCGTTGAACGACACGTAGACGCCCGTTTCCGTTCCCGCATAGAGCAGGCCACGCTTCTTCGGATCTTCCCGCACCACCCGCACAAACGCCGTGTCCGGAATTCCCTGACCCAACTTCGTCCAAGTCTTGCCGTAGTCGCTGGTCTTGTAAATATAAGGTCTCAGATCGTCGAACTGGTGACGATCCACGGCCACGTACGCGTTCTCGGCGTCGAACGCGGAAGCATCAATCTGGCTGATGCGGCTCCACTCCGGCATCTCCTTGGGAGTGATGTTCGTCCAGGTCTTGCCTTCGTCCTGCGTGAGCTGAATCAGTCCATCATCCGTTCCGACCCAGAGCAATCCCTTCTTAAGCGGCGACTCCGCTAACGCAAAGATCGTGTCGTAGTACTCCGTGCCCGAGTCGTCGAGCGTAATGTCGCCACCGGACACTTTCTGTTTTTCCTTGTCGTTGCGCGTCAAGTCCGGACTGATGGCCTGCCAGTGCGCGCCGCCGTCCGTGGTCTTAAACAGCAGCTCTCCGGCGTGATACAGGGTATTCGGATCATGCGGAGAAAGCATGACCGGCGCAGTCCACTGGAAACGATGCTCCAGGTTCGCGGCACCGTACGCGTCGGAGAGTTCCGGTTGCTCGGTAATTGCCTTCACCTGTCCAATGTGCCGGTCATAGCGCGTGATGTTGCCCTGATAGTCGGCCGCGTAAACAATATTCGGATCGCGCGGATCGGGCGCGATGTATCCGGCCTCTCCGCCGCCCACGTCATACCAGTCGCTCTTATCAATCGATCCGTCGTCGCTGCGGCTCACAATGGCGACCGTGCCGCTGTCCTGCTGCGCGCCGTACACGCGATATGGAGTCGCCGGGTCGGTGGTTACGTGGTAGAACTGCGCCGTTGGCTGGTTGTCCTGGCGAGTCCAGTTCTTGCCGCCGTCGAGCGTGACCGTCACTCCGCCATCGTTCGACGCGATCATGCGCCGTGTATTCTGCGGATCGATCCACAGCCCGTGATTGTCGCCGTGCGGCACTCTGACCTTATTGAACAAATGTCCGCCGTCGGTCGACTTGTACGACTCCACATTCATGATGTAGAGCACGTTTTCGTCGCGCGGATCGGCGATCACGTGCATGTAGTACCACGGACGCTGCCACAGGCTGTGGTCCGGATTCACCAGCTGCCACGACTCGCCGCCATCCTCGGAGCGGTAGAGCCCGCCGTCCGGATTGTGGGCTTCGATCAGCGCATATACGCGGTCAGAATTCGCGGCCACCGCTACGCCGATCTTTCCATACGGTCCCTTGGGTAGCCCGTGTTCTTCCAGATGCTTCCACGTCGTGCCGCCGTCATTCGAACGGTAGATGCCGCTGCCCGGCCCGCCACTCGTCATGCTCCAGGAGGTCCGCCTCGCCTGCCACAGCGCAGCAAAAATAATGTTGGGATTATGTGGATCGAACGCCACATCGATGCCGCCCGTGTTTTCATCCTTGTAGAGAACTTTCTCCCAGGTCTTGCCCCCGTCGGTCGTTCGAAAAATGCCGCGCTCCGTGTTCGGCCCGTAGGGATGCCCCAGAGCCGCAACGAAGACGATGTCCGGATTCGTCGGATTGATAATGACCTTGCCGATGGCCCGTGAATCCCGCAGGCCCACGTTCTTCCAGTTCTTGCCGCCATCCAGCGACCGGTAGACTCCGTCGCCGTGCGAGATGTTGCCGCGAATGCAAGCCTCGCCCGTCCCTACATAAAGGACATTGTGATTCGAACTCGCAACCGCAATGCTCCCGATCGCCGACGTTCCTTCCTTGTCAAACACTGGCGACCAGGTCATCGCGCCGTCGGTCGACTTCCACACGCCGCCGCCGGTTGCTCCGAAGTAGTACGTTGTAGGATCGCCCGGAATTCCCGCCGCAGTCAGCGACCGTCCGCCACGGAACGGCCCGATCAGCCGATACTTCATCCCCTTGAACGCCTTCTCCTCTGGCTTCGAGGATTCCGCGGCGTCGGAATCGCCCGCAGCCGCGGCCGCAGGCTGCGCAGTCTGAGTCGTCTGACCTGGCTTCACCGCTTTCGATTGCCGCTCGGGCTTGGCTTGAGCGTTTGCGGGAAGGTTCAACAAGATTCCGAGTGTGACTCCGACAACCAACCGTTCGACGCGCGACGCAATCCTGCGAAAGTTGTTCAGGCCCATGGTGAAGGTGATCTCCGGGGAAGAAGTGGACAATCTAGTTATAGTAATCCTGTGGAGGCCCGCTGCAAAGGGCGGCACAGGCTCCCGCGACACTGACTTTAGTCGCGCCGCGCAGACATACTCACTTCTTGGCGATGAGGATCTTCTTCGCCGCTTCCAGTTCTTTGCGCTTCGCCTCATCCACCTTGGGATACGCCAGGCCGAGCGACTCCAGCGTGTCAACCAGCACCGTGGACACCACCAGCCGCGTGAACCATTTATTATCCGCCGGCACCACGTACCACGGCGCATGCTCCGTCGCCGTGTTGCCGATCATCTCTTCGTACGCCTTCTGATAATCCTCCCAACATTGACGTTCACGAATGTCGGCTGCCGAAAATTTCCAGTTCTTCTCCGGCTCCTCCAGCCGCGCCAGGAAGCGCCGCTTCTGCTCCTTCTTCGACACATTCAGAAAGAACTTGCGAATCACCGTCCCGCTCCGCGCCATGTGCCGTTCAAAGCCGCGGATGTCTTCGAAGCGCTGCTCCCACACATTCTTGCCCACCAGCGAAGCCGGCGTCCTCTGGGTCTTGAGAATCTCGGGATGAACCCGCACCACCAGCACCTCTTCGTAATACGACCGGTTGAAGATGCCGATGTGCCCACGCTCCGGCAAACTGCGCGTCGTCCGCCACAGAAAATCGTGCTGCAGTTCTGGCTCCGAGGGCGCTTTGAAGGAATACACCTGACAGCCTTGCGGGTTGATCCCCGACATCACGTGTTTGATGATGCCGTCCTTTCCGGCGGCGTCCATGGCCTGAAAAATTAGAAGCAGAGCCCAGCTGTTCTGCGCATAGAGCTTGTCCTGCAGTTCCGCAGTGCGGACGATGCCTTGCTGCAAAGCCTCTGTGGCATGCTCTTTCGAGCGCCAATGCCCCGTGTCGGCTGGGTCGAAATCTTTCAGGCGAAAATGCTTCCCGCTTTCCACACGAAACGTTTCAGCCACTTTGTTGGTTCTCATCGTGAGTCGCTCCCCTGGGGTATGAACGCCGGCTCGAATGCTGCGGAGTTTCAGCGTCAACCCAGCAATACTAGATCAGTTATCTCACAAACCGTTCCGCTCGATGCTTGAAGCCCACGTCCGCCTACAAATCGAGAAAGCGAGCGCGAGTGTCTTCCGTAGGCAGCGGGCACGCGTCGTAGCGTCCAAAGATGCGGTATCGCGTTCGAGCAACCACGCCATAGCCCCAGTCGCGAAGCCGCCGCGGAACGAGCCGCAGCAAAAATCCCGCCAGTCGCCAGAACCTAATTCCAGCTAGCGCTCCCGTGGTTTTAGATTGTATGGCTTTAAGGTGTCTGGTTCTTGATTGTGTGGGTCCGGGTCTCTGACCCGGACGGGCCGAGCGCAGCTCAGCTGCTCCTAACTGCCTCAGGATAAAGACCACAGCATCCGACCGAGCCAGCACCCGCTCGTCCGACAGTTCGTAATTGACCACCACATAAACCGTATCGAGATCCCGGGCATCCGCCCCATGCCGCGCCAGAATCCGCCCCGCCAGCGCGCTCTGCAGCGAAGCGAATCGAAACACTCCCGCCGCATCGCGCCGCAGTATGAACTGCACCAGCCGGTTGCACAACCCGCAGACACCATCGTAGAGCAGGATAGGATTAGCAAATGGGCCTGATGCAGATTCTTCGGAGGCATCGGCCATCACGCGCAGCACCTCAGATCTCGCCATCCGAACGGTCCAGCCTCCGGCAGGCCGCTGCGAATCTGCTCGGCAGTGAAGCGCCGCACCGGCAACAAGTCCGGTGGCAGTGGATCGCATTCTGTCGCCGGCTCAACCACTCCCTCTGAAAGAATGCGCACCTGCGCCCGCGCCACCAGCGGTATCTTCATCGTCCGCTCGCAAAGCAGCGCCAGCACGTAGTGAAACCAGATCGGCGCAGGAAAAACCAAGATGCGTCTGCCCAGCACCTCCGCCACTCGTCGTGCCGCGTCACTGAGGTACAACTCTTCTGCCCCGGTGATAGCAACGGTTTTCCGGGTTAACCGTCCTTCTATTAAAGCGGCGTATAACACCCGGATCAAGTCATCGACCGCTAGCGGCCGGATCTCTTTCTGCTTGAAACCCACCGTGGCCAGAAGCGGAAGCGTGTAAAAAGCGTGGCTGAGATGGTCGAGCATATGGTCGCCGAGTCCGTAGACCATACCGGCCTTCACTATCGTGTATGCAAGGCCGGAGTTTCGGACAATCTGCTCAGCAGCCCACTTCGACTCATGATAGGGCGACCCGCAATCCGGACGCGCCCGCAGAAAGCTCATCAGGGCGATTCGCCGCACGCCCGCGCGCTTGGCCGCTTCCACTACATTCTGTGTTCCCTCGACATGGATGCGCGGGAACGTCTGCTTCCCGATCTCGCGGTTAATTCCGGCACAGTGCGCGATCGAGTCGCATCCGGCGAAAGTGGCTGCGAGCACGCCAACGTCAGAGAGGTCGCTTGAAACCCGTGTTACCCCGCCGGAATCGCCTGGTCCGCCCTCTTGCCGCTGGGCCGTGCGCGAGAGCAGAACCACGTCGTGCCCTTCCGCCAGCACTCGCCTCGCGAAGTGACTTCCCACAAACCCCGTTCCGCCTGTGATCGCTATTTTCATGATGACAATCCATTCTGCGTCCTGCGCGCCTTACGCCGGCGTAGAACTTGCGTGGGGCAAACGGCGCTCAGGAAATCGCCCACCGCACCGGCAATTTTTTCGGGCTCCAGCCGGTAAAGGATTCTATTGCCTTCCCTGCGTTCGGAAACCAGATCGGCGCTCTTCAAGATCGAAAGATGTCGCGAAATCGACGGGCCGGAGATGGTGAAGCGCGACACAATTTCTCCCGCCGCGAGTTCGCCCCCCTTGAGTTCCTGCAGGATTTGCCGCCGTGTCGGGTCGGCCAGGGCGCGAAAGATGCGGGACACCGTCTTCATAGTTCTATATTAGCTCTTTAGCTAACTAGCTGTCAATGGACCACCATCTGAAACACGCTGCGTCGCGCCGTCCGATCGAATCTTAACTCGGCGACCCCCGCCCCGAATTCCTTGCTTTCACCCGCAACCGGAGTACAATTTCGCCCTAAGAGTTCGCGCATGAAGGAGGTCCCCATGCCCGCCCGCCTCGCACTATCCCTTTTGGTGATCCTCGCAGTCCCCGCCCTCGCCCAGCAACAGTCAAGCATCCAGAACCGAATCAGCCAGCACGTCGACGCGCTCGAACAGCGAACTTCGCAGGTAATCACCGCACCTGGACCGGACCTCAAGGCCGCGCGGACGCAAGCACTTTGCCAGGATGCCGGCCAGTTGTCCGCCTTGAGCCAGTCGGTGCAGTACGATCTGCGGCAGTTGCAGAAGGGCCTGCTGGTCAAGGACTTAAACGACAATCTGAAGAAGATGGAAAAACTGTCCAAGAAAGTCCGCCGGGAGATGCAGTAGCTGGCCGCTGCCCCGCGCGGTCGCGCTCGTTCTCCGAGCGGTTATCGTTTCGACCCCAGCCGCAGAAGTTCCTCGCGCAGGCGCGCATGTTGCTGGGTCAGTTGCAAGTAATGCATTTCGTTAGCGCCGGCTTGTGCGCGAATCACCCTGGCCGCGTCCTGCTTCTCTCGCGGCGACCAGCGATTCACGTTGGGTATCAGTGCCAGTACCAGCGACCAGTTCTCCAGAGCCTGCCGTTCTGCCAGATTCCAGCGAGAACAATCGACGCCCAACGCGCGTCTCACTTCGGCCACCGAAGCCTCGCGAATCGCTTTGCTGTCTCCACCGAATCCGCGCGCCATGCGGCGATTCACCCGCAGGCCAAGGTTGCGCGTCGAGAAGCTATCCCAGGCACCGCGTTCGCCGCCAGGCAACTCGTAGAACACATGCGCTTCCGCCAGCCGCTTCAAAGTTTTCTTTGGAGTGCGGTATTTCGGATTGGCCGCGATCCTCTGCTCTTCCCTTCTCGCCAGTTGCTCGAGTTCCCCATTGCCGGACCGAAATCCTATCTTGCGATAGAACCAAAACGCTCCGGAATCGAGCGCCTCGTCGTTGTTCTGTCCAATCTGATATGGATAAACGGAAATTGTCCTTGCTCCCGTGAACCCGCACAGACAGCGCAACGCCTGCGCATAAATCCATGCTGTTTCTCCCTGACGATAGGTGTAGAAAGTGTTGAAGCCAACCTCGATCCACTCACACAGACCGATGGCCTCGATGTAGTTAATAGGAACACCGTTCTTGAGCGTACATCCCGCAACATAGGCGCGCAGCGGCAAACGGCACGCAGTTGGCAGATTCCAAAAATACATGACGACACCGCGACCGCTCTTTCCAGAACCAAGATCGGCACGCACGACCGACCCCGGATCCCCCAGCGTGGTGCCGTAAAGCTCGCGGTAGCGGACCGCCATCACCTCACGGATTAGGTGCATTACCGATTCGCCCTCGCGGCGCGAGAGCCTGGCCAGTCGAGGCGCAGGCCGGGCGAGTTCGTCCGCGAGCGAGACCTGGCTTCGGACGAGCAACGGTTCGTCGTGGCAGTAGAAGTGGCGCGGACGTGTCCAGTTCCGCGTGCGCGAGAATTTCAGATTGTTGAGATCCCAGCGCAGCGGGAGCCGCAACGAGTCGTAGAGTTCTGCGCGAGCCCGATCCGTAACCGGAAGTTGTTCGAAGCTCCGGACCAGCCATTCCAGGTCGCGCTCCCGGCCTCGAGCCGCGTCGAGCCATCGTCGCCACGGAATGTTAGCTTCCACGTCGCGTCTTCCGCCAGAAGCGGAATGAAGCGCGGCCACGTGGATCCCATCGCCCGTTCTTCCTCATAATCCTCCCACGCAATTTCGACATTGCGCGGGAAGCGCCGGACCAGCCAGCGCGCCGCATCGAAGTTGAGCGTGTCCTGCATCGTAGTGCCGGCGATGCCAGAGGTATCGAAGTCATCGAAGGCTTCCATATCGATGCCGGCTTCACGAAGTTTTTCTACCCGCTCATGAAAAGTATTCAGAAGCCTCTCGATGCGCGGCACCAGTGACGGGGATTGCGGGAAGGCGCGAAGAAACAGCAGCGCCTCGTGAAAGCGGATCAGAGATTTGGCGTCGCTGAACGTTTGCCGCGAGAGTTGATCGAGGGTTGCTTTTGTTTCTGCGGCTGCGCCTCGTCCGTATCGGCCCTTCGCGGCTTCGAGGCGGACGAGCAGCGCATCTGCGGTTGGAGGCATTTGAATCCGGCGCTAGTGTACCGCACTCAAACTCAGATTTCGTGGATGGGAACTCATTTCGCGCGGCGGCCGGTCACCAGAAGGTGAGTCCACGGCTGATCGTCGAGACGGCCGATCTGCACCACCGGATGCCCGCTGGTCGCGTCGTGAATAAACTGGCCGTCTCCGATGTACATTCCGGTGTGCGTGATGCGGCGCGCCGACGAGCCGAAGAAGAGCAGATCGCCGGGCTGCAGTTCGGTGCGCTCCACCGCGATCAACCCGGTCCACGCGGCTTGCTGGTCGGCGTCGCGGGGCATATTGAAGCCGCGCAAGCGCATCAGCATCTGCGTGAAGCCGGAACAGTCGAATCCAAAACTCGAACTCCCTCCCCACAAATACGGAAGCCCCAGAAATCGCTTCGCTAGATCGATGGATTCTGGAATCGACAGCGGCTTCGGATCGGAGACCACGTCGCTCGCTTGGATCCACTCCGATCGCTTATCAGGCAAGCGAACCTGGAGCCAGCCGTCTCGGCTTGGCTTGCCGGAAGTCTTTTTCTCACCGGCCGCTTCCTCGGGAATCACTTCCAGGCGCGACTCGAAGGGAATGGTCAGCACTGGTTTGTGGCGGGTCACGTCGGGCTCGTGATAAATGTTGGCGAAAAGACTGTCCACCCGCACAATCACTCCGGACGTGGCATAGCCCGCGCCGCTCTGCACCAGGCGCAAATGGCGGCTGGGCACCCATCCTTTGTAATGGTCGGCGGTTTGGATCCTGCACCATTCGCCGCGAGCTGTTAGCAGCG
>Ga0209415_10010973_pt1 | contig 15328 bp, 9 predicted proteins | sample PeaSoiSIISIP2007_FD_187696 | JGI IMG/M metagenome (GOLD analysis project Ga0209415, IMG submission 187696) | Peat soil microbial communities from Weissenstadt, Germany - SII-SIP-2007 (SPAdes) (version 2) | ecosystem: Environmental > Terrestrial > Soil > Wetlands > Peat | place: Germany... | reverse complement strand
CCACATCGGCGGTCTGTAGCGACCCACCGCCATGCCCATCGTCCACAAACCGCAGGAACGACTCCGGCACCGCCGGCCGGGTCGTCGCCTCGGACCCCAGCACCCATGATCCAAGCAGGAAAACCACCAATGGAACGAACCAGACAATCCGCCGTGGCATGATTCGCTGCTCCTTTGGTTGATCCAACAACCCCACCAGTATAGCCGCCAGATCCCCCAAATTCCCGCGCTGCAGGCAGGGGAATTAATGCAACGCTCAACACTCAACACTCAACGCTCAACATCGAAGTAACGAGAAGGCATATTCCGGAACTTTTGGCATTTCCTTCAACGTTGAGCGTTGAGTGTTGAGTGTTGAGTGTTGAGTGTTGAGTGTTGAGCGTTGCATTTGCCGACCCGGCAACACCCAAATCCCCCCAAATGCCATGTCCCGAACGCTCCGCCGCCTTGACCCCCATTGTCGATGGTTTTAGAGTCGCGGCTATGCAGCAGGATGAAATGCAGCAGCTCAAGGATCGATTCACCCAACTTTTCGGCCCCAGCCCCAAGATTCGCGTGCTCCGTGCCCCCGGACGCGTCAATCTCATCGGCGAACACACGGATTACAACGACGGCTTCGTTTTCCCCATGGCCATCGAGCCGGAAATCAAGGTCGTCTGCCGAAGCCGCAAAGATGAAATCGTCAAGATCGCCTCGACAGTCTATTCCAACGAATTCGCGGAATTCTCGCTCCAGAAAAGGATCGAGCGGGGCAAGCCGGCGTGGGGCAATTACGCCCGCGGCGTCGCCGCTGAATTGATCGCCGCCGGAATCCCCCTCTCCGGCATGGATGCGCTGATCTGCAACTCCCTGCCCGTCGGCGGCGGACTTTCCAGCAGCGCTGCCCTCGAGGTTTCCATCGCCCGCGCCTTTCTCCTACTGTCCGGCCTGGAAATCGAGCCCAACCGCCTGGCGCTCATTTGCCAGAAAGCCGAGCATGAGTACGCCCAGGTTCCCTGCGGCATCATGGATCAGATGATCGTCACCGCCGCCCGCGCGGGCCATGCCATGATGCTTGATTGCCGCGATCTCCACAAACAATTCGTTCCCCTGGAAGAGAAGGAATTGCGCGTCGTCATCTGCAACAGCATGGTCAGGCACGAGCTGGGCGACAGCGAATATGCCATGCGGCGAAAGCAATGCGAGGAGGGCGTCGCCGTTCTCAAGCGCGATCATCCTGAGATCAAGGCGCTGCGCGATGCGACCATCGAGCAGGTCGAGATCGCCAAGGACCGGATGAGCGAAGTGGTCTATCGCCGCTGCCGGCACGTCGTTTCCGAGAACCTCCGCACCATCCAGATGGCGCAGAAGCTCCTCTTGCAACGCTATGACGACGCCGGGGAGTTGATGGTGAACAGCCACAAATCCCTGCGCGACGATTACGAAGTGAGCTGCGCCGAGTTGGATTTCCTCGTGGAAGAGGCGTTGAAAATCAAGGGCGTCTACGGCGCGAGGATGACGGGCGGCGGATTTGGCGGATCGATCGTCGCCCTCGTGCAGCCACGCTCCGTCGAAGCCCTGAGCGAGCATCTGCACAAAACCTACACCGCGAAATTCGACCGCCAGCCGAGTGTTTTCGTCACCACTGCCACCGCGGGCGCTTCCGTCATCGAATAACGCCGGGGAGAGACCATGTCTTTCATCCGCGACATTCTCCTGAAACTCTGTCGGCGCGAGGAACTGACCCGCGACGAGGCTCGCCGGGCCTTTATACACATCATGTCCGGAGACGCGGAGGAGGCGCAAATCGGCGGGCTGCTGGTGGGCCTGGCCGCCAAGGGCACCACCGTCGAGGAATTGGTCGGCGCTTCCACCGTCATGCGGGAAAAGGTCATCCCCATCGACTGCGACGGAATCGCCGTCGTCCTCGACACCTGCGGCACAGGCGGGGACATCCGCCATACCTTCAACATTTCCACCGCCGCCGCCCTCATCGCCGCCGGCGCGGGAATCAAAGTCGTCAAGCACGGCAATCGCGCCGCCTCCGGCCATTCCGGCGCCGCCGACGTCCTGGAAAAACTCGGACTCAAACTGGAGATCCCGCCGGCGGATTTACGCCGATGCCTGGACCGCGCCAACATCTGCTTCGCCTTCGCCCGGGCGCATCATCCGGCCATGAAGCACGTCGCCGACGCCCGCAAGGCCCTGGGCATCCCCACGATCTTCAACCTCCTGGGGCCGCTGACCAACCCCGGCATGGCCAGACACCAATTGCTGGGCGTTTTCGCCCCCGAACTGACCGACCGTCTCGCCGCCGTCTTGCGCGAGCTTGGCAGCCGGCGAGCCTGGGTCGTTCACGCCGACGACGGCCTCGACGAAATCTCCACCCTCGGCCCAACCCGCATCAGCGAATTGAGCGACGGCCATATCCAAACCTGGACGCTCGATCCCAAGGACTTTGCAATCCCCTACGCCCGGCTCTCAGATTTGCAAGTCTCAACCGTCGAGGACGCCGCCGACGCATTGACCTCCATTTTGAATCGCCAACCCGGCCCGAAGCGCGACATCGCCCTGCTCAACGCCGCCGCAGCAATCGTCGTCGCTGAAAGGGCCAAGGATTTGAACGAAGGGTTGGAAATCGCCCGAAAATCCCTGGATGAGGGAAAGGCGGCAAAGGCACTGGAATTGTTGATCGCCGAATCAAATGCCGGCTGAATACTTCCCCCTCTCCCGCAGTACCGGGCGTGGGGACCAAACGCCGCTAAATTTGAAAGGCACAGCGCCTGGATGCCAACGCCCCCCCGTTGACGTACAATATATGCATGAAACCCACCGGCATCTTCTCGCTCGTTGTCGGTCTTCTCGCCCTGGCGATCCGGCCTGTTTTTGCCGCTGACGGCCCCGCCACCAACGCCTCGGCCGCCGATCGCAAAACCGTCGTCATCACCATTGCCGGCGAAATCGACGATTACAATCGCGATCAGCTCTTCCGCCGATTCGACGATGCCAAGAAACTCGGCGCCAAGGTCGTCATTCTGAACGTCGATACCTACGGCGGCCTGCTCACCAGCGGTTTGGAAATCTCGCGCTTCATCAAGCGGCAGGACGATCTGCACGTCGTGGCCTACGTCCAGGACAAGGCGATTTCTGCCGGGGCGATGATCGCGATGGCGTGTGATGAGATCGTGGTGAGCGATTCGGCTTCGCTGGGGGATTGCGCCCCGATCATTTTCGGTCCCGGCGGTTTGGAAGCCATGCCCGCCGCAGAGCGGGCCAAGGCCGAAGCGCCGGTGCTGCTCGATTTCAATGAGAGCGCCGTGCGCAATCACCACGATCCGTTGCTTGCCGCCGCCATGGTGGACGTATCGCGCGTCGTCTATTGGGTGCAGAATGACAAGGGGGAACGTCGCTTCGTCGATGAGAAAGAGTACGCCGATCTGACCGCGACGAAGAAATGGGTTTCGGTGCCGGGCGAACCCGTGCCGATTGACGGACCGCAAACGCTTTTGACCGTGGACAGCGATCAGGCGGTTCGATACGGCCTGGCCAGCGTCAAATTCTCCACCGTGGAGGAGTTGGCACAGGCCCGCCACTACGACGTCGTCGCCAATTTGACTCCCGGGTGGGGCGACGAAGCCGTCGAATTCCTCAGCGGCGCCGTGGTCCGCGGCATTCTGATCGTTGTATTTTTGCAATGTTTGTACATCGTCCTTCACGCGCCGGGGCACGGCGTCGCCGAGGTCTGCGGGCTTATCGCCCTGGTGCTGATGCTCGGCGTGCCGCTCTTGACCGGCTACGCCCAGTGGTGGGAAATCCTCGTGATATTCCTGGGCCTGGGTCTGGTCTCGCTGGAAATCCTTTTGCCGGGACATTTATTTCCGGGAATCACCGGCGGTATCCTGGTGATATTCGGCTTGGTGATGACCTTCGTGCCCGCGGGGCTGAACGGCCCGACGTACGTGCCCAACCACGCCAACTGGCCGCTGATGGAGAAAGGGATCCTCGTGGTCGCCGCGGCGATGGGGTCGTCCGTATTCCTGTGGTTCTGGCTCAACAAGTTTTTGCCGAAGATGCCCGTGCTGAACCGGCTGATTTTGACGGCGGCGGCCGGCAATGCGCCGGCAACCGCGCCGGCGTCGGTGTCCGATCACTGGCCTCCGCTGGGCGCCGTCGGCAAAGCCACTTCGGAACTGCTCCCCGGCGGAACCGCCGAATTCTTCGATCCCGCCACCGCTGACCTGCGCGTCGCTTTCGTCGTCAGCGAGGCCGGTTACGTTCCCGCGGGCTCCGAAATCATCGTCCGGCAAGTCTCCGGACCGAGCATCGTGGTGCGGAGGAAGGATTAATCGCGCCGCCAACCGATGTGGTTCGAAATCGGCCTGTATATCGTCTATCTGCTCGCCGGCCCGCTCCTCTGGCTGTTGTTTTCCTACGGAATGCTCGTAAGCCGGCGGCGAATGAATCTTCTGAAAAAACCGGCCCCGCCGCTGGCCGAACCTTTTCCCCACGTCACCATCCTCATCCCGGCCAAGGACGAGGGCCGGCGCATTTCCGAATGCCTGGCCTCCGCGCTGGCGCAGGATTATCCCGAGTTCGACGTGCTGGCGATTGACGATCGCAGCGGCGATCAAACCGGCAAAATCATGGACGAAATGGCCAACTCCGATCCCCGGCTGAAGGCGATTCACCTCACCGAGCTACCGCCCGGCTGGACAGGCAAAAACCACGCCCTCCACCGCGGCGCCACAGAGGCCCGCGGGCAATGGCTCCTGTTCATCGACTCCGACGTCATCCTCCAACCCCAGGCTCTTCGCTCAACCCTGAACCTCGCCGTCGCCAGGCGATACGACATGCTCAGCCTGATCCTCAAGCACGAAACCCGCGGAATCTGGGAATCGGTCCTGGTTCCCATCGCCTCGGCGGCATTCGGGTCGGCGTACCTGCTGGGCCTGGGCAACTCCAAAGGCAAGCGTCGTTATTTCGCCAACGGCCAATTCATGCTTATCCGCCGCGATGCCTACGACCAGATCGGCGGGCACGAAGCGGTCAAAGGTCAATACAACGAAGACATGACCTTGGCGCGGATGATGAAGCAAGCCGGACTTCGGCCCCGCATGGCCTGGGGGATCGAATTGGGATCGGTCCGCATGTACGACTCGCTGGCGACCATCATGCGCGGTTGGAGCCGCATCTTCTTCGGTTCCAGTTCCGGTTCCCCCTGGCGAAGCCTGTGCGTCATGGCCTTCATTCTGCTCGGTTGCTATTCCGCCTACGCCGCCGCCGCTTGGGGCCTCTGGCGCCTCCTCCACCCAAACGAATGGATCATCGGCATCGCCTGGCTCGCGGCCGCAACCCTTCATTGGACGTTGACGACCGTCCAACTCGCCATCATCTATCGTTGGATGGGAGCTCGCCCGATCTATGCCGCGCTATTTTTCATTTCCGGTTGGTTCGTCATGGTGATCCTTTGCCGGGCCGTCTGGATGTGTCTCACCGGTCGAGTACATTGGCGCGGAACCCGCTACTCGCATCGGATCGGCCTGGCCGATCCAACCAAGCCATGAGTCCAAAGCTTCTTCTCCGTGTCCTCTGTGCTCTGGTGTGCCCTCTGTGGTTTATTTTCCTCGGCGCTCTAAGATAGGGTCACCCCTTACAAAGGATCGACATGCTATTCGGATCGGCTCTTGCGGATGAATCGGGAAGCATTGGCCCGGGTTTAATCATTGTCGCCATCGTCGTCATCATTTTCTGCCTGGTGGTGGCGGTCTTCGTCGCCAACTTCATCGGCCTTTACATCCGGGCGTATTTCAGCGGCGCGAAGGTCAGCTTCTTCGAGTTGTTTGGAATGCGCATGCGGAAGGTCAACGCTCCGACGATCGTCATCGGCCGGATTCAGGCCACCCAGGCCGGCCTCCAGGTCACCCAGCGTGAGATGGAAAGCCACCTGCTTGCCGGCGGCGACGTGCCCCGCGTCATCAACGCCATGATCGCCGCCAGCAAGGCCGGCATTGAGCTTCCCTGGCGAACCGCCACCGCCATCGACCTGGCCGGACGCGACATCCTCGAAGCCGTCCAGACCAGCGTCAATCCCAAGGTCATCGACGTGCCCAATCCACAGTTCGGCCAGCCCACCATCGACGGAGTCTCCAAAGACGGGATTCAACTCAAGGTCAAGGCCCGCGTGACCGTGCGCACGAATATCAAGAGCCTGGTCGGCGGAGCCACGGAGGAGACGGTCGTGGCCCGCGTCGGCGAGGGAATCGTCAACGCCATCGGCTCGGCCGAGGATTACAAGCACGTCCTGGAAAACCCCGACAAGATTTCCAAGGCCGTTCTGCTCAAGGGGCTCGACGCCAACACCGCCTTCGAGATTCTGTCGATCGACATCGCGGAAATCACCGTTGGCGAGAACATCGGCGCAAAATTGGCGGCCGACCGGGCGGGATCGGATTTACGCCGCTTTCAGGCCGAGGCCGAGCAACGCCGCGCCATGGCCGTCGCCCACGAGCAGGAAATGATCGCCAAGCAGGCGGAAAATCGCGCGATTGTCGTCCTGGCCGAGGCCGAGATTCCCAAGGCCATGGCCGACGCCCTTCGCTCCGGCAACATCGGCGTCATGGATTATTACAAGCTCAAGAACATCCAGTCCGACACGTCCATGCGCGAGGCGATTGCCAAGCCCGGCGATTCGGCGAAGCCTTCGTAAACCGGAGCGGCAGTGGACACGCTGATTGAATTGATCGTTCGAGCGCTGATCGCACTCTTCTCCGGCGGTTCCCAGAGGAAGCCGACGCCGCTGCCGCCGCCCAGATCGGTCCCCAAAATCCCCCCGATTCAGCAGCTTTCCCAGCCGACGCCGGATATGTCCCCGCAAGCATTGCGTCAATGGCAAATTCGACAGCAGCAAATCCGCCAACAGCAACTACGTCAACAGCAACAGCAGCGCCAACTGGCCAAGCGGCAACAACCAATGCGCCGGCAGACCAAGCAACAACTGACCAATCGTTTCCCCACAACCCAGCGCGCCCCCGCTCGCCGGGGCGACGCCCCGCCTCCGATCCCGCAGCCCGTCGCCCCCCCGCCGATGCCGAGGCTCGCCGCCGCCCGACCGGCTCCGGCCGTCACGACTTCAGCCCCGCCAGCAATTTCGGCCCGCGCAATCCGCCAATTGATGCTTTCGCGCAGGAGTGCCATGCGAACGATTTACGTCCTGTCGGAAGTGGTCGGCCCGCCCCTGGCGCTACGCCAGCCCTAAATGCAACTCCGGCGCGGCCCGCCGGCTTGGGAGCGTATTGCGTACCCGCCTTGGAAGCATTCGCGGGAGCCATCGGCGGCCCCCTATCGACTCCGAAATACCGCCGGCCTGCCGCACCACGGCGCCGGCATCATCAGCATCACCTGTTCCCGCTGCACCAATTCAAGCTGCCAGAGCGCCGTCCGAACCAAACCGATGTGCTGGGCGTCCAATCCCGCCAGATACGGCTCCGCCAATTTTTCCAGCCAATCCGCACCCATGGCCACGTGTCCGGTGTCGTCATCGCCGGCTGACTGCTCCATCAACTTCTGTAGAATATTCTTCGGCGCCGGCACGGTTCTCACGTCGTATTCCTTCACGTTCGCCTGATCCGCCGCGAAGGCGATCGCATCGTGCAGCGTGCCGATCCGATCCACCAATCCCAGTTCCAGGGCCTGGCGGCCCGTGAACACCCGGCCGGCGGCCAACTCGTCGATCGGCTTTTTCAACTTGTTTCCGCGGATGGCCGTCACGTGATCCTTGAACACCCCGTAAATGTCATCCATCCAGGATTGCATGCGCTGCCGTTCGTCCGGGCTGAAATCCTTATCCGACGATAGCAATCCGGCGTTGGCGCCCCGGCTGTACGCCTTGAAGGTCACGCCGATCTTGTTCCACATTTCCGTGGTCACCAGCTTCCCGCCGACGACCCCGATGGAAGCCGTGATCGTGGCATCGTCGGCGAAAACGGTGTCGGCCGCGCACGAGACGTAGTAACCTCCGCTCCCCGCGACGTCTCCCATTGATACCACCAGCGGTTTCTTGGCCTTCACCCGCTCGGTCGCCCGCAGGATGATTTCGCTGGCCGTCGCCGAGCCGCCCGGTGAATCGATCCGCATTACCACCGCCTTGACCGCATCGTCCGCCGCGGCATCGTCCAGCGCCCGGGCGATGTCCGTGCTCGCGGCCATGTCGCTTTCCATCAGGCCCGAATCGTTTTTCCCGGTCACGATCATCCCATCCACGTAAACCACGCCAACGGCCGCCTTGCCCGCGCTCGCATTGGGCGGATTCAGCAATTGCGCCAGCACGCCCATCATCGCGAATGGATTTGAGAAATTGATCTCCGCCTGCTTTTGGCCGCCGTACCGCTTCTCAAACACCGCATCCTTGCCGTATTTCTCCTTCAGCACCGCCTCCAATGCCGCGCGATCCTCCACCGCATCGATCATCCCGGCGGCCTTGGCCTTTTCCGCCGTGTACGGACCGCCGTCGATCCAGCTTTGTGCCTCATCCTGAGAAACGTTTCGACCCGAGGCGATCTCCTGTATGGCCGTGACATACTCTGAATCGAGCAGCCAATTCTCCATTTGGTCGGCCTCGGGGCTTGGCCCGTCGCGCATGAAAATCTCTGATGCGCTCTTGTACGCCCCGCAATGGAGAAAATCAGGCTGAATCCCCAGTTTCAGCAGCAAGCCGTGCAGGTACAGGGCATCTCCATACAACCCCATCGCCCAAATCTCGCCGGTCGGGGCAACGCTCACTCGCGAAGCCCCGCTGAGCAGCACGTATTGCCCCATCGCCAGCTCATCGGCATGGCCATAAACGTCTTTACCCGCCGCGCGCGCAACCTGCATCGCCTGGCGCAATTCCGCCGCCTGCGCCAGCCCGAACGCCGATCCGTCCGCCAAGATCACGACCGCCTTCACGTCCGGGTCATTCGCCGCCTTGTCAATCCGCGTGACCACGTCCCTGAGCGACAGGGGCGGCGGACCGAAGATCGCCAGCGAATCATCCACCGGCGTCTCGCCCATCTGTCCCGCAAGATCGAAAACCGCGATCACCGGCTTGGCCGCCGGCTTGGTCGCCGGATCAGCCTGAGCGAGTGAAACTGCGTAGAAAGACGCACAGATCAGGCAGAGAATTCGCGCAAACATCGGATGCTCCTTTCGCTTTAGCAATATGACGGACTCGATCCGCACAAATTACAGGAAATCGGTTGCCGTGGCGCTATTGCTTCCGCTTATATTTGTGCTGCCACCATAACGCCAGCGGCAATATCGCGAGCAAGTTTACCCAGTAAGCATGGCCCACCATGGCCAGCGCGCGTCGAAAGAATACACTATTCTGAAAGAACGTCTGGGCAGCCGTATCGTTGGCGTGCCGCGCCACTGCCACACCGCCTTCCGCGAACCCATGAGCGACCGCCACGCCACCCAGTGCTGCAACCCAGCCGACGGCGCAGCCGCCGAAAGCCTGCCAGCCGACTGCAAACCCGCCCATCGCCCACGGGCCGAGGCTGAAGCCACCGAAGGGCAGCAGACCAAGGGCAAAACCGCCCAACGTCAAGAGACCGACGGCCAAGCCGCCGATACTGATCGGCGCGATGGCCACCGCGCCGAGTGCGAAAATCACGCCGATGGCCAAATCGCCCGCCGCAATCCAAGCCTTGACCGGCCCGCGTTCCAGACCTCCGCGAATTCGGATGTGAATCAGCGGCAAACCCAACAACGCGAGCTTACTGCGATACTCAAACACCGGTGTCAGAAGCGGCACCGGACGATTAACGGAAATTTCCTGTTGGCGGAAACTTCGCCGCCGACGCATCATCCACACGTTCAGGGCGATGATAACCAGGACGTAAGCCGCACCCAGGCCGATGAAAAGCCCGGCGAAAACCGCTGGGCGTGATGTGGCCAGCGGCATCCCCCAGATCGTCAGCGCCACCACCGCCAACAGGAATGACGCGATGCACACCACCATGATGCGATAGGACTTGATGATAAACTCGCGCCGCTGCGGGGAGCGTGCGCTATCGCGATCCAGCGTGTAACCGACGTAGAAGCTAAAGAACGCAATGACCGGACCGAGAATCGCATTGACCAGCCCCATCAGGCCGGCCGCCTTTGCCGCCGCGCTGCCTTTGGCCGCCATCGCGCCCATAGTCGCCGCCTTCAAGGAACCGCTCATCACGGGCAACGCCGCCAGCACACCCAGCGTGAACGCCTTGGTCGGCCCGGTATTGTGCAGCGCCGTCTCGACAAACTTCGCCACCCGTTCGCCAAGCATAACCCGTCCGCGCGACAGGCGCTGCTTGACGGCGTCCTGGGACAGTTCCAGCGTCTGCGCCACCTCGGCCACGGACTGGCTCTGGCGATAGAACAGGACTAACGGTTCGCGGTAGAGTTCCGGCAATCCCCCCAGCACGCGCCACAAGATTGCCCGTTCCTCCTTACTGATCGTCTGCTCGCCGGGTTGGAGTGATTCTTCTCCATCCGCCACGTTTCGGGCCAGTGGCGTGGACGCGGCCATCGGATCACGCGTGGCCCGGCGACAAGATTCCTGGATGAGGTGCCGCGCGATGCCGCACAGCCACTGTTTCACACGGCTTCTCTCCTTCAGGCTATCCAGATTGCGCCAAGCGGCGAGAAAGGTTTCCTGCGCCATATCCTCGCTTCGTCCCACGTCGCCGCAAGCACTGTAGGCAATCGCGCAGATCAGCCCCTGATATCTTTCCACGATGTGCCCGAAGGCTTCGCGGTCGCCGCCAAGGCAACGATCGACCAATTCCGCATCATCGCAAGCCTGGGTTTCGGTCATCATGTACATTCTCCTGCTCACCAACCAAGTCGTCGAGGGCGGAAAAAGGTGACAAGGAATAATGCTATTGGATCGAGCCGATTCGCCCTGTTTTTTCAGCGCGTTGCGCAATTTCCAGGACCGGCACGGCGCCTTAAACAACTTTTGTGAATTAGCGAACGACAAATTTCGCGGCCGATGCTTGAGCTACGAAAGCCGCTCTATATTCGCCTTTGCCATGGAAAAGAACGGACTGTCGCCGGGGACGCGCTTAAATTGTTCGACCGCATGGTCGCGCTGGCCCAGTTTCGCCAGGCAAACGCCGTAGTTAATTCGGGTATCGTGGCCGAAAATTCGGCGGTCGAAGCTGACAGTGTCGTCGAAATCGCCCGTTTCCCCCATTTCCAATAGGCGTGCCAGTAATTCCGTGGCCACGGCGATGTCGTTGGACTGGTAATACCATCGCGCGGCGGAGAACACGAGGGGCGCATTGCGCGGAAACCAGCGCTGGGCAAGCTGTATTGCCAGCGCCGGCGAGAGGGCGAAATCCGGCCGGGCATGCAGCAGTGCATACTCAAGCAGCGCGGAGACAAGGCCAATGGGCGCCTGTGATTCCGATTGCCGCGCGATCACCGCCCGCGCCGCGTCGCCAAGAATCTCGTGGCCGCGCCCCTCGCCCGCCAGAAGCAGCGACCGTCCCAGTTCAATCAGATAGTAAATCTGACCGGGCCGATCGCTGAGTTCCAGTTCCAGCAGTCGAATATTTCGGAGCAGCTTTTCCTTGCGTAGTCCCGGCCGATACCCGCTGTGCTGAAGCCTTGCGCCGCTGCGCTTCAACTTCATTCGCCATTGCTCAGCCAGCGCCTCCAGCGACGGCTGGAAATGCTCGTGAATTCTGCCCGAATATCGAATTTCCGGACGGCGGCGGTAGAGGCTGCGGTGCCATCTCGGCGTCATGGCCGATTGTTCGCCTGAAATGTCTTCAATGGAGACGTAATAGCCCAGGACATCCGGCGGCTCGAGCAGCTTTCGGAATGCCGCAATGTCGGGTGAAATCAGCCGCTCGTCGCTGTCGATCCAGAAAACCCATTCGCCTGCGGCCGCCGACAGTCCGGCGTTGCGGGCGGCGCTGAAATCATCGTTCCAGCGATGGGGCGCGAGTTTCGCCCCTGCGTGCTTCGCCGTTTCGCGAAACGCATCGGAGGGCGGATCGTCGCAGACAACGATCAGTTCATCGCCAAGCCCTTTCACGTTGGCGAATATCTCCGCCAGAGCTTTCGGCTCGCCGGGCATCAGGGTGCAGACACTTAAGAGCATTTAGCAATTATCGCACCGGCTTGCGTCGCGGACGAGTCATGCACCATCCGAGAATTCCCGGCGCGAGAATGCTTATCGCGACCGGCTCCGGAACCACTTCGATGATCGTTCCCGTGCCGCCATTGGAGGCGCCGCTGAAATCGACCATGGTAAACGTGCTGATCGTGGGCGGCGATTGAATATAGGGACCGCCCAGGGCTGTCAACTCGCCGTTGAGAATGTCGTTGTAGTTTCCGCTCTGCAGGTCGGCCGCTACGCCCGGCTCGGTGTCGCCGGTGTACCCGTAATAAACGTGTCCGTTGTAGCCCGGGAGGGTGGGGCTGCCGCCCCAGGTTGGCAGCGGATCGGTCGAGAAAAATCCCGACGCAGTGTTGTCATCGTAGGCGACCGAGACGCCGTCGTTGGTGACGTCGTAAAGGGCCGCGATCGTGAACTCCAGTGGATCGCCGGGATTGCGCAGGCCGCTGGGCACACCCGAGATGGTGACGCTGAACGGCGTGGTCACATTGGCCGGCATTGACGGTGCGATTTCCGCTGAGAACGTCCCGCCCCCCTGGCAGGCGCCGATCGAGGTAACGAACCAGATATCGCTCAAATTGGTCGTCGGCGTCAGTGTGCCGTTGAACGTGAAATCGTCCGCCTTGGCCTGATCCCATGTGCTCAGGAGCCCCAGAGCCACACAAGCCGCACCGGTCGCACGTTTCTTAACAGCCATTCTCTCCTCCCTCTGATTCGCTGAAACCCGCGTTGCGAAACTACCCAGTTTTACAACAGCTTTCGCCCACCTACGCGAGCTATATGTCGCCTGCGATAGAGTGGGCCGGGCGGGCTGGATCATACATTATAACCAGACAGGCGACAATATTTTTCCGGTTAGATGCGGTATCCCACGCCGCGATTTAATCTGGATACTTTATCCGTCATGGCAGGCAGATTCGTTGCCAGAAGCGCTTGCCAAGCGCATGCGGCACCACTCGAACCTGCAACCCCTGGGTTTCGACGCTACTCAGTGAAGCCGGAAATTCTTGTAAATACGATGGTTACGCTTTTCGTAGATTACACGATTTCACGGTGCGGTTGGCATACCGCACCCCGCATTTCCGCCGCGCAGGCCCGAAATCCCCATTTCTCATCGCCCTATTACCGCGCCTTCTCCCGATCCAGTTTCCTCCCCCGCCCCACTATGAGCCGCGCCACCAGCGACGTCCACCCCGTCTGATGGCTCGCCCCGCATCCCCGGCCCGTCTCGCCGTCAAAATATTCGTGAAACAGCAGCAAATCCTTCCAATTCGGGTCCTCGGCAAACCGCGGATCGTCCCCATGGCACGGCCGCCGGCCGCTCTTGTCCGGGATGAACATGTTCATCAGCCGGCTGCCCAACTCGTCGGCGACTTGCTGAAGAGTCAGCATCTTCCCCGACCCGACCGGGCATTCGACCTTAAATCCCTCGCCGTAAAAATGATGATATTTTTCCAGCGCTTCCAGGAGAAGGAAATTCAGCGGAAACCAGACCGGCCCCCGCCAATTGCTGTTTCCGCCGAACATGCCGGTTTCGCCCTCGCCCGGGCAATATTTCACGCCGTATTCCTTGCCGTCGGCGTGGAACACGTAGGGATGGTCCAGATGGAATCGAGACAGCGAGCGAATGCCGTAAGGCGACAAGAACTCTGATTCGTCGAGCAGGTATTTGAGCACCCGCTCCAGGCGCTGCTGCGACGGAATCGCCAGCAAATAATGCCTATGGTCGCTGTCGGACGGCTTCATGTAGGAAATGCAACGGGCCAGGTCTTTGCGGTTGTTCAGGAACCAATCCATGCGCTTGCGGAACCCTTTGAGCTTGTCGATCACGCCCCCTTCCAGGACTTCGACGGCATACAGCGGGATCATTCCCACCATGGAGCGCACACGCAGGGGAATGGCCCCGCCGCCCAGGTAGATCTGGTCGTAATAGAATCCATCCTGTTCGTCCCACAATCCGGTGCCGCCGAGGGTGTTCATCGCATCGACAATGGCGACGAAATGCTCGAAGAATTTCGACGCGATGTCCTCGTAAACCCCATTTTCCCGGGCCAGTTCGATGGCCATCGAAAGCATGGTCGAGCAGAAGAACGCCATCCCTGCGGTGCCATCGGCCTGTTCCAGCACGCCGCCCGTGGGCAACGGCTTGGAGCGGTCGAACACGCCGATGTTGTCCAGACCGAGGAATCCGCCTCCGAAGATGTTTCTCCCGCTGACGTCCTTGCGGTTCACCCACCAAGTGAAATTCAACAGCAGCTTTTGAAACGTGCGTTCCAGAAACATCCGGTCGCGCTGGCCGCGCGGAGCGGTCATCTTGTACACGCGCCAGCACGCCCAGGCGTGCACCGGCGGGTTCACATCGGAGAACTCGAATTCATACGCCGGCAGCTGGCCGTTCGGATGCATGTACCATTCCCGCAGGATCAGCACGAGCTGTTCCTTGGCATACTGGGGATCGATCTTGGCCAACGTGATCGCGTGAAACGCCAAGTCCCACGCGGCGTACCAGGGATATTCCCACTTATCGGGCATCGAAATGACATCGCGGTTGTAGAGATGCAGCCATTCCCGGTTCCGCCCCTTCCACCGCGAATCCGGCGGGCGCGGCTGCTCGGGATCACCGTTCAGCCACTCCTTGACGATGTAAAGATAAAACTGTTTGGACCAGAGCAGCCCCGCGAAGCATTGCCGGCCGATCCGCCTCGTATCCGCCGGCAGCGACTTGGAAAGCCGGCCGTCGTAAAACTCGTCCGCCTCGGCAATCCGCAGGCTGAAAATGCGGTCGAAATCGGCCCCAAATATTTCTGCCGGCGCCGCGCTGCGCGGAAATAGCCGCAACTTCACCACCGCCTCGCCTCCGGCGCTCAGGTCGATCGTATATCGCATCGCCGCCTTCGTCCCCACGCCCGCCGGATTCACGGCATCCGTCTCGCCATTGACAACATAACGGTGAAATGCGTCCTTCACGAAATGCGAGGCATTCGGCGCATTGAACAACCTCTGAAAGTTGGTCTCGTTTTCCGTGAACAACATCTGGGGCTGATCGCCCCGCTGCTCGGCGACCAATCGGAATTTCCCCAGCGATTCGTGATCCACGTCCACCGATGCCGGCCCCGATTTAGCGATATACGGCTTGATCTCGCATCCCTCGTGCAGGCACCCCCAAATCCACGAATTCCGCGCCCATAGTGTCGGCAACAA
>Ga0209415_10010971_pt1 | contig 15330 bp, 14 predicted proteins | sample PeaSoiSIISIP2007_FD_187696 | JGI IMG/M metagenome (GOLD analysis project Ga0209415, IMG submission 187696) | Peat soil microbial communities from Weissenstadt, Germany - SII-SIP-2007 (SPAdes) (version 2) | ecosystem: Environmental > Terrestrial > Soil > Wetlands > Peat | place: Germany... | reverse complement strand
GCGGAAGTCCGCGAACGCCGTCCGCGCGCGGGCACGCAGCGCCGCCAGCGCCGTGCGCAGGCCGGCCGTCACTTGCCGCGCCTCGAGCTCCTGGCGGGCGATGCCGTGGCGCGCCAACAGATCGAGCGGCACCAACATCCGCCCTCGTGCGGCGTCGAGCGGGAAGTTGCACAGCACCTGCGCCAACCCGTGAGCGATGCCGGCCGGCGCCGCGGCGGCGCCCGCCTCGGCGACGCCGAGAATGTTCGCCCCGAGCGCGAACAGCGTCCCGGACGTGCGCTCCGCATAGGCATCAAGGTCGGCAAGGCTCGGCAACGCGTCGTCATAGAGGTCGAAGGCGTGGGCGTCGATCAGGCCGATCAGCGGATCGGTGGGCAGCGCGCATGCGCCGATGGTATCGAGCAACGCGGCGGCAACCGGATTGGCTGTTGCCTCGCCCCCTCCGGCAAGCGCATCGCGCCACCATTGCAACCGGATTTCCCCCGGCAGCGGCTCGCGCGCCGCCTCGCGCACCCGCTCAATCTCGCCCGCGAAGGCGTAGAGCGCATAGAGGTGCCGCCGCGCCGCCGCCGGCGCGAACAGGCCGGCGAGATACCGGTCCTTGTCGGCGGCGCGAACCAGCGCCTCGCAATGGGCATAGAAATCCTGCACGGCCGAATTCTTTTTCGCTCAATCCACCGCCACCAGCAGCGCGCCGATGCGCCGCCGCTCGCCGAGCAGGATGTTGTAGGTGCGCACCGCGGCGCCGGTGGTCATGGCTTCGAGCGCAATGCGGCGGACGCGGAACGCCTCGCGCAGGGCTTGCGGCAGCGGATAGGGGTCCTTGCCGGTCCCGATCAGGAAATGATCGATGGCGGCGTCGGGCGCCAACGCGAGCGCGAGCGCCGCCGCATCGATCTCGCCCGCGGACGTTACCGCCGACGCCCAGATGCCGTGGGGCAGGCACAGGAGCGAACCGCGGTGGGACATGTCGGCGAAGCGAAAGCCGCCCTTGCCATAGGCCTCGATCGCTGCGGGATGCGGCAGGTGGCGGCTCGCCTCGTCCACGCCGGTCGCGCCGATCTCGCCGCTCAGCGGCGCGCGCGCGCGGGCGCTCGCGCCGGCGCACGGGCGGGCGCGGGCGGCGGCGCCGCCACCGCCAGTTCCTCCTCGCCGGGCGTGTCGGGCACATGTTGCCGGCCGGTGCCGACGCCGAGATAGATCAGGATCGGCGAGGCGATGAACACCGACGTATAGGTGCCGACCAGCACCACGCCGAACATCATGGTGGCGGTGAAGGAATGGATCGCCTCGCCGCCGAACAGCAGCAACGCCAGCAGCGAGAGCGACACCGTGACGTGGGTGATGACCGAGCGCGACAGCGTCGCATTGATCGATTTGTTGAGCAGGTCGGTCATCGGCATCTTCTTATAGCGCCGTAGCATCTCGCGGATGCGGTCATAGATGACGACGGTGTCGTTGAGCGAATAACCGAGAATCGTGAGCAGCGCCGCGATGCTGGTGAGGTCGAAATCGATCTGGGTGATCGACATGAAGCCGAGCGTGAGCACGATGTCGTGCACGTTCGCGATCATGGCGCCGAGCGCGAACTGCCATTCGAACCGGAACCACAGATAGATCAGGATCGCCCCGATGGCGGCGAAGATGCCCATGATCCCCCAATAGAGGAGCTCGCCCGAGACGCGCGGCCCCACCACCTCGACGCGGCGGTAATCGACGCTGTCGCCGAGCGCGCCGCGCACCTTGACGACCGCGGCCTGCTGGGCCTGCTCGCCGCCCGGCTGCTGGGCGAGACGGATCAGCACGGTGTCGGGGCCGCCGAATTCCTGGAGCTGGACCTCGCCGAGGCCGAGTTCGGCGAGCGTCGCGCGCATCCTGGCGATGTCGATGCTGCCTACCTTGGATTGCACCTCCATCAGGGTGCCGCCCCTGAAATCGATGCCGAAATTGAGGCCGTGGGTGAAGTAGAGCGTGATGGCGACGATCGACAGCAGCGCCGAAACCGGAAAGCTTATCCGGCGAAAGCGAATGAAATCGAAGGTGGTGTCGTCCGGTACGATGCGAAGCGGAAGGATGGAGTTGCCGATTCCTTGTGGCGCGGCGCCGGTCCAGACCGGCACGGTTTGCGGGCGCACCATGCGCACCCACCAGGCCATGATCAGCCGCGTCATGGTGAAGGCCGTGAACAGGGTGGTGAGGATGCCGATGCCGAGCGTCACCGCGAAGCCGCGCACCGGGCCGGTGCCGATGAAGAACAGCACCGCCGCGGCAATGAAGGTGGTGATGTTGGAGTCGAGGATGGTGGCGAGCGCGCGGGTGAAGCCGGCGTCGATCGCCGTGATGGCGGTGCGCCCGTTGCGCACCTCCTCGCGGATGCGCTCGTAGATGAGGACGTTCGAATCGACCGCGATGCCGACTGTCAGCACGATGCCGGCGATGCCGGGCAGCGTCAGGGTCGCGTTGAGGACCGACAGCACGCCGATGATCATCGCCACGTTGATGGTGACCGCGATGTTGGCGAACAGCCCGAACAGCGCGTAGGTCGCCAGCATGAACACCACCACCAGGATCGCGCCGGCGATCGAGGCGGTTTCGCCCGCCCTGATGGAATCCTGACCGAGCCCGGGTCCGACCACGCGCTGCTCGATCACGGTGAGCCTGGCGGGCAGCGCGCCGGCGCGCAGCAGGATCGCGAGGTTGTTGGCGGATTCGACGGTGAAATTGCCGGAGATCTGGCCCGAGCCGCCGAGGATCGGCTCGCGGATCACCGGCGCCGATATCACCTCGTTGTCGAGCACGATGGCGAACGGCCGGCCGACGTTCTCCTGGGTCGCGGTCGCGAACTTGCGGGCGCCGGCGAGATTGAACTTGAAATTGACGATCGGCTCGCTGGTGCGCGGGTCGAACGAGGCCTGGGCGTCGGTGAGGTCGGCGCCTTCCACCAGTGCCTGCTTGTAAACCAGGATCGGGATGCGCTGGTCACCCTGCTTCTCGTACAACACCTCCGAATCCGCGGGGGCGCGGCCTTGCACGGCGTCCTGCGGGCTCATGGAGGTATCGACCATGCGGAATTCGAGCTTGGCGGTGCGGCCGAGCAGATCCAGGAGCCGCCGCGGATCGCCGAGCCCCGGCACCTGTACCAGGATGCGGTCGATGCCCTGGCGCTGGATGGTCGGCTCGACGAGGCCCAGCTCGTTGATGCGCTTCTCGATGATCGGGATCGACTGTTCGACGGTTTGCCGCTCGCGATCGATCATGGAGGCGTCGGACGGCGTCAGGCGGATCAGCCCGCCGCCGGTGTCGGTCACCTCAAGGGTGCGCTGGCCGTTGCCCTGGAGCACGCCGCCGAGCGGCTGCGACAGATCGCGCAGCTTGCCGAGTGCGGTCTGGAAGTCGGCGCCTTCGCGCAGCCTCACCTCGACGCTGTTGCCGCGCACCACCGGCGGGTTCGCCCAGTTGATGCGGGCGTCGCGGAGCGTGCGGCGCACCTCGTCGCGCAGCGAATCGAGGCGCTGCTTGCGGATGTCGTTCTGGTCGACCTCGAGCAGGATGTGGGAGCCGCCCTGGAGATCGAGGCCGAGCACCAGGCGCCGCTGCGCCCAGGCCGGCCACGACTTGACCGTCTGCTCGGAGAAGAAATTCGGGATGCTGAAGCTGCATATGACCAACGCCATCAACACGATGGCCGCCGCCTTCGTCCGCGAGAAGTACAACATCAGCTTCCACCCGATCCGTCGGCGTCATCCCGCCGCGCTTTTTTCGTCCTTCACCGGCTCGCCCTTGGCGCGCACGTCCGCCACCATGGTCTTGACCTGCCGCACCCGCACGCCCTCGGCGACTTCGATCTCGACCTGATCGTCGTCCACCACCTTGGTGACCTTGCCGACCAGCCCCCCCGAAGTGATGACGGTGTCGCCGCGGCGCAAGTTCTTCACCATTTCCTGGTGCGCCTTCGCCCGCCGCTGCTGCGGCCGCAGGATCAGGAAATACATGATGACGAAAATAAGGACGAACGGCAGCAACTGGTACATGAAATCGGGGCCACCGATTCCCAGGCCCTGGGCAAAGGCGGGTGTGATCATGTTGGCAAATCTCCAAATCCGGACCGCGATGTTCGGGCCGCGATGTCCGGGGCGCGCCGGCACGACCGCAAATCCCCCGGCCGAGCCAAAGTTGCGCGGACTATACCGGCCGCCCGTCCGATTGCAACGCAGTCCCCGCTCCCTCCTCCGCGAACGCAGCGCTATCGCATATGGCAACCCTCCCCTGGAGGCGATTACCGGCGCCCTATATGCGATTGCCCTGCGCAAGTGGGGACGGCGGAAGAAGCCATGGTGACCGCCATGCCCCACTCCAATGCCTTGCAGCCTGCGCCAGCCCCCGCTATGGGACGCCATCGCGCACTCGGCTCCTGACCCCCGGCCCCTGATGTCACCACCGGACCCACCCAAGCCTGCCGTCCCCGGGGATGTTCTCGACCGCATCGCGAACGCGCTGGAACGGCTCGCCCCGGCGCCGCGCCGGGCGCCCGATTTCGCCGCGGCCGACGCCTTCATCTGGCACCCGGACGCCCGTGCGCTCGCCCCGGTGCCACGCGTCAACCGCGTCGACATGTCGCTTCTCAAGGGCATCGACCGCATGCGCGACATCCTGGTGGAGAACACCGAGCGCTTCGCCCGCGGCCTGCCGGCCAACAATGCCCTGTTGTGGGGAGCGCGCGGCATGGGCAAGTCGTCCCTGGTCAAGGCGGCCCATGCGGCCGTCAATGCCGCCCTTAATGCCGGGCTTGGGCGCGACACCGGCCAGCTCAAGCTGGTCGAAATCCACCGTGAGGACATCGAGAGCCTGCCCGACCTGATGGCACTGCTGCGCGGCACGCCCTACCGGTTCCTGGTGTTCTGCGACGATCTGTCCTTCGACGCGGAGGACACCTCCTACAAATCCCTCAAGGCGGTGCTGGAGGGCGGCATCGAGGGCCGGCCCGACAATGTGATCCTCTACGCCACCTCGAACCGGCGGCATCTCCTGTCCCGCGATATGATCGAGAACGAGCGGTCGAGCGCCATCAATCCCGGCGAAGCGGCCGAGGAGAAGGTGTCGCTGTCGGACCGTTTCGGCCTGTGGCTCGGCTTTCACCGCTGCAACCAGGACGAGTTCCTCGCCATGGTCGAGGGCTACGTGGCCTATCATCGGGTGCCGGTCGATGCCGAAACGCTGCGCCGGGAGGCGCTCGAATGGGCGACCACGCGCGGCGCGCGCTCCGGCCGTGTCGCCTGGCAATATGTTCAGGACCTCGCCGGACGCCTCGGCGTGACGCTTGGTGAAAAAAGCCCGTAGGACGGCTGGCGCCGTCCCGCCTGCATGCTTGCGCGACATGGGCCGTGGCCGGCGAAACATGGCACGCGTCCCGCACGTTTCGCTATAGTTCCGCCAGCCGCCACTTTCGCGGCAACTCCCGCGGCCACTATCGCCACTACCTTTGCCACCCCTGTCGCCAACCGCCGACGAAACCCGTGCTCGCGCCCTCCCCGTCCATTCCGATGCCCTCGCAAACCCGCGCCATCGTGCTGCTCGCGGTCGCCGGCTTCGCGAGCCAGGCCATGGTGCGGGTCGCCGATTCGCTGCTGCCCCAGATCGCGGCGGATTTCGCCATCACGGTCGGCGCCGCCTCGATCGTGGTGTCGGCTTATGCGGTCGTGCACGGCGGAATGCAGCTCGTCACCGGGCCGGTCGGCGACCGGGTCGGCAAATACCGCATGATCGCCATTGCGACGGCGTGCTGCGCGGCGCTGACGTTCGCCTGCGGGCTGACCTCCTCGCTTTTCACGCTGACGTTCGCGCGGGTCGCGACCGCGACCTGCGCGGCCTGGATCATTCCGCTCGGCATGGCCTATATCGGCGACGTCGTGCCCTATGATCGGCGCCAGCAGGTGCTCGGGCGCTACATGTCAGGCCAGATCGTCGGGCAGTTGTTCGGCCAGGCGGCCGGCGGCGTCATCGGCGATGCGCTCGGCTGGCGCTCGGTGTTCTATCTCCTCGCCGTCCTGTTTGCGCTCGCGGCGGCCGGCCTGTTCCACGAATTGAAGGTCAATCCACTGACCCGGCCGCTGCCGCAGCCGGCATCGCATACGCCCGGCATCCTCGCCGACTACCGGGGAATTCTCGAAACCCCGTGGGCGCGGATCATGCTGCTCGCGGTGTTCCTGGAAGGCGCGTTCATGTTCGGCGCGTTCGCCTATGTAGGCGCCGATCTTCACCGGCGCTTCGGGCTCGGCTTCACCCTGGTCGGCATCGTCATCGCGGCGTTCGGCGTCGGCGGGCTGATCTATGCGGGCTTGGTGCGCCAGCTCCATGCCAAATTCGGCGAGATCGGCCTTGCGGCCTATGGCGGCACCACGCTCGGGATCGCCTATCTGATGCTCGCCTTCGCGCCGGTGTGGTGGGTAACGCCGCTCGCCGTCACCATGATCGGGCTCGGCTTCTACATGCTGCACAACACGTTGCAGACCAACGCCACCCAGATGGCGCCGCAGGCGCGGGCGACCGGCGTATGCATGTTCTCGGCCGCGCTCTATCTCGGCCAGCCGGCCGGCGTCGCCATGGTGGCGCCGGCCATCGACCGGTTCGGCGCGGCGCCGGTATTCTTCGTTGCGGGACTGCTGTTGCCGGCGCTCGGCCTGTGGTTCGCCGGAAGGCTCGCGCAGCGCAGGCAGGTGTAAGGGGCGCCCGCGCTCCGCTATCCCCCGCCGCGCGAGACGCGCTCGATCTCGGCGCGCACCAGCCGCTCCACCATGTTGGGCAGATTGTCGTCGAGCCAGGCCTTCAGCATCGGCTTGAGCATCTCGCGGACCAGGTCCTCGAGGGTGCGGGAATTCTGCGCCAGCACCGTGTGGGCAAGCGAATTGAATGCCATGTCGACCATCGCGGTGGTGCGCGGCGACAACAGGGTGCGGTCGGAGCCGGGCAGCGGCGCAGGCGCGGCGGCAAATGGTGGTTTGGTTGGCGATGCTGGCGGCGGCGGTTCGCCGGGTTCCGGCGCTTCGCTGAACACCACGTCGGGAGACCCTTCGCCGGAGCCGAAAGCCGCCGCCTTCGCCTGCATCGATTCGGTGAGCTCGAGCACGTCGGGCGCGGGCGGCACCGGCGGCGCCGTGTCTTTCGCCTCCGCATCCAATCCGGCCAGCATGGCGTCGATGTCGTCCTGGTTGTTGGCCGCCGCGGGCGCAGGCTCGGGCGCGACCGCAGGCTTTGCCGACGCTGGATTCGCGGGTGCTGGAGCCGATTTGGTGGCGTCGTCGTCGGCAATGATACGGCGAATCGAGGCCAGGATCTCCTCCATGGTTGGCTCTTGCACCTTGGCCGGTTGATTCATCGCGACTTTCCTACTGCGACCGGCGCATTGCCGTTCATCCCGGTCAGCGAATCACACGTGGCCGATCATGACAGTAAGATTCGAAGTATCGCAATTGGCGGCGCCAAGGCAAGCAGCCTGCGTGAGTTACGCCCAATCCTGTTGCGGGCCGGCTCGCCGGTGCGGCCGCATCCCGGCCGATTCGACCCGGCTCAGCGGCCGTCGGGGTTGCGCACCCCGATCCAGGCGTCGCGGATCTGCTGGTAATGCACCATCGGATCGTAGAGCGGGATGGTGATGCCGAGCTTGGGCAGGTTCAACTCGCCGACCGCGGCCAACAGGGTGTAGGAGGCGACCACCCGGTCGTGCTGGGCGCTGACCAGCGCGACGCGGGCATTGACGAGTTCCTGCTGCGCATTGAGCACGTCGAGGGTGGTGCGCTGGCCGACCCGGGCTTCCTCGCGCACCCCGTTGAGCGCGATCTCGGCCGACGCCACCTGCGCCTGGGTCGCGAGAATCTGCGCCTTGGCGGCGTCGAGTTGGCCCCATGCAGTAACCACAATCGCCTGGGCGGTGTCGCGGGCGGCGTCGAGGTCGATGCGCTTCTGGCCGGCCACCTCCTTGGCCTGGCGGATCGCCGAATATTCCGCACCGCCCTGATAGAGCGGGACGCTGACCTGCCCCAACACGAAGGCGTTGAACGCCTGGAGCACGAAGACAGGGGTGACTTCCCAGCCCTGCGTAACACTGCCGTTGAGCGTCACCGTCGGATAGAGTGTGCCCTCCTGAATCTTGACCTGTAGAACGGCGGCGTCGATGCCGAACATGGCGACGCCCACACTCGGATGGCGAGTCCGGGCGATTTCGATCGCCTCGATCAACTGGCGGGGCGTCAGGCGATCCACCGGGGCGGCCGGCACCAGCGCGCCGGCCTCGACGCCGATGACCTGCCGGTAGATCGCCTTTGACTTTGCATATTGGGCTTCGGCGCTCAGGACCGTGGCGCGCCCCTGCGCCAGGCGCGATTCAGCTTGCGCCACATCGGTGCGCGTCACCTCGCCGACGATGAAGCGATCGCGGGTCTGGCGCAGCTGCTCCTGGAGCACTTCGACGTTGCGGCGCTGCAGCTCCAGCAGCGCACCGTCGCGCAGCAGGTCCATATAGGCCGTCGCAGCGCTCAACAGGATCGTCTGCTCGGCGACCCGCAGGGCTTCGCGCGCCGCAGAAGTCTGGGTTTCGGCCTGTCGGGTCTTATTGGCGGTTTGAAAACCGTTATAGAGGGTTTCGGTCACCGTCACGCCGACGGTGCTCGGCGTGAACTCGGTGCCCAAGCGAGGGTAGTTCGGCACGCCGTTGGCACCGACGGACTTCGATACCGTGCTCTGATATTGCTGCCCGGACGAGCCGATCGCCTTGATGGTCGGCTTGTAGCCGGACAGCGCCTGCGGCACGCCCTCGTCGGTCTGCCGCACCACGGAACGCTGGGAATTAAGGGTGGGATTGTTCTCATACGCTTTGATGAGCGCCTGATCGAGTGTGTCGGAGCGCGCCGGCAAGGCTGCGATCCACGAGACCGCCCCCACAACCGCACCCAAAGCCACAGCGTGCCGCAGACCCCCGGCCCCCAAGGCGACCCTCACTCGTCAGGCACGCGACACGCGCGCATCCACATTATGAACTACACCACCGACCGGGGACCATACGCAACTCCCCTGTGAAGCAAAACCCTGTCCCCGCAAAAGCTTTTGGAAAAATCCCAACTGGGGCATAAGCGCAACACTTTCGCCGCGCCCACCGCATAAACTCATTGCGGCGTCCGGATTCGGTACAGCCCTAGAATACGAAGGCCGGCGCCTTGTTGAGGCCGGGCAGCACCGGCGCCATCGCGTCGAACACCGGCCTGCTGCTGACTTCGCCATTAACCACCTGAAAACACGTCGCCTTTCCTACCGGCCCGGCGACCACCACGCCGACCAGCCGGCCCGCCGGGGCAAGTTGGGCGAACATCGCATCGGGAATGGCTTCGACCCCGCCGTCGAACAGGATGACGTCATAAGGAGCGGACGCCGGCCAGCCGGCGGCGAGCGGGCCGGTGACGATACTGACATTGCCGGCGCCGAGCGCCGACAAGGCCAATCGCGCCCGCTCGGCCAGAGCGTCATCCTCTTCGAGCGCCACCACCGACCCGGCGAGCCGGGCCAGCACGGCCGTCGAGTAGCCGGTGCCGCACCCCACTACCATGGCGCGATCCTGCGGACCCGGATCGGCCGCCTGGATCAGCCGCGCCAACACCACGGGCTTGATGAGCCAGCGCGACGCGATCCCGGACACCCTCTGAGGCACCCCATGGCCGGCGCCGCCGTCGAGCGGCAGATCGCGATCCAGACAGGCGAGCGCCGCCATGCTGTCCGGCACGAACCGCTCGCGCGGAATATCGAGCATCGCGGCGATGAGCGCGAGATTGGTGACATCGCTGGTGCGAATCTGGCCGTCCACCATCGCCCGGCGCGCCATCGCAAAATCCATTTCCGCCTCCCGCCTCCGTCCTTCGCCCATTGCGCCGCCGCAAGCCGCGTTGTGCGGCATGGTCCGGCAAAACGCAAGGCACCTAGCCGTCCGGTCAGTTGTGCCCGGCCGCGGCCGATCCCACCTTCGGGGACACAACGGAGATACTCATGACAAACGCTACTTCACCTCTTCAATCATCCTTGCAATTGTCCAATCACCTCGCCGCACTCGTGGCAGGCGCAGCCCGATCGGTCGTCGCGGTTCATGGCCGCGGCCGCAGGCCGTCGAGCGGGTTCGTCTGGGAGCCCGGCCTCGTGGTGACGGCCGAGGAGGCCGTGGAACGCGACACCGGCCTTGCGCTGACGCTGCCCGACGGACGCCAGATCGAGGCTACTCTCGCGGGCCGCGATCCCAGCACCGATATCGCGGTGCTGCGCTATGCGGCCGACGGCGCGGCGTCGACCGCGGGCTTCGCGGCACAAACCTTCGCAACCGCCCTGCAGCCCGGCCATCTCGCCGTCGCGGTCGGACGCTTCGACGGTGACGTTACGGCGGCACTCGGCATCGTGGCGGTCGCCGGCCCGGCCTGGCGCAGCAGCCAGGGCGGCCTAATCGACGCCCGGTTGCGGATCGATGCGCGGTTGCCGGCAGTCGCCGAGGGCGGCGCTCTGGTCGCTGCCGACGGTAGCCTGATCGGCATGGCGGTGTTCGGTCCGCGCCGCCGCGTGCTCGCCATTCCGGCCACCACCATCGCCCGCATCGCGCAGACCATCAAGGACAAGGGCCATATCTCCCGCGGCTATCTCGGAGTCGGGCTGCAGCGCGTTGCGCTGCCCGCCGGCGAAAGCGGCGATGCACGGCGCGCCGCCATGGTGGTGACCGTCGATCCGGCCGGGCCGGCCCGCACCGCCGGCATCCTCCAGGGTGACATTATTGTCGCTGTCGGCGGCACCGCGGTGACCGGGCTGCGCAGCCTCTACCAGCAACTCGGACCGGAGACGGTCGGGCAGAAGACCGCCATCGATCTCATCCGGGCCGGCGCCCGCACCAAGGTCGATGTGACCATCGCACCACGCCCGCGCGCGTAGCCCGGCGATGTTGCGGCCGCCCCAACGGACCCCGCCGATCCGCGTATCGCTGAACATCGCGGATCGCGCGCTGCGCGACCGCATCACGGATGCTTGCGAGGACGCCGACATCGGCATCGCCGATGCCGCGGCCGGCGATACCGATATCGTGCTGGCCGACCGGCCGGTCGCGACCGCCGCGCCGGTCATCGCCCTGGTGCCGGGCGCCAGCGCACCGGCCTGGCGGTGCGACCTGCGCGCCGTCGTGCCACCGGACATCGGCGCCGCGACGCTCGCCGCCGTCATCGCGGTGGTTGCGGCGGGCCTTGCCGTGATGCCGCGCGGGGAGATCACGCGACTCGACGAGCCGGCGCCCGGCGCCTGGGCAGAAGCACCGGATCGGGCCGACGGCGAGGAGCCGCCGGCCGCCCTGACGCCGCGGGAACGCGAAGTGCTGGCGCTGCTCGCCGGCGGCGCCTCCAACAAGGAGATCGCCCGCGCGCTTTCCGTATCGATCCACACCGCCAAGTTTCACGTCGCGTCGCTCACCGAAAAGCTCGGCGCCAGCGGTCGATTGGAGGCCGTTGCGGTCGCGATCCGGACCGGCCTCGTCATGGTGTGACGGCGATCCGACGATCGCGACTGGGCCGTCCGGCAAGGCGTCTTTCAAAAATTTGGGCTCGTCACCATATAGGACCTCGGTGACCCCCATGCTCGATACATCCCCCGCTTTCGAAAACGCAACCGAACAGGACCGGCAAGCCGACACCGGCTCGCTGGCGCTGCTCGACACCCTCTCGCGCGGCATTGCCGACATCGTCGACCGGATCGGCCCGGCGGTGGTGCGCGTCGAAACCGCCCACAACGGCCGGCCGTCCGGCGGCATCGGCTCCGGCGTCATCATCTCGCCCGACGGCCTCGTGCTGACCAACAGCCACGTGGTCCACGGCCATCGCGATGCCCGCCTCGCCGACAGCGAGGGCCGCATCCTGGAGGCGCGGCTGATCGGCGAGGACCGCGATACCGACCTCGCGTTGCTGCGCGTGACCGCGGCCCGGCACCTCGCCTCGGCGCCGCTCGGCGATTCCAAGCTGCTGCGGCGCGGCCAGCTCGTGGTCGCCATCGGCAATCCGCTGGGATTTGAATTCACCGTCACGTCCGGCGTGGTGTCGGCGCTGGGCCGCTCGCTGCGCGCCTCCAACGGGCGGCTGATCGACGACGTGGTGCAGACCGACGCCGCCCTCAATCCCGGCAATTCCGGCGGCCCGCTGGTCGATACGCGCGGCGAGGTGGTCGGCATCAATACGGCGGTGATCGCGGGTGCCCAGGGCATCTGCTTCGCGGTCGCCAGCAATACCGCGAAATTCGTGCTGGGCGAACTCATCCGCCACGGCCGGGTGCGCCGCGCCTATATCGGAGTGTCGGCCCAGACGGTTCCGGTGCCGCGCCGCTATGCCCGCGAATTCGCTCTGGAAAGCCGGCTTGGCGCGCTGCTGACCGGGATCGAGAACGACAGCCCGGCCGCCGCCGGCGGCCTCCTCACCCAGGACATCGTGGTCAAGCTCGACAACGAGCCGGTGGCCGGGGTCGACGATCTCGTCCGCCTGCTCGACGGCACCCGGGTCGATCGGCCCGTGGCCATGACGGTGCTGCGATTCGGCAAGCTCGTGGAGCTGACGCTGCGGCCGGTCGAGCGCCCTACCGCCGGCTGACCGCCCCGCCCTGCCGACAAACCCGCAACCGGCACGCTTCGTGACGCGCCTCGTCGGCCGCGGCCAACGCCTCCGACCGATGCCGCTCGACGGGCAAATTCCGCCGCCTGCCGCGCCCGGACGTGACCGGGCTGACGATCTATTTCGGGGTCGCAGCCCCGGCGCGGCACGCTGTTGTGAGGCGGCGCTCCGATTTGACCTTTGAACAATCCGCCGCAGGTCGCTAAGTTCTCCCCGCATCGTGCTTCCGCGATGCGCCACAACGGACAAGAGGTTGCAATGAGGCTTTACCAGACCGTCACCTGCTCCGTACTCGTCGTGCTGCTCGGCGCGGGCGTTTGCCTCGCGCAGGCGTCGACACCCGCAGCGGGCACCGCGGCCGCGCCCGCCGATGCCGACAAGAAGGCCATATCGAAGGCCTGCTCGGACCAGGCGAACGCCAAGGGCCTGCACGGCAAGGAGCGCAAGACGTTCCGCTCCGCATGCAAGAAGAACGGCGGCAAGGAAGGCTGAACAATCGAGCCCCGATGGCGCGGATTTCCACGATCGAGGAACGCGTGCATCCCGAGCTCGCCGGGCCGATCGCAATCGATCCCGCGCCGCCGGGCCAAAACTGGATCGGGAGACCATGATGACCGGCAAGGCCTACAAGCACGTGCTCGTCGAGCACGACGGCGGCATCACGTTCGTCGTGCTCAACCGACCGGACCAGCGCAACGCCATGAGCCCGGACCTGCACTACGAAATGGAGGACGCGGTCGACGCCGCGGCGGCGGACCGGGAGACCAAGGTGCTGGTGCTCACCGGCGCCGGCGAGGCGTGGTGCGCCGGCCAGGACATCAGGCTCTATTTCCGCGCCACCGAGGACGACCCCGACGAGCGGGCGCGGTCGAACGCCGCCAGCCACCGCTGGCGATGGGAGAAGCTCAAGGCCTTTCCCAAGCCGACCATCGCCATGGTCAACGGCTATTGCTACGGCGGCGCCTTCACGCAACTGTGCGCGGTCGACTTCGTCGTCACGGCGGAGGACGCGCTTTACGGCCTGTCCGAGGTCAATTGGGGCATCATTCCGGGCGGCATCGTGAGCTGGAATCTCGCCGACATGATCCTGCCGCGCCACGCGCTCTACTACGCCGTGACCGGCGAGACGTTCGACGGCAAGCGCGCGGTCGAGATCGGGCTCGCCAATTTCGCGGTGCCGAAGGACAAGCTGCGCGAGGAGACGGTCAAGCTCGCCCACAAGCTCGTGAAGCTCAACCCGGGCGTCGTGCGCTATACCAAGGAGGCGATGCGCGCCGTGCGCGGCATGTCCGACGACCAGGCGCGCGACTATCTGCGCAGCAAGCAGGACTCGCTGATGCGCCACGACAAGGAGATTCGCGACCAGGTCGGCATGAAGCAATTCCTGGACGAGAAGACCTATCGGCCGGGGCTCGGCCCCTACCGGCGCGACGACGGTTGAGCGGCGCGCCGGCGGCCGGGCACGACGCTTTGGAGTGACGAGCCATGAGGTCGCGAGTTCGCCCGGTGCGGCTGTTGGCGCTCGCTCTTCTGGCGCTGCCGGCCGCGCCGGCCGCCGCCGCATTTCCCGACCGGCCGGTGCGCATCATCGTTCCCTATGCGCCGGGCGGCGGCAACGACACGCTGGCGCGGGTGCTCGGACGCAAGCTCGAGGACATCTGGGGCAAGCCCGTCGTCATCGAGAACAAGGCCGGCGCCAACACCATCATCGCCACCGAATACGTCGCGCGGCAGGAGCCGGACGGCTACAATATCCTGATGGCGACGACGATCTTCGCCGTCAATCCGTCGCTGGTCGGCAGGCTTCCCTACGATACGCTCGCGGATTTCACCCCCGTCGTGATCGCCGGCACCGCGCCGAGCGTGCTGGTGACGCGGCCGACGCTCCCGGTCAATTCCGTCAGCGACCTGATCGCCTATGGGCGGGCCAATCCCGGCAAGCTCACCTACGGCACCCCGGAGATCGGCACGGCGCCGTTCCTCGGCGCCGAGCTGTTCAAGCTCGACGGCAAGCTCGATGCCGTCAACGTGTCGTACCGGGGCACGCGCCAGCAGTTGTTCGCGCTGCTGTCGGGAGAGGTCGATTATGCGTTCGACGTCGTCACCTCGCTCGAATACGTCAAGACCGGCAAGCTCAAGGCCCTGGCGGTGACGGTGTCCAAGCGCCTCGAAAAGTTCCCCGACATTCCAACCATGATCGAGGCCGGATTGCCGGGCTATGATGTGGCAACCTGGTACGGCTTCGTGGTCCGCAGCGGCACCCCGCCGGACGTGGTGAGGGACATCAATCAGGCCTTCAACAAGGCGATCGACGATCCGGCCGTGAAGAGCCGCATGGACGGCCTCGGCATCAGGCTGCTGGGAAGCACACCCGACGGCTTCGCCCGGCATATCCGCGCCGAAATGGACCGGTGGGGCGCGGTGCTCCGCAACGCCGGCATCAAGCTCGGCGACGGCCGCTAGTCGCATGATCCCGAAAAGTTGCAGACTTTTCCGACAAGATCATGCGCAAAATCAAAGAGATTAGGCGGCAGTAAGCCGGCGGGCGGTGTTCCGGAGGCTGCATGACGGGCGCGCCGATGCTGCCGGAACCCGTAAGAGGGGCAAAAGTCGTGGCGACGGTACGATTATAAGATTCTCAAGGCGCCGCGAGTCGGATTCACTGTGGGAA
>Ga0209415_10010970_pt1 | contig 15332 bp, 13 predicted proteins | sample PeaSoiSIISIP2007_FD_187696 | JGI IMG/M metagenome (GOLD analysis project Ga0209415, IMG submission 187696) | Peat soil microbial communities from Weissenstadt, Germany - SII-SIP-2007 (SPAdes) (version 2) | ecosystem: Environmental > Terrestrial > Soil > Wetlands > Peat | place: Germany... | reverse complement strand
CACGCCGTTCCGCCACATGCGCGCCAGGTCGTGGACGGTGTCCTCGCCGGCGCGCGCTGCTGCACCGAACTGAATGCTCGTCGCCTCGCATGGTTCGCCGTGATACATCACGCCGCGCGTTGGAGCGCGCTTCTGCAAGCGCCCGATGAGCGTACCGAGCGATGCGAGTAGCAGCCGATGCCAGCGGTGAACGTTGTGCGATTCCGAGAAGAGCATCGGCACGTAGTGGAAAGGGCCCAGATCCGAGTGGCCGTCGACCCGCTTAAGCCCGTCGATCCGTACCCCAAACGTGTCGTCCTGCAGCTCGGCGTCCAGGATTAGGTTTGTGCCCTTCCGCAGCTCAGCGCGAGTGACGCGTACCCCGAGGGCCGTACCCTGCTCGGCATACCGCGCCCGGAGTGTCTCGGTGATCGCGTGGCACCGCTCCCGGCGTACGTCATGAACTGTGTTCTCATAGTCCGACCGTACGCCCTCCCGTCCGCCAAGGCGCAGGTGAGCAAGATACTTGCAGTGCAGGTATCCTTCGAGGACCGAGCGCGTCACCAAACCGGTGGCCATGATGGCATCCCCCCCGTCACTCACAGCTCGTCTTAACCTCTACGATCTCCCACTATACGAACACACGCCACCCCTTATCGCGCGCGTCGCTGCGTCGGTCTGGAACGGTGAAGGGTTCCGGACGCCGGCCCGGTACGGCGCGTCGTTCATTCGCCGCCGGCGTCCGGAATCCACCCATAGCGGCGGTAGCTGAGGCGCTCGAACAACCGGATTCGAGCCTTTGCAGGCACTCAGGGTGTGGGCCTGCCAGCCGATCCGACGATCACCCGAGCGCGAGAGAGGTTCCGGGCTGGCGAGACGGTGCGGCGATGGTGGGACCGGGCCGCGGCGACGTGACGGGCGCCGCGTAGGAACCCCGCACAAGGGGCCCAACCGGGGTGCGCGCCATCCGATCAAGCGGCGCTGGTGCCGCTTGACACCGTGCAGGCCCCCCATCGCGGGAAGTGCGCAAATTTGCCCATTTATCCGCGGGCCGGCCAGCAAGCTGCAAATTTGCAGCTTGAGGCATCATGGCGCGGCGCCACGCTCGGTGTTGATCGCCACATGCCGCAGCCCGCTGGCGATCTCGCTCTTGTCCCGCCAGTACTTCTCGGGATCACGCAGGCCCGCCGGCGGCAGCCGGCGCACCCGGTCGGCCAACTCGAACAGGCGGCCAGCGATGCCGCTGGGGCGGGACGCGGGATCAGGCGGTCGCTCATGTCTCGGTTTCCGTCACCGCAAACCCGGCCGGTGCCGGGATGCAACACCAGCAACGCCAGCTCCGGCGCGGCCTCGCACCACCACCACCGGCCCCCTTGCCGCGGTGCCGACGCCGACATTCAGCAGATCAGCGGCTTGCCTCACTGACGGCGCGTCTGATCTACCGATCTGTAGATCGGGCGTCCCCGGGCTGTTCTCGGCGAGCGCTTCCTCTCGCGTCCGTGTCGCCAGCCGAGCGACAACCAGCGCTCGCTGGCTCTCGTTGAGGTGCCGGCGGTGCAGATTCCTCGTATTCGAGGTGAACGGTGAACGCCCTCACCCTCCCCTTTCGGGAGCGCTCGTGAGCCAGGGTGGGCCGAGGTGTTCGAAAGGGCATGCTCCATGGGACACCGCAGCGCAAAACGAGTTTCGAGTCAGCCTCTCAGGCGAAAGGTTGTCGCTTGAAACGACGACTTCGCCGCGACCCGCATTGCCGGATCAACCCTTCACCCGGTCCTCCTGCGGCGCATAGCGGCTGCTTGACCAGCTGGCGGCAGGCCGATCAAACTTAACGCGGCCCGCGCTCCCAGGAGCAAGCCAGAGGGGTGCCGAGACCGGGAGTTTGCGTCCTTGGCGTTCCTGCTCGACATGACCACTGCGCGGTTGTTCGTCTCCGTCGTCGAAGAGGCCAGCATTGCGCGCGCCGCAAGGCGTGAGCGCATCGCAGCCTCAGCCATCAGCAAGCGGATCAGCGAATTGGAGCAGCGGCTGGGTCTGACGCTGCTGCGGCGCCATGCCAGCGGCGTGGAGATCACCGCGGCCGGGACGGCCGTGCTGCGGCGCGCGCGCAATCTGCTGCACGAGGCGGGGCAGCTGGAGGCCGAGCTCCAGCAGTTGGGCGCCGGCATCCATGGGCACGTCCGCGTGGCTGCCGGCGAGACGACGCTAGTGGATCATTTGCCGGGTGTGCTGGCCAGCTTCCTGCGGACCAATCCAGGTATCCGCGTCGAGCTGGACGAGCGCCAGCATGTCGACGTGGTGCGCGCCGTGCAGGAGCAGGCGGCCGATATCGGGATTCTGCCGGGCGAGGCGTTGCCGGCGGGTATGTGGACCCGTCCCTGCTACCGCGACCAGCTCGTCGCCGTGATGCGGCGCGACCATCCGCTGGCCGGATATCCCGGCGTGACGCTGGCCGAGATACTCGACCACGACATCATCGGCCAGGACCGGCGCAGCGCGCTCGGGGCGCTGCTGAACCGACAGGCCACGGCGCTCGGGCGCTCCATGCGGGTCCGCGTCGCGGCGGACGGCTATGATGTCGTGTGCCGGCTGGCGCAGGAGGGACTGGGCATCGGCATCGTGGCGGAAAGCTCCTCCCGCCTGTTCGCTGCCGGGATGGGTCTGGTCAGTCTGCCGGTCCTGGATACCTGGGCAAGGCGCCAACACCGGGTTTGCGTGCGCAAGCCCGAGGAGCTCTCGCCGGCGGCGCGGCTGCTGCTGGAACGCCTGCTCCAAGGGCTGTGACCTCCGGCCGGAGCCGTCTCCGTTGGAGATGGCACGTTCTCCAAACGCTGGCTCTGCATGTCGGTCCTTCCGGCATAGTATCTCGTTGCAGCCGGCGAAGGCGTGCCGCTGCGATCGCAGGGAATGCCGACGAATCGGGATCGACAGGCGCGGTATGGCACGGCGGCGGCAACGAAATCTGCCGCCCGGCTGCCGCGCGTCGCGGGTCGGGTTGGCATGCCGGCAGACGCCCCACCGCAACGCGAAGCCCAATTCCGCAACCCATCAGGATGCATGCCATGACGCATTTCTCCGCCAACAGCCCGCAGGCACGCGACATCGCCTCCGTGCTGCACCCGCAGACCCACGCGCGTCGGCATCTCGAGCTCGGTCCCACCGTCATGACGCATGGCGAGGGTGTGTTCATCCACGACGATGAAGGCAACGCCTTCCTCGATGCCGGTGCCGGGCTTTGGTGCGCCTCGCTGGGCTTCAGCAACAAGCGTCTGGCCAAGGTCGCCTACGAGGCGATGAGCAAGCTCGGCTACTACCAGATATTCCGTCATGCCTCGCACGGACCGGCGATCGATCTGTCGGAGAAACTGCTGTCGATCGCGCCGGTGCCGATGTCGAAGGTGCTGCTGCAATGCTCGGGCTCGGAAGCCAACGACACCGCAGTCAAGCTGGTGTGGTACCACTGGCACGCGCAGGGCAAGCCGGAGAAGCGCAAGATCATCTCGCGCAGCGGCAGCTATCACGGCTCGACCTGCGTCGCGAGCAGCCTGACCGCCAAGCCGGAATACCGCTCCGGCTTCGGGCTGCCGTTCGACGGGTTCCTGTGCACGGGGCCGCTGAACTACTACCGTGACGCCCGGCCAGGGGAGACGGAGCAGCAGTTCTCGCAACGGCTGGCCGATGCGCTGGAGGCGCAGATCCTGGAGGAAGGGCCCGAGACCGTGGCGGCGTTCTGGTGCGATCCGGTGCAAGGCAGCGCCGGTGCGCTGCCGCCGCCGGCGGGATATTTTCAGAAGATCCAGCCAGTGCTGTGCAAATACGACATCCTGCTGGTTGCGGACGAAGTGATCACCGGCTTCGGCCGCACCGGCAACATGTGGGGGTGCCAGACCTATGGCATCGTGCCCGACATGATCACCTGCGCGAAGGCGCTGTCGGCCGCGATGCAGCCGATCTCAGCGGTGCTGATGAACGAACGGATCTTCCAGTCGGTGGCGCAGCAGAGCGACAAATACGGTGCGTTCATCCATGGCTACACCTATGCTGGCCATCCGGTGGCCGCGTCGGTGGCGCTGGAGACGCTGAGGATCTACGAGGAGATCGGCATCATTGACCACGTGCGCTCCGTGGAGCCGGTGTTCCTGGAAACGCTGGGCGCGCTGTGCGAGCATCCGCTGGTCGGCGACTTCACCGGGGTCGGCCTGATCGGCGGGCTGGAGCTGGTGCGGGACAAGGTGACGCGGGAGAACTATCCGGCCGAGCTCGGCCTGGGGGCGCGGATCGATGCGCAGGCGCGACGCAATGGGTTGATCCTGCGGATTGTCGGCAACCGCATCGCCTTCTCGCCGCCGCTGATCATTACCGAGGACGAGGTGGTGGAGCTGGGCGCGCGGATGCGCCGGACGCTGGACGCGACCTACCGCGACATCCGCGCCCTGTGACCGCGCCATGGTGAGATCGGTCGGCAGGCGGAACCGAGCGTAACGTGCAATGATCGGGACCGCTCGGAGGCGAGGCTTGGTGTGGAGCGGGCGGACATGATGGAGATTGCCTTCGATATCGGCGGCACGTTCACCGACTTCGTGGTGCGCGACACCGAGACCGGGAAGACCGAGATATGGAAGGTTCCCACCACCTCGCGTGAGCCGGCGAAGGCAGTGCTGGACAGCTTGCGCGCGCGCTTCGACGGAACCTCCCTGCGGCCGGCCGATATCGAGAAGGCGTTGCACGCCACGACGATCGCGACCAACGCCATCCTGGAGCGCAAGGGCAGCCGCACCGCGCTACTGACCACGGCGGGCTTCCGCGACATTCTGCTGATCGGGCGGCAGAAGCGCTACGACACGAACGACTTGCATATCGACAAGCCGAAGCCGCTGGTGCGGCGCGCGGACATCTTCGAGGTGCCGGAGCGGCTCGCGCCGGACGGCACGGTGCTGCAGGCGCTGGACGAGGCGCAGGCGGCGGCGATCGCCGAGCTTGTGGCGGCTGGTGGTTACGATTCCATCGCCGTCGTCTTCCTGCATGCCTACGCCAATCCGGTCCATGAGCAGCGCATGGCGGATGCGCTGGCGGCGCGGCTCCAAGGCGCCCGGATTTCGCTCTCCTCGGTGATTGCACCGAAATACCGGGAATACGAGCGCACCAGCACCACGGTGGCGAACGCCTATGTGGCGCCGCTGGTCGACGACTATCTTTCGGCGCTGACCGGCTCGCTGCGGGAACTCGGCGTCGGCGCCGAGATGTCGATCATGCAGTCGAACGGCGGGGTGGTGTCGGCGGAACTGGCCCGCGCCTATCCCATCCGGATCGTGGAATCCGGACCGGCCGCGGGCGTGCTGATGTGCGCCGAGGTGGGGCGGGAGGAAGGTTGCAGCCACGTCATGACCTTCGACATGGGCGGCACCACGGCGAAGCTCGGTGCGATCGATGAGGGCCGGCCCGTGGTGACCTCGACCTTCGAGGTGGGCGCCGTGAACTACAAGAAAGGCAGCGGCCTGCCGCTCAGCATCATGGCGATCGACCTGCTCGACATCGGCGCCGGAGGCGGCAGCATCGCGCGCACCAGCATGGGGCTGATCCAGGTCGGGCCGGACAGCGCCGGGGCGGAGCCCGGGCCCATCTGCTACGGCCGCGGCGGCACCCAGCCGACCATCACGGATGCGAACCTGATCCTCGGCTATCTCAATCCCGCCTATTTCAATGGCGGCGCGATGACGCTCGAGCCCGCCGGCGCGGCCGCCGCCCTCGAGCGCGACATCGCGCGGCCGCTCGGACTGACGCTGGAGGCGGCGGCGTGGGGCATCCATTCGGTCGCCAATGCCAACATGGAACGCGCGATGCGGATCGTTTCGATCGAGCGCGGCAGGGATCCGCGCCGCTATGCGCTGGTGGCGTTCGGCGGCGCCGGGCCGCTGCATGCGTGCCGGTTGGCACGGGCACTGGAAATTCCGCGCGTGATCGTCTCGCGCGGCGCCGGTGTGGGCTCGGCGCTGGGGCTGCTGGTTGCCGACAAGAAGGTGGATATGGCATTGACGCGGGTGCTGCGGCTGAACGAGGCAGCGCCGGAGACGATCGCCGAGATCTTCGCCATCCTGGATCGGCGGGTCACCGCCGAGGCGCGCAAGATGGACCGCCATGGCACGCTGAATCTGCAGCGCAGCGCGTCCATGCGCTACGCCGGGCAGGGCTACGAGATCCGCGTCGAGCTGCCCGACGGCGAGATCGACGCAAGCTATGGCGAAGCCGCGCTGGCGGCGTTTCACGCCGCCTATCGGCGCGAGTACGGCTACAACGATCCCAATGCGCCGGTTGAAGTGAGCGACTGGTTCGCGGTGGCGACCGTCGTCGGCAGTCACGCGGACGCGGGCATCCGCCTGGCAGGGCCTGCGGCTGGGGGCGATCCGGTGACGGGGGAGCGCGACGCCTACTTCCCGGAATCCGGCGGCATGGTTCGCACCAAGGTGGTCAATCGCTACGCGCTGACCGAAGGACACCGGATCCTCGGCCCGGCGTTGGTGGAGGAGCGCGAATCCACCACCGTCGTGCTGCCGGGCGACGCCCTCTCGCTGAGCACGGTGGGCAATCTTATCATCGATATCAAGGTCGGGGCATGATGGACATGGCACGGCGGAACGTCGACCCGGTCACGCTGACCGTGGTGTGGAACAGCCTGGTTTCGATTGTGGACGAGATGGGCGGGGCGCTGCGCCGGACCGCGTTCTCCGAAGCGGTGCGCGAGGGCGAGGACCTGTCGACCGGGCTGTTCGACCGGCAGGGACGGCTGATCGCGCAGGGGAATTTCACCCCCGGACAACTGGGGGCGATGCCCTACGCGGTGCAGAACGCGCTGAGCTACATCCCGCCCGAGACGCTGCGGCCGGGCGACATGCTGGGGACCAATGACGCCTATCTCGGCAGCGGACATTTTCCCGACTTCTTCCTGATCGCGCCGATCTTCGAGGGCGAGACGCTGCTCGGCTACGCCGCCAATGCGGCGCACCATGTCGACATGGGCGGTGCGCAACCGGGCTCCGAAGCGGTGCAGGACGTGCGCGATGCCTTCGCCGAGGGCCTGCGCGTGCTGCCGGTCAAGCTGGTGCACGGCGGGGAGTTCGATGCCGACCTGCTGCGGATGATTCTCGGCAACGTCCGCATTCCCGACAAGGTGCGCGGCGATCTGCTGGCGCAGCGCAACGCGAACCATGTCGGTGTGCAAAGGTTCCGCAGGCTGGTCGCCGATTACGGCGCGGCGCTGATCGAGGACGCGATCGAGGAGATCCTGGACCGCTCCGAGGCGCGCGGGCGCGAACTGATCCGGGCCCTGCCGGAAGGCACCTACAGTTTCGAGGACCAGCTCGACGATTACGGACCCGGGACGCCACCGATTTATATCCGTGTCGATATCACATTGAAAGACGGAACCGCGACGGTCGATTTCTCGCGCAGCGGCGATGCCGTGCCGGCCGGCATCAACTCCTATATCAATTACACCCGCGCCTATGCGAGTTTCGCGATGCGGATCTTCGCCAAGATCGACGTGCCGAACAATGCCGGTATCGAGCGGGTGATCAAGACGGTTGCGCGCGAGGGCAGCTTCTTCAACCCGCGCTACCCGGCGGCCGGCGGCGGGCGTGCCTCGTTGCAGGTGCGGATCTTCGACACCATCAACGGCGCCATGGCGAAGGTGGTGCCGGAGCGCGCCATGGGGGCATTCACCCATTGGTCGAATCCGAAGATCGGCGGCGTCGATCCGGCAACCGGCAAGCGCTGGATCATGTATGACGTGATCGTTGGCGGCTTCGGCGGCCGTTCCGACAAGGATGGCGCCGAGGCGCTGTGCCCGGTGTTCAACTGCGCGAATGTTCCGGTTGAGGTGCATGAGACGAACAACCCGGTGCGGATCCATCGGTTGGAGCTGATCGAAAATTCCAGCGGCGCCGGACGGTTCCGCGGCGGCTGCGGGATGCGCAAGGATGTCGAGATGCTGACCGATGACGCGACCGTGGTGCTGCTCGGCGACCGGCACAAGACGGCGCCGTATGGGCTGTTCGGCGGCGGGGCCGGGACGCTGGCGCGCACCGTGCTGCTGCGCGACGGGGTGGCGACCGACCTGGGATCCAAAGAAGTGCGGCGACTGCGGCGCGGCGACATCATCAGCTTCCGGCTGGCCGGCGCGGGCGGCTACGGCGATCCGCGCGAGCGGAGTCGCGAGGCGGTAGAGGACGATGTGACGGACGGCTTCATCACCCGCGCCATGGCGTCCTCGGCTTACGGCGTCGACATCGCCTGACGCGGTCGGGTGATGCGGTATGTTCCGTCTACGTGACGAGATCGGCGTCTTATACCAGGCGCCGCTGATCTTGTCCGACCCGTGGCACACCGTCGTCATGGCCGGCGAAGGCCGGCCATGACGGCTGAACCGCCCAGAAAGTCAATTTCAACGGCGGCTGGTATTACGCAAACCGTGTCTTGGCCCAGCCATCCTCGAACGGGGCGTTCATCAGCGGCTCGGATAGCTTGTGGCGGAACATCCACACCCCGTCCACCCGCGCATAGCTCTCGTGGTCGATCCCCGCCCGCCACCGCGCCCGGGTGCCGTCTGCCACCGTGCACGGCATGAACAGGTACCACTGCGCCCGCGCCGTATCGCCTTCCACGTAAATCTGCCCATTCAGGCTGTAATGGATGGCGAAGGAGAAGATGCCGCCCGCCCCCCGAAAGAAACCGCGGATCGCCTCCCGTCCCTCGAACCGCCCCAGGCCTGGGCTTTCCCAGACCGCGTCCTCGGTGAACAAGGCCGCGATCCCGTCCGCGTCATAGTGGTCGTCGCACAGGGCGGCGTACCGCGCCTTCAGGTTGCGGATCGCCTCCGCATCCTCCAGCGCCTGCAACCGCCACTCTATCCGCTCCAGCCGCGTCAGGCCAGGGCCATCCTCTCGCGCTGTCATCTCGCCACCTCCCGTCGATCGCGCTCGCTCCCGCCGATCCTACCGGGCGCGGCGCGCACGTAAACGCCCCGCCAACAGCAACTCTCATGATGATCCGGCGACATTGCCAACCGTCATGGCGGGGCCTTGTCGCGGCCATCCGCGCACCACGGCCGAAGCGCAGATGGCCGGGACAAGCCCGGCCATGACGATGGGGCAACGTCGCCGCGCGATACTGAGAATTGCTGTTTTCCTTTCCCCGGCGTGTCCCTTCCCCGGCGTCCCTTCCGCGGCGTTGACAGCCCCTCCGGGCGCAAGTAGATTCCGCATCCGGTCCGGGTGGACCCGAAATCAAACTGGCCGATCTGGGTTGCGCGACGCCCACCAAAGCAGATCGGCAACAAGAATGGGTCGCAAGTTGCCCCACATATTGCCGACCTCGGCGATGACCGTGACGCAATCGCAACCCACCGACAGTTGCGCGGCGCAGCCGCGGTTGAACAGGAAAGGATCACCATGAAGGACGCGGTTCTGCGAGTCGCCGGGCTCGCGGCAATGCTGCTGTGTCTCGCTACGCAACCGTCACATGCTCAGGAGGAGCTGAAGATCGGCGGCATCGGGCCGCTCTCCGGCGGCGGCACCGCCTGGGGCCTGGCGCTCAACCGTGGCGTGCAGATGGCGGTCGACGAGGTCAACGCCGCGGGCGGCCTGAAGGTCGGCGAAACGACCTACAAGCTGCGTCTTGTCATGCTGGACGATGCCTATACCGCAACCGGCGGCCGCACGGCGGCGGACCGGCTGATCAGCCTGGAAAAGGTGAAACACATCATCGGGCCGATCGGCTCGCCCGCCGTGCTCGGCGCGCTGTCGGCGACAGACCCCAGCAAGACGCTGCTGTTCTCCGACGGATTTGCCATCAACATCCTCAAGAACGACTCCCACGCCGCCTACAATTTCCGCTCGATCGACACGACGATCGAGTTCGCACCTGCCATGATCCAGTGGCTGCACAAGAACCACCCCGAGGTGAAGAAGGTCGGCATGCTCGGGCCGAACGATGCGACCGGCCAGGCCGTGCTGCCCATGCTGGCCGGTTTCTACAAAGCCAACGGGATCGAGGTCTGGACCGACAGCTTCGATCGCGGTGCCCAGGAATTCGTGCCGCTGATCACGCGCATGATGGCCCAAGGCGTCGACCTGTTCGACCTGAACTCGAACTCGCCCGTCGATGCAGGACTGATGCTCAAGCAGGCGCGCCAGGTTGGCTACAAGGGGCTCATCTGGCAGGTGGGTGGCCCGTCGGTCGCCGAGATCATGTCGGTGGCGGGACCGCTGGCCGAGGGTTTCCTGTCGCTCGAGATGTTCGATTTCTCCTCGCCGGCAGGCCAGAAGTTCGCCGAGGACTACCACAAGCAGTGGGCCGGCATCATGAACGTGCAGACCCCGCTTTGGTACAACACGGCAAAGATTTTGTTCGAGGCATTGCGCCGGGCCGGCAGCACGGATGTCGACAAGGTGCGGGCCTCGCTGATCGCCGCCGAAGGCTACGACCCCGGCATCATCGGGCCGGTCATCTGGGGCGGGCAGGCCGATTACGGCGTCAACCATCAGCTTCTGGTGCCGTTCTGGATCGCCGGGGTGAAGGACGGCAAGGAGATCTCACTGGTGAAGATCCTGCCCGAGAAGCGCTGACGGCGGCGAACGCGTGTTCACCCTGGCCAGCATCGGGCAGGTCCTCGTCAACGGGGCCAGCCTGAGTGCGATCTACGTGCTGGTCGCACTCGGCTTCACCCTCCTGTTCGGCATCATGCGCGTGGTGAATTTCGCGCACGGCGCCTTCGCCATGCTGGGCGGCTACGCGCTCTATTATTTCTGGGGCAGTTTCGGCGTGCCTTACGTGATCGCCGTGCCGCTGGCCGCCGCCTTCGTGGCGGCCGTGGCGCTCATCGCCGAGCGGCTGGTCTTCCGCTGGTTCTACCAGCGCATGTTCCAGAGCCTGATCGGTCTGCTCGGCCTCAATCTCGCGCTGGTTTATTCGGCCGTGCTGGTGTGGGATGTCTACGAGCGCTCGATCCCGCCAGCCTTCGCTGGCCTGATCGAGGTATACGGGCTGCTGCTGCCAACCGACCGCCTCATGGTGATCTGCATTGCCCTGGTGGTGCTGGCGCTGTTCTGGTTCTTCATGACACGCACGCGCCACGGCCTGGCGATGCGCGCCACCGCCCAGGATCTGGAGATCGCCGAGACGCAGGGCATCGACACCGTCGTCACCTACCGGATCGCCTTCCTGATCGCCATCTTCATGACCGCGCTGGCCGGCGCGCTCTATGCGCAGATCTACTCGCTGTCGCCGTTCATGGGCGACCGGCCCTTGCTGGTTGCCTTTGTCGTCGTGATCCTGGGCGGCATGGGCAGCATCCCTGGTGCTGCGCTCGGCGGGGTGATCCTGGGCTTCACCGAAAGCTTTCTCTCGACCTTCTATGGTGCCTCGGTCTCGTCGTTTGCCTCGTTCGGCGTGGTGATCGCGCTGCTGATCGTGCGACCTTGGGGGTTGCTCGGCATACCCGAAACCGCCCGCGCATGAAGCCGGCGGGGCGTGTCGTCATCGGCTGCCTCGTCGTCCTGGCGGCGGCCCTGCCGGTCATCGGCGCCAACGCGTTCCTGCTGACCGTCGGCACCATCGTCGCGCTCAACATCATCGGGGCGACCAGCCTGCATCTGGTGATCCGCACCGGACACGTCTCGCTTGGCCATGCCGGGTTCATGGGCATCGGCGGATACACCGCGGCACTGACACTGACCCGCCTGGGCTGGCCCTTCCCGCTGAATATCGCCGCCGGCGCTGCCGCCCCCGCGCTGCTCGCGCTGTTGATCGGACCGCTGCTGCTGCGCCTGCAAGGCAAATATTTCGTTCTCGTAACCTTCCTGCTGGGCGAGATCCTGCGCCTCGGCTTCGTGCAGTGGTCCGGATTGACCGGCGGCGCCAACGGCATTTTCGGCATCCCACCGCCCGCCCCGGTCTTCGCCACGCCGGCGGCGTTCTACTGGCTGGCGTTCGCCACCGCCCTGGTCTGCACCGCCTTGGTCGCGCGCGTGCTGAGCGGCGGGATCGGCCGAGTGATCGACAGCGTGCGGGAAAGCGAGCGCCTGGCGCTGTGCGCCGGCGTGCCGGTATTGCAGGTGAAGGTCGGCGCCTTCGTGCAGGCCACGGCACTGGTGGGCATCCAGGGCGGCCTGACGGCGCACTACCTGCACTATATCGATCCGGGCGCCTTCACCTCCGTGCAGTCGCTGAGCTTCGTCGTGATGAACGTTATCGGCGGCATGAGCTCGCTGCTTGGCGCGGTGATCGGCGCACTGTTCATCGTGACCCTGCCGGAGCTTCTGCGTGGCTACGTCGAGATGCAGCAGGTGATGTTCGGCGTCATCCTGATCATCGTCATGGCGGCAATTCCCGGCGGCCTGGTCGAGCTCGCCGCCCGCGCGCGGCAGCTCGCTGCGTCACTGTCGGGCCGCGCGAAACGCGGCCGCGCCCTCTCCGACCGCGCGGCGCGCACGTGAGCGCGGCGCTGGAACTGCGGCGGCTGGCGCGATCCTTCGGCGGCGTGGACGCGGTCAGCGACCTGTCCTTCGCGGTGCAGCCAAGCGAGATCCTCGGGCTGATCGGCCCGAACGGCGCCGGCAAGACCACGATTGTCAACCTCATCAGCGGCGTCATCAAACCGACCGCCGGCTCCGTCCTGATCGACGGCGTCGATGTCACGGGGCTGGCGCCGCATCGGCTGGCCCGGCTGGGCCTGGTGCGGACATTCCAGTCCACCACGGTGTTCAGCGGCTGCACGGTACGGGAGAACGCGCGGCGCGGCGCATTCCGTCTCGCGCATCCGGGATGGCTTGCCGAGTTTTTCGCCACGCCGCACGCCCGGCGCAAGCACGCGGCGACGGAGGAACTGGCCACGGCGCTGCTCGGACAGTTGGACCTGTCGGGCGTCGCCGACCAGGTGGCCGGCAGCCTGCCGTACGGCATGCAGAAGGCGCTCGGCATCGTGATCGCCCTCGCTGCCCAGCCGCGAATCATCCTGCTGGACGAACCTGTCGCCGGCCTATCCACGGAAGAGGCGCGCCATGTGCGCGATGTCCTCGCGAAAGTACGGGACCGCGGCATCACCGTCGTGGTGATCGACCATAACATGCGCTTCATTTCCGGCCTGTGCGACCGGGTGGTGGTGGTGCATCACGGGAAGGAACTGGCGCAGGGCACACCGGATGTCGTGTTCGCCGATCCCCGCGTCGTCGAGGCCTATCTGGGCGCCTCGCACGCGCGGCCGCATCAAGCCAGATGACGCTTCTCACCGTCGAGGACCTGGAAGTGCGGTATGGCCGCGTGCGCGGTACGGCCTCCGTGAGCTTCACCGTCGCGGAGGGCGAAATCCTCGCCCTGGTCGGTTCCAACGGTGCCGGCAAGAGCAGCACGCTGAAGGCCGTCCTCGGCATGGTCACGATCGGCAGCGGCCGCATAACATGGCTGGGCAATAGCCTAGTCGGCCAGCGGCCGAACCAGATCATGCGGCACGGCATCGGCTACTCACCCGAAGGGCGGCGCGTCTTCACGCATCTCAGCGTCGATGAGAATCTGCGCGTCGGCGGCTACACGCGCAATTCGGACGACAACTCGGCCCGCATGGCACAGATCTACGACTATTTCCCGCAGCTGCGAGAGCGCAGGCGGCAATTGGCAGGCAACCTCTCCGGCGGCGAGCAGCAGATGCTGGCGATCGGCCGAGCCCTGATGGGCCGCCCGAAGCTATTCCTTCTCGACGAGCCGTCGCTCGGCCTGGCGCCGATCATCGTCGAGAAGATCGGTGATATCCTTCTGGAGATCCAGGCGCGCGAAGGATTGGCAGTCGTACTCGCTGAGCAGAACGCCTATTGGGCGCTGAGCTTGGCCAGCCGCGCCGTGATCATCGACCTGGGTCGCAGCATTGCCGAGGGCGAAGCGGCGCGGCTGATGGAGGATCCAAAAGTGCGGAGCGCCTATCTCGGCCTATGATCGCTGCATCCGCGAGCCCGTAAACATCGCGCACCGCCGCCTCGCTGACATAGCCGTCCCGCGCATCGGACCGCGACTTGGGGCGGGAGAAGGTCACCACACGCCCAGAGCCCAACCTGCACGCGATGGCCTACGCGTCAGCGGCGGCCTGACCACCCAGCCCTCGCAGTGTGGTGATCGTTGAGCATAGTCGTTGCGCAGAAGACGCCACGCACCCTGGCCACAGCGCTAGCGGGGTCGCTTGGCCCAAACAACCGGTATCGACCCAAACCGGCGGCAGGGTGACCGCGACGGCTACAGCCGGAATCGTAAAGGGTTATCGGACGCTGTGGACGCCTGCGGACCACGGACCGCGCGATGAGTTGAGATGGCAGGCGTCCAGAGCGTCCGATAAGGCTCGAAGGAGGAAACCGCGGGAAGGGTCGCGATGATGCCGGGGCCGGCCTATGGTGATTTGATCATCGCGAGAGGTTTGAAGTTGGGTGCCTGAAGTCGGGCCCGGCGAGAGTTGGCAGCGGTTTGCTTGGCAATCCGCCCGCTGCGCTGCCACCGCTGCGCCAGCTTCGACACAAAACTCGGGCTGACATCGAAGATCTCACCCACCGTGCGGACACTCAGTCCCTCAGACCTCGCCGCGATCACTCGCTCGCGCAGGTCGATCGAGTAGGCTCTCGTCATCACCGCCTCCAACGCAATATCTGGCGGTCGATTCTCGCACGGACAGCGATATCTGGGAATCCTCGGCAGCACATTCCGATTCCACGCGTTCGGGAACCGCTCTAGCCGTGTCTAACAAGGCTGTTGGGTATTGCCCCATCAAATGCCCTAACGTGTATAGTAAGTGAGCACCCGATGCTTGGGGCTGAGGTGGAGGCGAATCCGGGCCGAATAAGAAGGCACCTCTAGCATCATACGGCCAGCCTCGAAATCGTCGCCTGGCTGACGTTGTAGCTCCGGGCAACACTGCGCTGTGGCTCGCCCGCCTCGACGCGCTTGCGCGCTTCCTTCTGCTGATGCGGCGTCAAGCTTGGCTTGCGGCCGAACTTCACGCCGTTGGCCCGGGCGTCGGCTCGGCCGCGCGCGGTGCGCTCCATGATGCGGCGGCGTTCGAGCTTGGCGGCAACGCCAAGCATGGCGAGCACCAGCTCGGCGAAGTCCGACGTGGTATCCACCACTGGCTCGGCCAGAGACCGGAGGCCTGCGCCGGCGCGCTGCATGTCACGGGCGATCACCAGAAGGTCGGTCGTGTCGCGTGAGAGGCGGTCAACGGCCGGGATCACCACCACGTCGCCGGCGGCGAGCTTAGGCGACGCCTAACAATAACCGCTTCAAGGTGGTGCTCTAGGCGCGATGGTATAATTCCACTCGGGGTGGAATTT
>Ga0209415_10010969_pt1 | contig 15332 bp, 11 predicted proteins | sample PeaSoiSIISIP2007_FD_187696 | JGI IMG/M metagenome (GOLD analysis project Ga0209415, IMG submission 187696) | Peat soil microbial communities from Weissenstadt, Germany - SII-SIP-2007 (SPAdes) (version 2) | ecosystem: Environmental > Terrestrial > Soil > Wetlands > Peat | place: Germany... | reverse complement strand
CCCCGGTGCCGAAGATCGCCATTGCCTGCGCGCGCATCTCGAATGGGTAGATGTCGAGCATGGTCGCCTGCGCGAGCGGCACCAGGGCGGCGCCGAACATGCCTTGCAGCAGGCGGCAGATCACGATCTGCTCCAGCGTCTGCGAGGCGCCGCACATCATGGAAGCGACCAGGAAGCCGAACAGCGCGCCGAGATGCAGGTTCTTGCGGCCGAACCGCGCCGCCAGCCAGCCGACCGGCGCCGTCATGATCGCGGAGGCGACCACGTAGGAGGTGAGCACCCAGGTGATCTGGTCGTAGCTCGCCGACAGGCTGCCCTGCATGTACGGCAGCGACACGTTGGCGATCGTCGAATCGAGCGACTGCATCACGTTGGCGGTCATGATGCAGGCGGTGAGCAGGCCGCGGTGCGGAACCTTGACGAAGGTGCCGCTCATCGGCCGGCCGTCACGGAATCAGGTCGGCGAAGTGCCTGACGTGGCCGGTGTCGATATCGACGATCACGCTCATGCCGGCGCGCAGTTCGGGGTCGCCGGGCTTGCGGTCGACGCGCACGCGCAGCGGGATGCGCTGCACCACTTTCACCCAGTTGCCCGAGGCGTTTTGCGGCGGCAATACCGAGAATTCGGCGCCGCTGGCCGGGGCGATGCTCTCGACCACGGCGTTCCAGCTGCGGCCGGGATAGGTATCCACCGAGAGATCGACGTGATCGCCGGGCTTGACGAAGGTCAGGTCGGTCTCCTTCGGGCTGGCCTCGACCCACACGTGCTCGGTCGAAACCAGGCCGAAGGCCGCGGTCGAGGCGGCCAAGTACATGCCGGGCTGCAAGCTGTCGACCTGGGTGGCGATGCCGTCGAACGGCGCCAGCACCACGGTGTGGTCGAGCTGGCGCTGGTCCTCGTCGACCTGCGCCTTGGCCTGCTGATAGAGCGGCGTGGTGGTGACGTCGACGTCGGCGTTGCCGCCGAGGCGCGCGAGCTGCACCTGCGCCTGGGTCTGCAGGCTTTCGTCCGCCGCACGGTCGACGGCCACGCGGAAACGGGCGTCGTCATAATCGGCGCGGGTCACGCCACCGTTGTGCACCAGACTGGCGAAGCGGGCCAGGCTGGCCTGGTCCGACTCCAATTGCGCCTGCCTGGCGTCGACGTCACGCAACATGCGCTGATAGTCGCGCTTCATGGCGTCCATCGACAGCGCGACCTGGGCGAGGTTGGCCCTGGCGCCGGCCAGCGCGATCTGGAACGGTTGTGGATCGAGGCGGAACAGCACCTCGCCCTGCTTCACGCGCTCGCCTTCCTTCACCGCCACAACGGCCACGATGCCGGACACGTCGGTGGAGACGGCGAGCTTGGCGGCCCGCACATAGGCGTCGTCGATCGACACGATGCGGCCGCTGTGCAGCCAGTAGCCGGCCGAGGCGACGATCACCGCGACGATGCCGCCCACCATCAGGAACGGCCGAAACGCGCGGCGGCGCGCACGGCGGGTAACGCGGCTGCCCTGCTCAGCCAGGACACGCGGCGCGGCGGCGGGCACCGTGGTGGCGGACTGCGACATCAGGCGACATCCCGTTCCAGGGTCTTGCTGCGCACGTCAGCAACGACATTGACCTTCATGCGGCAAAGTCCTTCCTTCAGCGCACCGAGCGTATCCATGTCGAGCCCGACCGAGACCATGCGCAGCATGTCGGCGCGCTCGGCGTGGAGGTCGTGCAACACCGGCTCTGCGGGTGGGCAGAGGTGCAGGCGCCAGATGCGGCGGTCGTGCGGGTCGTCGCGGCGCTCCACCATCCCGCGGTCCTCCAGCCGGTCGATCAGGCGGGCAACGGTGATCGGCTCGACTTCGAGGATCTCCGCCAGTTCCTTCTGCGACAGGCCCGGCTGGCGCTCGAGCCGGAACAGGATCATCCATTGCGCACGCGTCATGCCGTGGGCGCTGGCACGCCGGTCCGCGTTCAGGCGAAGCTGGCGGGCGACGTCATGCAGGAGGAACAACAAATCGGGCTGATCGGTCACGGCGGACATAATAAGCAGCGTTATGTTCGCATTGCCACCAAACTGTCATGCATCGAAAGCGTGGCAGCCCCGCCCGACGCCGGGGCGCGTCAGTTGACGGCTTCACCGGGGTAGGTGCCCCAGACCTCGTCGCGCTTCAGCCAGCCGCGGTAGTCGCCGACCTGCATCTCGCACCATGACTTGCCGGCCTCGCAGTCGCGGATGCGGCCGACCACGCCGGGCATCAGCCGCGCCACCGGCGGGGCGTCGTCGGCGGGGGAGCCGCGCAGCACCCGCTCGGCGCCCAGCACCACGAAGCTGCGCCGCCCGGTCAGCGTCGCCTGGTGCACCCAGCCCCTGACGCCGTCCTGGTCACGGATCAAGCGCCAGACCTCGAACTCCCGCTCGATCTCCACCGGCAGGTCGCGGCGGCGATACACCCAGTCCACCGGATAGCGCGTGCCGGGCCCGGCGCGCAGGTTCACCTCGTCGGAGCGGAGCGAGGCCCAGCGCGGCAGCGGCAGACCGGTGACGATGCCCTTGCTCGGCTCGGCCGGTTTCGCCGGTTCCGGCACCGGGGCGGGGGTGACGGCGGCCGGCGGCGGCCTGGCCACGGCCGGCGATGCCGCGCCGGGCGGGGCGGCAGGCTTCGCGGCGGACGGCCTCTGGGCATGGCTGTTGCGTGGCGGGTGCACCACCGGCGTGGGTTTGCCCGGCGCGGAGTGACCAAGCGCCGACGTTGTGATCGGCGGCGTGCTGAACGGCGCCACCTGCTGCACCGGCGTGCGCGGCGCGGCCGCCGGCGGAGCGGGTGGGGGCGCCGGTGCCGCGGACTGGCCTTTCGGCGGCAATCGCAACGCTCCCGGCGGCGGCGACATTTGCGCCGCGGCCGGCACGGCCACCGCGACCAGGCAGAGCACGACGAGCGCGCGCGCAATCATGATGCATGCGTGCCAAGTCGCGCCGCATCGGGTCAAGTGCCGTGTATCAGAGCGAGACGATCTGCCCGCCCTTCGTGGCCTCGAGAAACGTGGTCACGCCGGCGACCTCGGTGCCCGCCAGCAGCGCGCTGCCATCGAATCCCACCATGCGCAACCCCGCCTCGCAGGCGATCATGCGGACGCCGAGCTGCACCGCGGCCTCGCGCAGCTCGCCGAGGCCGGCGACGCCGCGGGCCCGCACCGCCGCGTCGCGGCCGGACTCCTGCAACTGCGACCAATCGGTCAGCAATGCCCGGCAGCCCTCGTTGGTCGCGAACAGCACCACCGGCCGCCCCAGCGCGGCCGCGCCGGCCGCGACCACAAAGGCATAGTGCGCCCGCTCGTGCGTGCCGGAGATCAGCAGGATACCAAGCGGTTCAGACGGCACAGGCGGTCTCCGGGGCGGCGACGTGGCCGGAGAGGTCGCGCAGCGTCGCGTTGGCGCCGCATGCCGGGCACTCCGGATCGCGCTTCAGCCGCACCAGGCGGAAGCGGGTTGCCAGCCCGTCCCAGATCAGCAGCCGGCCGGCGAGCGACTCGCCGACACCCAGCAGCTCCTTCAGCGCCTCGGTCGCCTGCAGCGTGCCCATCACGCCGGTGACCGCGCCGAGCACGCCGGCCTCGCTGCAACTCGGCACCATGCCGGGGGGAGGCGGTTCCGGGTAGAGGCAGCGATAGCAGGGAAAGTCCTGGCCGGCGTGCGGCTTGAACACCGCCAACTGGCCATCGAACCGCAGCACCGCGGCCGAGACCAGCGTCCGGCGCGCCAGCACGCAGGCGTCGGCCACCAGGAAACGCGTGGCGAAGTTGTCGGTGCCGTCGCAGACAAGGTCGTAGCGCGCGGCCAGTTCCAGCGCGTTGCCGGCGGTCAGCCGGGTTTGGTGCGCCTCGATCGTGACCCCGGGGTTGATCGCGCGCGCGGCGGCGGCCGCCGATTCGACCTTCGGCGTGCCGATCGATGCGGTGGTGTGGGCGATCTGCCGCTGCAGGTTGGAGATGTCGACCACGTCGTCGTCCACCAGCCCGATGGTGCCGACCCCCGCGGCGGCGAGGTAGAGCAGCAGCGGGCTGCCGAGGCCGCCGGCGCCCACCACCAGCACGCGCGCCGAGCGCAGCCGCGCCTGGCCGATGCCGCCGACCTCCTGCAACAGGATGTTCCGGGAGTAGCGGCGGATCTCGTCGTCGGTGAAATCGAGGTTCATGCCATCACCATAGAGTGGAGCGTTGCCGCGCCGAAGCACGGTCGCGCGAGGACACCATGTCTTGTTGCGGCCGGCACCACTAGGGGTTCGACCGCGGCTGGTTGCCGGACGCAGCCGACGGCGGTTTGGCGGCATCGCCGCTACCGCCCTGGAAAATGCCGAACAAGCCGCGCAGGAATCCCGGCGTCAGCGCGGCCAGCGGATTGACGCTCACCGCCGGGTCGTCGCAGTTGCCACTGAGTGCGTAGGTCGCGGCGAACAGCCCGCCGCCGCGTTCGGGGCTGAACAGCCGGCCCACGAACGGAATGCTGCCGAGCAGGGAATTGAAGAAATACGCCGGCACGATCGTGCCCTGCACGTCGCAACTGTTGCGCGCCAGATCGATCTGCCCCTTTGCCGTCATGCCCAGCGAGGCGCTGTAGGCGCGCGCGTCGTCCAGCGCCAGCAGATCGTCCGTCAGCCGGAATGGCGCCACCAGCCGGTCGAAGCCCAGTCCCGGACCCTGCAATGCATCGACCAAGCCATACAGCGTCATCGCCTGCAACAGCTTGCCCAGCCACGGCGCGTTGCGCATGCGGAAATCCGCGATCTCGGCCCTTCCGGACAGCGGATGTTCGGCGCTGCCATCGTCGTAGGTCCCGGCGAGGGTGATCCGGCCACCCTCCATATCCTCGACCACGTCGAGTGCCCGCAGCAGCCCGCCGGCATCGTCGCTGTCGCCGGACAGGCGGCGGCCGCCCGCCGCCGGCACAATCGTGATCGAAAAGGGACCGTTGGCGGAGGTCTTGCCGGTCAGCCGCGCCTGGTGCAGCACGCGCCCGTCGTTGTCGCCGTGCAGTTTCACCGCGGTCACGTCACGGCTTGCGCCCAGCACGACCCGGTCGAATTGCGCATCGAGCGTCCAGGGCGGGCCGCGCTTTTCCTCGGCGGGCTTGGGCTGGCGTTCGCCGCCATGGCGAAACTCGCTGGTGGCGTCGATGCTGGGGCCCGATACGGCGATGATCCACGGAGCGCCGGTGCGCGCCGGCCATCGCACCTCGCCGTGCGCGTCGGTGGCCGAGCCGAGACGCAGCCGTTGCAGCCGAGCCACCACCGGCCGACCCGCGGCGAAATCCACCTGTCCCTGCATCGCGATGCCGTCTCCCGCGATCTGCAGCCGGTCGATGCCGGCAAGTTGTTCGTGGTCGAGCAGCAGGTGGACGTCGGCGGTGGCCGGCTGCCCGGCGGGCTTGTTCCAGTTCAGCCGCGCGACCTGCAGTTCTGCCCGGGTCAGCTCGGCGTGCGCGGTGATCTCGCCGTGGCCGTCGCGTCGGGTTTGCAGCGCCGCCTGGATGGTGGCGGGGCCGGTCAGCAGACCGCCGGCATCGAGGCCGGCATCGGCAAGCTGCCGTTCGTCGGCGGTGCCGGAGATGGTTATTTTCTCGAGGATCTGGGTCGGCGGCCCGGCGCGGAAGTCGATGTCGGCCTGCAATTTCGCGGATATGCCGGCGAGCGCCGCGATGCCGGTGAGCTTCATGCCGTCATTGCCGGCCCCCAGATCGAGCGCGCCATGGTCGAGGTCGCGGCCGGCGACGGCGGCGCCGAGATGGACGTCGGTCAGGTGGGCGGCGGCGCGGATCTGGATGTCGTCGAGCGAGAGCTGCTCGCGCAGCGGCAGGTGCGAAATGGTCAGCGTGGCGGCGACCTGGCCGGACGGGTCATGGAACGTCAGCGGGCGCCGGTCGAACAGCCGCAGCCTGGGATGGTGCAGCAGGGCGATCGCGTCGGCCAGCGGACCGGCCAGGTTCGCGTCGATGTCGGCATACTGGTCGTCGGCCGCGAGACCGGAAAGGCGCACCTTCCCGGCCCCGATGGCAAGCGCTCCCTGGCGGCCGGACTGCACGGCGATCTCGAACACATCGGGGCTGAGGAACGACAACCTGGCCTCGCCGTGCTCGATCGGCGGCACCGGGCGCAGCCAGTGCACGGTCAGGTCGTGGCCGTCGATGCCGCCGCCGATCGATGTCACGCTGGCGTCGGAGAGATCCTCGGGCGCCTCCAGCGACAGCTCCAGGTGCCCGTCGCGGGCGATGCCGTCGGTGATGTTGGCGGTGATCCAGGAGCGTGCGCCCGGTCCACCGACGCCCTCCGGCCACAGCGCCGGCAGATCGGCGAACGCCACCTGATCGAGGTCGAGACCGATCGCGGCATGGATCACGCCGGCGTCGCGCTGCACTGCGGCGCTGCCGTGCAGCACGGTGCCCGGCCCGGCCTGGCGCGGCGCCACCTCTATGCGCAGCAGCCGCAGGTCGAACGACCGCGGTGTTCCCTGGGCTTCCAGCTCGGCGCCGAGCACCGGCACGTGACCGGTGCCCAGCAGGACCCGGCCGGCGCCGACGCTGGCGTGCAGCAGCAGATGCGTGAGCCCCAGATCGGCGCCCAGATCGGCGGTGCCGGCCAGCGTCACCTCGGCGTCGAGTGCCGCCAGCGGCGCCAGCCTGGGTGCGAGGCCGGCGAGGGAAGCGGGCGAGAGCGCGGTGAGCTGCAGCGTAATCACCGTGGCCCGGCCATCGCCGCGCGGTGCCGCCTGCGCGGTCAGGCGCGCGTGCTGGTCACCGAGCACGAGCGCGATATCGGCGCTGCCCGCCAGCCCGCCGCGCGGTGGGCGATTCAAATCGAGCGTGGCCTGCGGCGCCTGCCAGGTCAGGTCGAGCTGATGGTCCACCACCGCGATGACGGCGTCGCGGATGCGCACCCGGCGCAGCTCGCTCCATCGGTGGAACGCGGTGCCGCGATCTGCCCCGGGCGGCTGCGACAGTTCCGCGAGCAACTCGGTCAGGGCGGCCTGTGCCGGGGACGGGCCAGCGTCCGGCGCAGGCGTCGCATTCTCGGCGGTCGCGACCAGGCCGCCGAGGTCCAATGCGATCGCACCGTCTTGCGAGCGCACGATACGCAACTGCGGCTCATCGACCTCGATGGCCCGCGGGACGATGCGGCCGAGCAGCAGCGCACCCACCGACAGTGCGATGGCCGCGCGCGGCACCTGGGCGATGCGGGTGCCGTGGGCATCGGTGGCGGCGACGTTGGTCAGGCGGATATCCAGCGGCCGGTCGACGCCGGCGCTGAATCCCTCCCAGGCCAGCGAAGCAGTGCCGATGGTAATGCGCGTCGGGCCGCCGCCGGAATTGGCGGCCGCCTCCAACGGGCCGATCAACCAGGGCAGGTCGAGCGGCCCGGCCGACAGCCGCCATCCCAACACGCCGAGGCCGGCGGCGGCGAGCACGAGCACCGCCAGCGCTATCCCGGCGATCCTGTGCAGCAGTCGCGCCGTGGACCGCGCGGCTTGACCGATCAGCGCCCGCATGGCCAGCCTGGGGGACCATGCCGCCCGCGTTCCGACTGCCCAGTGCCTGGCCGCCGGCTGCCGATGCCGGTGCCGGCGACCGGCTGATCGAGCAGTTCGCCGCGGTCGGGCGGGCGGAGGCGCGGTTCGCCCAGGGCGCCGGCGCGGCGCTGCTGCGCTCGCTTGGCGGCAACAGTCCGTTCCTGGCCGAGTTGGCGCTGCACGAGGCCGCTTCCCTGCGCCGGCTGGCGATCGAGGGCCCCGACGCGATCGTCGCCCGTGCCATGGCGGCGCTGCGGGCGGTGCCGGCCACCGCGCCGCGTCCGCGCGTGGCGGCGTCGCTCCGCCAGGCCAAGCGCGTCGTCGCGCTGGCGACGGCCGTTGCCGATATCGGCGACATCTGGCGGCTCGAGCAGGTGACCGCCGCGCTCACTGACCTGGCCGAGGCGGCGCTGCGGCTGGCCGTCGCCCACTTGCTGCGCGCCGCTCACGACGCCGGCGAACTGCAGCTTCGGCATCCGGAGGACCCGGCACTTGCCTGCGGTTTCACGGTGCTCGGGATGGGCAAGCTCGGCGCCCGCGAGCTGAACTTCTCCAGCGATGTCGATCTCATCCTTCTGCACGATCCGGATGCCGGTGTGTATCACGGCAGCGAGCCGGGTGCGTTCTATACCCGGATCGCGCGCGGCCTGGTCGGGCTGATGGAGGCGCGCGACCACGACGGCTACGTGTTCCGCACCGATTTGCGGTTGCGCCCGGACCCGACGGCGACCCCACCCAGCATCGCACTGCTCGCCGCCATCACCTACTACGAGAGCATGGGCCAGAACTGGGAGCGCGCGGCCATGCTGAAGGCGCGCCCGGTGGCCGGTGATCTTCCACTTGGCGCGGAGTTCCTGGAGGCGATCCGGCCGTTCGTGTGGCGCCGCCATCTGGATTTCGCGGCGGTCGCCGACATCCACGCAATGAAGCGGCGCATCGACGCGCACAAGGGCACCGGCATCGGGGCGCCCGGTCTTGACGTAAATCGCGACGCGGTGGCGCGCATCGCGGGGCACAACATCAAGCTCGGCCAGGGCGGCATTCGCGAAATCGAGTTCCTGGCGCAGACCCTGCAACTGGTGTGGGGCGGCCGCGACCCGGGGCTGCGCAGCCCGCGCACGCTGGAGGCGCTTTTTCTCCTCGTCCGCGCCGGCCACCTGGCGCGCCGCACGGCAGCGGAACTGGCCGTTGCCTACCGTTTCCTGCGCCGCGTCGAGCACCGGCTGCAGATGGTCGCCGACCGCCAGACGCATTCGCTTCCCGAAACGCAAGAGCAATTGCGGCGGTTCGCCCTGTTCATGGGTTTTGCCGATGCCCGCGCCTTCGCCGCCGTGCTGCTCGGCCACCTGACCAGGGTGCAGACGAGCTACGGCGAGGTGTTCGAGGTGGTGCCCGAACTCGCCGGCGACGGCGGCGCCACGCCGCTCGACTTCCGCGGCGTGGACGAGGCGCCCGCCGAGACCCTGGAAGCGCTGCGGGCCATGGGCTACGGCAATGCCGCGCCGATCGTGGCGGCCGTGCGTAGCTGGCAGGCCGGCCGCGCGCGGGCGTTTCGCTCGCAGCGCACCCGCGAATTGATGGTCGCCATGCTGCCCGCGGTGCTGCGCGCGCTGGCGCGCCAAGCGCAGCCCGACGCCGCCTTCGCCCGGTTCGACGCCTTCCTCGGGCGGCTGCCCACCGGCGTGCAACTGCTGTCGCTGTTCCAGCGCAACCCGCGCCTGTTGGACCGGGTGGCGGCGGTGCTGGGCGCGGCGCCGTCGCTGGCCGACCATCTCACCCGCACGCCCTCGGCGCTGGAGGGGCTGCTGTCGCCGGAACTGCTGCCGGACATCCGCCGCCTGCTGCGCGCCCGCCTGGCCGACGCGCGCGGGCTCGAGGATGCCATCGAGATCATCCGCGCCACCGTCCGCGAAGAGGATTTCTCCATCTCGGTGGCCACCATGGAGGGGCGCATGGATGCCGACGCCGCCGGGCTGGCGCGTTCGGCGCTGGCCGATGCGGCGCTGGCCGCGCTGCTGGGGCGCGTCGTTGACGACTTCGCCGAGCGGTTCGGCCGGGTGCGCGGCGGCGGCATGGCGGTGGTGCTGCTGGGCAAGGGCGGCGGGCGCGAGATGATGGCGGGTTCCGACCTCGATCTGATGCTGGTCTATAGCCATCCCGCGCGCGTCCAGGAAAGCACCGGTGCCCGCCGTCTGCCGGCGAGCCAGTGGTTCATCCGCGCCGTGCACGCCTTCATCGCCGCGGTGACGGCGCCGGATGCCGAGGGGCCGATGTTCGCGGTGGACATGCGGCTGCGGCCGTCCGGCAACAAGGGGCCGGTCGCGGTCTCGCTGGCCGCCTTCGAGCAGTATCACGCCGCCGATGCCTGGACCTGGGAGCGGATGGCGCTGACCCGCGCCCGTGTCGTCGCCGGGCCGCCGCGGTTGCGCGCCGCCGTCGAGGCGGCAATCCGCGCGGCACTGGCGAACTCAGGCGAGCCCGCCCGCATCCGCGCCGACGCCGCCGCCATGCGCGCGCGCCTGCTGCGCGAGTTGCCGTCGGCGGGTCCGTGGGACGTGAAGCTGCGTCCCGGCGGCCAGGTCGAGGTGGAGTTCGTCGCCCAGGCCCTGCAACTGGTGCATGCCCGCACGCATCCCGGCGTCGCTTGCACCACCACGCGCATCGCGCTGGCGCGGCTCGAGGAGATCGGCGCCTTGCCGGGGGCGGACGCGGCGCTGCTGATCCGCGCCGACCGCATCTGGCGGACGGTGCAGGGCATGTTGCGCATCACCTACGGCCGCGCCCCGGCCGAGAGGCTGTCCGAGGCGCCGGCCGCGGCGCTGACGCGCGCACTCACAGGCGTCGGCGTGGATGCGACCGCAAGAGGCGGCGCAGATGCAGTTGACTTGCCCGGGCTTCAGGCCACCCTGGACGCCGTCGCATCCGAGGTGCGCGCCCTGTTCATCCGGCACGTGGGAGAGATCGAGCCATGACCGACGAAAAAGCTCCGGGACCGCAGCAAGGCGACCAGGCGCCCGATTTCGCCATGCCGGCGAGCGGCGGGCGCAGCGTCAGCCTGGCGTCGCTGAAAGGCCGCCCGTTCGTGCTGTATTTCTACCCGCGCGCCGACACGCCCGGCTGCACCAGGGAGGCCTGCGCGTTCCAGGAGGCGCTGCCCCAGCTTGGCAAGATCGGCATCGACGTGGTCGGTGTCTCCAAGGACAAGATGAAGCCGATCGAGAAGTTCGCCGAGAAATATTCTCTCACGTTTCCGCTGGCGTCGGACGCCGAGACCAAGGTGGCCGAGAGCTACGGGGTGTGGGTGGAGAAGTCGCGCTACGGGCGCAAATACATGGGCGTGGAGCGGGCGACGTTCCTGGTGGACCGCGCCGGCCGGATCGCCAGGGTCTGGCGCAAGGTGCAGGTAGACGGCCACGCCAACGAGGTCATGGCGCAGGCGCAGGCGCTGCGATAGCGGCGATCACACCGTCTTCAGGTAATTCACCAGCTTGACCGATGCCGCGAGCTTGTCGGTCTGGTCGAGCGCGGCCAGTTCGGCGGCCAGGCGGTCCATCGCCGCCTCGTAGATCTGCCGCTCGGAGAAGCTCTGGTCGGGCTGGCCGGCATTGCGGTGCAGGTCGCGCACCACCTCGGCGATCGCGATCGGATCGCCCGAATTGATCTTCGCCTCGTATTCCTGCGCGCGACGCGACCACATGGTGCGCTTGATCCGGGCGCGGCCGCGCAGCACCCCCATCGCCTCGTCGAACATCTTGCGGGTCGCCAGCTTGCGCAACCCGGCGCTGCGGGCCTTGGTCACCGGCACGCGCAGGGTCATCCGGTTTTCCTCGAACGTGATGTGGATCAGTTCGAGCCGGTGGCCGGCGATGTCTTCCGTCGCGATCCTTTCGACCTTGCCCACGCCGTGGGTGGGATAGACCACGTAGTCGCCCTCGACGAAGAATTCCTCCTTCGCGGCGGCGCGCGACGGCGGCATCGGTCGGCCGTTCTGGAGCGTGACCTGTAGCGGCCGTGGCGAGACCGGCTTCGCCACGCCGGCCTGCGGCGCCGGCGGTCTGGCTGGCTCGGGCGGCCTCGCCGGCGGCGCAACGCTGGTGGCGCCCGCCGCCGGGGCGACAGCCGCCGGGGCAGGCGGCCCCGCCTGTGCCGGAAGCTGCGACGGCGCGGCTGGCTGCAACGGGGGCTTCGGACCGTCCAGCGCCTTCGCGAGCGGCGTGGCGGGCGTGGCGGGTGCGACCGCCGGTGCCGCTGTCTTGACGACCTCCGCGGCGCCGGCAATGGGGCCGGCCGGCAGGGCGGCCGGAACCGCGGGCTTCGCCGCGGCAACGACCGGGGTTGCCGGCTTCGCCGCGTCGGGTGCCTTTGCCGCCGGCTTCGGCGGCACGACGTGCTGGGCGGCCGGCTTGGCGTGTGCCGGCATCTTTGTCGCCGGCCTGGCGAGGCTCGGTGCCTTGTTCGGCGCCTTGTTCGCAGCCGCATGGGGCTTCGCCGCGGCCTTCGCCGGCGCATGGTTCCTGACCGCCGGCTTCGCCACCCGCGGTGGTTTCGCGCTGCGTCGCGCCGGCGCGCCGTTCTTGGCCGTCGCCTTCGCCATCGCCGCCGTCTTACCCGCTGCCTTCGCCGCGCCCGCGGCGGCCTTCTTCTTGCCGGTCGGCACGGCGCGCCCTGCGCCCGGCCTGGCCGCCGCATGCTTGCGTGCGACAGTTGCCGCGATCCCGCCCTTGCGCTGCGATCCTGCGGATGCGGCGGACGCCTTCATGCCGAACCTCGTCTTGCCATTCCCGGCGTAAATGTCCCCCCGGCGGCGCGACCGGGAAACCCCAAGCCGCCGCGCCCCCGTGGCACGGTCAGATCCATGTAGAGCAGGCGCGGGGAAAACACCGGCGTGGCGAATTCCTTCGTTCCCACCAATCTCTTGTAACACATTCTTTGCCGTGAGTCAGGGGGGCATGGCGCCCCGTTCAACGCATCTTCCTTAAATCTTGCATGGCAGGACCGCGCCAGCGCCCCAGGCGCCCCGGCCCTCAGGGTTTCCCCGGTTCCGGCGAGAACAGTTTTGCCTTGTCGGTTACATCCTTCCACTCGTCGGCGTCGGCGGGCGCCTCGCCCTTGCGGGTGATGTTCGGCCACAGCACCGCGTATTCCCGGTTCTGCTCGACCCAGGCCGTTGCCTTGTCGTCGCTGTCCGGCACGATCGCCTCCACCGGGCACTCGGGCTCGCACACCCCGCAATCGATGCACTCGTCGGGATGGATCACCAGCATGTTCTCGCCGACGTAGAAGCAGTCCACCGGGCAGACTTCCACGCAGTCCATGTACTTGCAGCGAATGCAACTCTCGGTGACCACGTAGGTCATCAGGCACTCCCGAACAGGCTCCGCGATGGGTAGCGGCGGCTAAGGCCGGCGATATGGCGCGGTTTCGGCCCTGCCGCAAGCACCCGGTTGCACTGCGGCATCGGGTTCGGTGATCTCGTGGTACAAGAGGCGTGCCTCGACCGCCGGTCCGCGCCGGGCGGCCAGTGCCAGCACCTCGATCACCCGCACCTCGCCGCGCAGCGGCAGCGTGATCACGTCGCCGACGCGCAGCCGGGCGTGGGCCTTGTCGGTCGGCACGCGGTTGATGCGCAGCAGGCCACCGGCGGCGAGGCGGGCGCAGTCTTCGCGGGCGCGCATGAAGCGGGCGCACCACAGCCATTTGTCCAGCCGTTGCCAATCCCGGTCTTCGCCGCTCATCGCCGCCGTAGCGTCGCCAGCGCGGCGAACGGACCGGCGTCAGTAGTCGCCAGGCCGGGCTCGGCCGCTTCCGGCTCCGGCCGCCGGCGGCGGATCGGCGCCATCATGGGCGGCGCCGGCGGGCCGAATTCGCCCTCGTGCATGGGCGCGGCCGGCAGCAGGCGGAAGCCGAGGCGGCGCAGCACCGCCGGCAGATTTTCCCCCTTCACCGAGAGCCGCGACGCCAGCCCGGCGGGCACCGGCACCGGACGCTGGCGGGCGGCGAACGCGAGCTCGGCGGCGATCCGCTCGGCCACGTCGAGGCGCAGCAGCACCGGACCCGCGTCCACCCAGCCCATCGCGGCGGCGAAGCCCTCGGGCCAGTCCGCCGGCGGCGCGATGGCGACCACCCCGGCGGGGGGCAGCCAAGGCAGCGGCACGCCGTGATGGAGCGACCACAGGCACGCCCGCAGCGCGGTGGCGCGCGGCTTCAGCAGCACCGGAACGAACAGGGCGTAGCGGCCGGCGCGCGCCTCGATCGCCTTCAGGCGTGCACGCAGCCCGGCGGGAATGGCATCGTCGTCCGCATGCGGCACCACGCCCAGCCCCTCGGTCAGGCGGTGCAGCGGGCCGCGCAGGGTGGCATCGCTATCGGCCGCCGCCGCGGCGGCGAACAGCGGACCCAGTACCTGCCGCACCAGATCGTCTACGAAGCCCTGCAGCCGCTGCCGCACCCGTTCGCGCTGCGGGCCGTCCAGGAATTCGCTGTCGTGCACCTCCACCAGCGGGCGCAGCACCGACGGGCCGGGCCTGAGCCGGGCCACCGGCGTGCCGTCCCAGGCGATGCGCTGCGAGGGCAACAGCGCGAAGGCGGCGTCGGGTTCGGCCTCCAGCCGGGCAAGGCGCCGCGGCATCTCCTCGCGCAGCGCCCGCCGCGCCGCCCGCAGGACGAGTTTCTTCTCATCACCCTCGGCGAGCGGATCGGGCAGGAAGCCGAAGCCCTCGATATGGCCGACCGGATGGCCCTCGACGATCACCTCGCCACGGCGGCTGACGGCGGACAGCAGATCCTCGACCACCCCCGCTTCCAGCCGGCGCATCAGGTGGGCGGCGCGGCGATCGACGAAGCGGCTGGTCAGGCGCTCGTGCAGCGCGTCGGACAACAGGTCCTCCACCTCGCGGGCACGGCCCTGCCAGTGCAGGGCGTCCGGCACCCAGTCGGCGCGGGCGGCGATGTAGGTCCAGACCCGCACCCCGGCGAGCCGCTGCATCAGCGTGTCGATATCGCCGTCGGCCCGCGCCAGCGCCGCGATCTGCTCGGCCAGCCAGTCGGTGGGCAACCATTTTTCCCGGGCTATGTGGCCGAACACGCGGGCGCACAGGCGGGTGTGGGTGTCGTCGGCGAGCTTGCGGAAGTCGGGGATCTGGCAGGCCTCCCACAGCAGGCGCACGCGGGTGCGGCCGTGGGCGAGGGCGCGGATCTCGGGCTCGCGGGCGAGTGCGGTGAGCGTTTCCAGGTCGGAGGCATCGTTGCCGCGCACCAGGCCGGGGCCCGGCGGCGGCGCGGCCAGCGAGGCCAGCAGCGAGTCGAGGTCGGAAAACTGGAGAAAACTGTTGCGCCAGCAGATCTGAGCCAGCGGTTCGAAACTGTGCTCCTCCACGGCGCGCGCGACATCGTCGTCGAGCGGCGGACAATCCGCGGTGGTGCCGAACGTGCCGTCGCGCATGCCCCGCCCGGCGCGGCCGGCGATCTGCGCCAGTTCCGCCGCCTGCAGCGGGCGCGGGCGGTGGCCGTCGAACTTGGCCAGTCCGGCGAAGGCGACATGGTCGACATCCATGTTCAGCCCCATGCCGATGGCGTCCGTCGCCACCAGGAAATCGACCTCCTTGTCCTGGTAGAGCGCCACCTGGGCATTGCGCGTGCGCGGCGACAGCCGGCCCATCACCACCGCGCAACCGCCGCGGCGGCGGCGGATCAGCTCGGCGATGGCGTAGACCTCGGCGGCGCTGAACGCCACCACCGCGCTGCGCGGCGGCAGGCGCGCGAGCTTGCCCGGCCCGGCATGGCTGATCTGGCTC
>Ga0209415_10010967_pt1 | contig 15333 bp, 15 predicted proteins | sample PeaSoiSIISIP2007_FD_187696 | JGI IMG/M metagenome (GOLD analysis project Ga0209415, IMG submission 187696) | Peat soil microbial communities from Weissenstadt, Germany - SII-SIP-2007 (SPAdes) (version 2) | ecosystem: Environmental > Terrestrial > Soil > Wetlands > Peat | place: Germany... | reverse complement strand
AATAGAAGCCTGTCCGCATCGCCGCAAAAATACCTGTGGACAGCTACGCCCGTTTTCATAGAAGGATGACAGGCCACAGGTGCCGTGAGCCGCGCCGTCTTCCCTCTGTGTTACACTTTTTCATTCAGACTATCTGACCCAGAGCCTTCGATCCACGCATGCTTCTTTCCAAAGAATATGTGGGCTATCTGGCCCGCGAAGTCACCAAGAAACTGATTGCCGGCAAGTTTATTGAGACCAAGGCGGTTCCGGCGGTCACCGAGCGGGTGCACGCCGCGCTGCTGGAAGAACTCTCGCTCGAAGACCGTATCAACGACGAAGTCCGCGTCATTCTCGAAGCCTATTCCGACGAGATGCAGAAGAGCGGCGCCAACTACCAGGAGATGTTCCGCAAGGTGAAAACCGAACTGGTACGCAAGTACAAGGCGGTGCTGTGAGGCTCAGCCGCGACAAAGTGAACGTGCTGGCCCGTGCGGTCTCGGACGTCCTCAAGGCCATGGACGAAGTGGAATTCTTCGAAGACTTCAACACCATCCGCCAGGAAACCCGCAGGCTTCTCGAAGAGTTGCTCAATCAGGAAGCCCGAATCGACGTAGCCGCCCGCACGAAAATCGAGAGCCAGAAACGCACCATCCTTGAAGGCTCGCAGGAGTGGGACATCCTCTACCGCAAGTATTACAACGAAGAAGTGAAAAAGCTGGGCATGTAGCTAGGGCGCTTCCTTCAGGGCGTTTCCTTCAGTTCAATCGAAACCAAATTGCGCACCGACCGCTGGCGCCGCGCTCTGCTGTGCCAGCATCGCAGAAGAAGCGAAGACCGCAACGCCAAGAAAGATGACGCCGAGCTTTGTTGGACGCATGGTGGGAGCATAACGCGGAAGCTCGTTTTTGGTCAGCAGCGACGTTAAATAGTTGCCATGCGCGTGCTTCGCTGGCGCAGAAAAAGGCCCCGCGCCGAGCGCGCGGGGCTGATGGGGGAGAGTACTGCAGTGAAAATCTAGGCCGCCTCCCTTCGCTGCTGGATGGCCTGCACGTGCTTGCGATACTGCACCGCGTTGCTGGCAGTCTTGCGGTGCGGCAGGCTCTTTACCCACAGCCCGCGGGCTGTTGAGCGGCGCTCGCGGCGCGAACCCACGTGGCCTCGCTCCTTCACGCCGGTGAGAGTTTTCTCCGCGGTCTGCTGCTGCCAGCCGCTGCCAGCGCTCACGTTGAAGGTTCCGATGTAACCGCCTTTGAGCAATTGCAGCGGAGTCTGAATCTGGTTCTCATGGTCGAACTGGGTTGAGCCCTGCGCCCGGAAAGTCTCAAACCATGCGGGACAGACAAAGTCCGACACCAGGATGTTATTGATCTGGTAGCCGAAGCTGTCGTCCTCACAGGCGTCGCAGACCTCGTAAGCGTAGAGCGTTCCAGTAGTATCCGCGTTCTGGATGAACGCGCTGAGGTTGATGTCGGGGTCGCCGAGCATTTCGAGTAGTTCGTGGCTCGCCGTGACCGTCCACGAAGTGCCCGCAGTCAAATCGCTGGCGGCAAAAACCTTGCCCAGGGGCAGGCCTTCGCTGGTCAGGTCATGGTAGCCCAGCGCTCCTGCTTGATCGGAGTTGTCGAGAATCACCAGCTGCCAGCTTCCGGCCGGCGGCTGCTGGCCTTGAGCAATCAACGTGAGTTCGGCGTCGACGCCCCAGGCGGGGAAAAAGTCGTTAGTGACTTGCTGCTGCAGGGCTGGAACGACGGGAGTAACTTCGGCATCGGTGAGCACGGTGCTCTCATTGATGACCGCTATCTGAATGGTTGCTATTTGTGGTGGTTGAGCTTGCGGCATGTGGGCTTTCTCCTTTGCAAAAGAATTTGGAGAACGCGCAGGGGAAGGTGCGTGACTCGTTATCGGGAAGCCTATACCCTTGGAAAGGAAAGGCAAGAGAAATTTGAGAAGCAGGCGAGCTTCGGTTCCAGTTTGGAACGAGGCGCTCGAACTCCGCGCCCTCTGCGGTTAAAGCTTTTGTTCTTTTTAGTACGTAACCGCTGCCGCGCGGGCGTAGTCCTTCATGACTCGGATCATCCAACTCGCGACCATCGTCAAGCGCGCCGCCGAAGAAGCTGGCTTCGAGCTTTCCGGCGTCGCGCCCGCTACGCACGCGCTGGAGCTCGATCATTTTCCCGCCTGGATTGCCGCCGGCCACGCCGGCGAAATGAAATACCTTGAGGCGCGCGACCAGCACGGAGAGCTCAAGCGCGCTTCTCTCTCCCGGGTTGCGCCCTGGGCGCGCAGCGTGGTGGTCTGCGCCATCAACTACAACACGGAGCAGCCCTACTCCACGCAGTTCGACAGTTCCCATCCTGACCATGTCAGCCGCGGCTGGATCTCGCGTTATGCCTGGAGCCGCGAGGACTATCACGAAGCTGTGCTGCGGCGCTTGCGGCAAGTGGAGGCCGCACTGCTAGAGGCGGCGGTGGCGCAGGCGCTCGCCGCAAGCGCTGAGCAGATCATCACGCGCACCTATGTGGACACCGGCCCCATCGTCGAGCGCGTCTTCGCCAAGTACGCCGGCGTGGGTTGGATCGGAAAAAATACTTGCATTATTAACCAGAAAAAAGGTTCGTGGTTGTTCCTGGGCGTGATCCTGACTTCAGTTGAGCTCGCCCCCGACCTGCCCGCGCCCGACCGTTGCGGCACCTGCACCCGCTGCATCGTCGCCTGCCCTACCGACGCGCTGATCGCGCCCTACCAACTCGACTCCAACAAGTGCATCTCTTATCTCACGATTGAAAAACGCGGCGAGATTCCGGACGAACTGCGAGCCGGCATGGGGCGCCACGTGTTCGGCTGCGACATCTGCCAGGACGTTTGCCCGTGGAACCGGAAGGCTCCGGCGACATCCGCGCCGGAATTCGCTCCCCGGCCGGAGATGGTGAATCCCGCGCTCGACTGGCTGGCGGAAATGAGCGAAGGGGAATTCCGCCGCGTGTTCCGTCGCTCACCGGTGCGACGCGCCAAGCGCTCCGGCCTGCGGCGCAATGCCATCATTGCCGCCGGCAACAGCGGCGACCGGAAATTCCTCCCGCTGCTGGAGAAGCTTACCAGCGACGGAGATGGAACCGTCGCCAAGAGTGCGAAGTGGGCGCTAAAGCGGCTAAGCGGATAAATAGTCGCAATGAAAGTTGAAATCCCTTCCTGCAAGGGCAAGGTTTACTTGTACTATGACCCTGCAGCGTGAGCCAGGAGAAGCCATGAAACGAAATACGAGACTTACTGTGATCCTGCTTTGCATCTTGTCTGCGCCGAGTCTCATGGCGCAGGCGGCGAAGAGCGGCTTTTTCAAGACCTCCGACGGCATCAGCATCCATTACGTTGAAGCGGGGAACGGCCGGCCCATCGTTTTTGTTCCTGGCTGGACCATGCCGGCCTGGATCTGGCAGAAGCAAATCGACGAGTTCTCGAAGAAATATCACGTGATCGCCGTCGACCCGCGTTCGCAAGGTGAGAGCGACAAACCAACTTACGGCCACCTGCCGGAAACCCGCTCGCGCGACTATAAGGAACTCGTCGATCACCTTGGGCTGAAGCAACCGGTCCTGGTCGGCTGGTCGATGGCGTGCGCCGAACTGGTGAAATATGCGGAACAATTCGGCACCGATAACGTCAGCGGTCTGGTTTTGGTCGACGGATTTCTCGCGGACAAGATCAGCCCTGAGATGTTCACGGGCATGTCGGGATGGATGAACCAGTTGCAGCAGGATCGCCAGAAACAAGCCGACGGTTTTGTCCGCGGCATGTACCAGAAGCCGCAGACGGAGGATTACCTGAAGCGTGTGATGGAAGCCTCAACTCAGGTTCCGGCCGATGCGGCGGTGGTGCTGCTTTACAACATGATTGCCGTCAAGGATTTCTCTCCCGGCTTTGCCAGAATGAATCGGCCGGTGCTGTTCGCCTACCAGCCCGGCTCGCAGCCGAGCGCAGACTTTCTGAAATCAAAGCTCGGCGACAAGCTGCGGCTGGAACGATTCGATGGCGACGGCCACGCCCTGTTCGTCGATGATCCGGAGAAGTTCAACCACGTACTCGAAGAATTCATACAGAGCCTGCCCCAATGATCGCGGCAGAGGCGCAGAGGCAAAGAGAGCCAAGAGGCAAGACCCCAGGGTAGCTCTATATCAACTTCCGTACACGGTCGTCTTCACCGATTGTTCGCCCTAGAAAGATCGAATTATCCCTCCTGATTCGCTTGGACTTCAGTAACTGGTTTTCTCGATATCCAGCAACTAATCTTCCGCTAAGGGGTTCTTAATAGGCAGGTTAGGGTTTATCTGGGGTAACCGCGTGTCTCAAAATGAAGTCTATGGAATACGGCGCGTTCTCTGCACCCTGGTGGTGCTGATCTCGGCGTGTGTTCCGTATGCGGGGGCCTCGGCGACGCTGCTGGTGGAAGAGCCTTACGGGCACTTGGGTTTCTTCACCCCGACCGGCCATGCGGCGGTATATCTGTCCGGCGTATGCGCCGAATCGCCGCTGGTGTTGCGACCGTGCGCTCCGGGCGAGCCCGGAATCGTGATCAGTCGCTATGACGGTGTGGCCGGCTACGACTGGGTCGCGATTCCTCTCATCCCATACCTTTACGCGGTCGAGCAGCCTGAGGCGATTCCGCTGTTTGCCGATGCCAAGATGGTTTTGCAGCTTCGTGACCGCTACCGCCGGCAGCATCTGCGGGGCGTGGCGCCAGATAAAGCAGACGGCGGAACGCCCGGCGGGAACTGGTATGAGCTGGTCGGTTCCTCCTACGACCGCACGATTTATGCCTTCGAGATTGAAACCCTGCCGGAGCAGGACGCGGCTTTCATCCGCGCTTATAACGCGTCGCCCAACCAATCACACTTCCACCTGATTTCGCGCAACTGTGCGGACTTCGCAAAAGACGTCATCAACTTCTATCATCCCAGGGCTTTGCATCGCAGCGTGGTGGCCGACGTGGGCATGACCACGCCCAAGCAGATGGGGAAAACGATCATCCGCTTCAGCCAGCGCCATCCCGAGCTGCGATTTTCGAAAGTGGTGATTCCGCAGATTCCGGGCAGCATGCCGCGCAGCACCACCGTGCGCGGCGTGGTGGATTCTTTCTTCCGGTCGAAGAAGTACATTGTGCCCAGCGCCGTAGCCAGCCCGATTTTTGCCGGATGCGTATTCGCCGTCTACGTAGGAGCCGCGGCGGGACGCTTCGATCCCGCGCGGAACGCCCTGGTTTTCGCTGCCGGTGGCCAGCCGGAACGCCCTCTGGGCCGCGAAGATCGCCGCGCTTATCAGAAAGAGCTGGAAAACTTGCTGGCCCAGGAAGACAGGGAAGATTCACCGGGGCACGTCCGCAAAGAATGGGCGCGGATGCAAGGCAAAGCGCAGATGGAATTCGATGACCAGGATCGGCCCGTGCTGCGCATGCAAATTGGAGGGCGGCTGGTGAGGGTGGGCATTTCTGCCGACAACATCCTCAGCGGCGGCGCTCCTCCGCAGGTGGTGCAGGAGCTTCTCGAGGCCAGGCTGGAGGCTGAGTTACGCCGAACGGTACCCGCGGTCTCCGAAAGAGAACTGGCCCGCGACTGGCAACTGCTGCAACAGGCCAGGAATGCAGAGTCCCAAGAAGTAGCCGAGGGTTTCCATTCACTCCCGCTTCCGATGCGCGCTTCTGTTCGCCCGGGATGGGCGGGCAATCTGCCTTAGCTTCGACTTCAACAGTCGCCACTCTTTTTCTGTCCACGAGCTTCTGCCCCCGAGGAATCAGGCGCTTGGGCCGCTCGTCAGAGGGCACTGTGTCAACGCGCTCCATCCTCGGCGGCCGATGACCGAAACAAACGTCCTGCATCCGCCCCCGGTTTCGCGTCCCCGGGTTTCCTGATCTGCTAAAACGCGTTTGCAATCGCGGTATATCCAGGCCGCCTTGCAATCCCCCATGCATCACAGATTGGCCCCTCGTGCTCTAGCCAGTTAGCCAGTTCGATGTCATTGGGAAATTGTTTGCCATAGAAATCGGCGTGTCCGACCTTTGTTCTCACTGCTTCGTCGATCAGCCTTCTTTTGTCTCTCATACCGATCCCTCGGCGGTTGTATATGTCTTTTCCTAGTTGGCTGCTTCCTACCTCATATTCCGCAGCCATAAGCCTTTGGCTCCTGGTTTCGTTCTTTGCCACCATGGTCTCGAACCGAGCGCTGCCGTAACGCAACCAGTGGGTCGCGTGGCCCATTTCGTGAAGCAAAATGATGTACCCGTTAAGAATCTTATTCGGATTGGGGTTATTAGGGTCTAGCACCCGAATGCACAGGTCCAAGTTAACGTAGATCGTCGCCTCATTAACGGTGGGTGAGTCGCTATCAAAGGAACTAAATCCCGGCAGAGCCGTGCCAGTGTCGCCAACGCCGCTCATACGCCAGCCGATAAAATGAATTTTCTTGCTGCTTGACTTGCATTTTTCGAATATCGATTGCCCGACTTTGGTCGGGTTTCGCTTATATACAACTCGCTTTACGATTTCAACGTTCGACTCCATTTCCATCGGCCCAACCAGCTGCCCGCGCTCGATCTTTCCAGCCGGGTTCGACGTCTGACCGTTTAAGAAGGTGGCCCAGGAACTAGTAGCCCAGACTTTTTGCTGATTTGGAAAGACAAACACAGAAACCTCCTCTCTCACAGATCCATCGATTTTTTCCGGGATGTCCGAGTGGGCGTCCTAACCGTGCGACTCGTGGGCAGTAGCATATATTTTGGATGTGCGGTGCGCAACCAAGGGATTCGGTAATCCGAAAAATTGATCATGGGGGCTGCCGATACCACGCTGCTGAGTCTGCCCCGGTCTTCGCGGGGTTCGAAGGCCGGGGATTTCTGCTGCATGAGTTTTGGGTTGGTTGAACTCTACTTGGGACTGCTTTTGCGTGGTCGGCAGTGAGAGAGTCGCCAGCCCTCACCGCGACCTCAAACAACAAGAACAAAACCATAAGGTTTCAGCGGCCGGAATCCCCGCCCTCCGAAAACTGCGGAGAGCGGGGCAGCCTCAGTCGTTGCAGTTTTCCCACAAGTACCGAAAGAGAGTAGGCCAGCCCGCCCTGCGTTGATCTTACTGCTGATCCGGGGGCGCACCTGGAGGCCGCTGCGGCGGCGGAATGGCTGCGCCAGGAACGGTGGCCTGCCCCGCGGGTTGTCCTTGCTGCATCTGCAGCTGGCGCTGCTGCATTTCCTGCAAAAGTTGCTGCGGAGTTTTTATGGCGCCATTTTCGGGCGCGGGCGCGACGGCGGGCTGTTCGGCTTCGGCGGCGTTCTGGTCGGCGCTGTCGTCGGTACTGTCGTCGGCCGCTTCTTCCACCGCGTTTTCTGGCGTGCTGCCGGCAGCGACGGGTTGCGGCGAGGCCGCATTGGCAACCGTGGTTTGCGCGGATGCCGTCGGCGTCGTATCCGGACCGCTCTTGGGGACGAGAACCACGCGAGTCAAAGTATTCGCGTCAGCGGCCGAACCCAGCAGCACGTAGTTGAAGTGCGACCCGTTCAGCAACTGCGACATCACCACTGGAGCCGGGCCAGGCCCGAGATTGGTCACCACCCGTTCCGTGGCAGCCGAGGGAATTTCCATCTCCGCGCGGGTCAGTCGGTGCACCGCGCGCAGGATGTCTCCCAGGGTCGAATTCGGGGCGACGATGGTGAGCTTGCCGTCCTGGTAGGTGACTTGCGGAGCAACTGCGCTCATTGATTCCAACGAGATTTGCGGTATGGGCCCCAGAGGCCCGGAGGGTAGTGGCGGAAGCTGCGGCTTCTTGACTGCTGCCTTATGATGACTCCTGGGTCTGGGTGTATCGACGGCGCCGAAGCAGCCCGCGCACAGAGCCCCGGCAATCAGAAGCGATAGAAAACTACGTTGTGCGCGCATAACCCACCCCTCCCAGAAACTGGGCCCTAAACCCACGAACCGTCCTGCAAAAATTCTAGCACCGCTGGCGGCTCAGGCCGCAAAGAACCTACTGGCTGGTACTGATTAACTGGGCCCACAAATAGAACGGGATGAGCCTACTCCCTTGCAAAGAGCAGCGCCATGGCCCTCCGGCGTACAATTTGTAAGCAGTTAAGGTCACCGGCTGGAAGCGAGACGCTGCCGCCAACCCACTGAAAGTAAAGGGTGAGATTAGCCATGAATCGTGGTTCTTATACCGTCCCATCCTATATCTTGAGGATTGCTCTGGGCGCGATCCTGCTGGGTGCGGCGGCCGGGGCTGGGGCGGAGAGCTGCCAGACCTCCGGCGATATGGACGCGGCCACGCGGGGCGCCATCGTCTCCGCCGCCCGGCGCTATTTTGACATGGCGGCCAACGGGGATGCGGCCGGCCTTCGCCAAAACGCGACGGCGGCGGTCGCTTCCGATTTTTCGAGCATTGAAGCGGCCGCAAAGAACCACAGGACTGAGATTGCGGGTTCACATGCAACCGAGCGTCCGCCGTTTCTGCTGCTGGCAGAAGGGGCGGCCTCGATTCCTCACGCGGAGTTTTTCTGCGGCGTGTTCGGCAAGCGCACGCAAAGCCCGGACAGCGCCGTTTTCACTCTGGATGATCTTTCCCCAGGGAAGTACGCCATCGTAATTCTCGATGCAGCCGCGTCCAACCCGCCCAGCACGGTTTCATTTGTTTTGCAGCAGCAGGGAAGCGACTGGAAACTGGGAGGCCTTTACATCCGGCCTTTCCAGGCCGCGGGGCACGCCGTGGAATGGTTTGTCAGCCGCGCCCGCGATTACAAGACCAAGAGCCAGCTGCACGATGCCTGGCTCTACTATTTGCAGGCGCGAATCCTGATTTCTCCGCTGCCCTTCATGAGCACTGCGGCCACCGACAAACTGTACGACGAGTCGCAACCTCTGCAGCCCGCGGATTTTCCCTCCGAGGGAAAAACGACAGACCTGGCCGCGGCTGGCGCAGTTTACAAACTGACCGCGGTTTTTCCCCAGGCAGTGGGCAACGATCTGGACTTGATCGTGAAATACCAGGCCAGTGACGTTTCCGACACGGGCGCAACCTCCCAAACCAACGTGGCTGTCATCAAAGCGCTGGTCGGCAAGTTTCCGGAAGTGAGGGACGCCTTTGCGGCGGTTGTGGCGCGTGCTGTAGAACCGGGCGGGCGCGATTACGGCACTTTGCTGGCGATGAAGGAAATCCGGTAGGGGAAAACAGTTGCTAGTGGATAGTGACTAGTGGGCCGCCTCTTCGAGGCGACAGTCTTTGGGATCTTTGTCGTCGCGCAGACCTAGAAACACTGGCGCCCGCAGTTTTGGCGAGCCGCCGTCCGCGCCCTTGGTCCATTCCGCGAATTCGATTTCCGCCACGAGTTGGGGTTTGACCCAACTCACTTTGCGCAACGCTTCGACGTCGCCGAAGAAGGGATTCTGTTTCGTCTCCAGCTTTTTCAGCAGCTGCCAAACCTCGGCCAGCGATTTCTGATCGAACCCGCTGCCCGCCTGCCCAATGTGAATCAGGCGGCCCTTGCCGTCATACAAGCCCAGCACCACCGAGCCAAAATGCGCGCGGCTGCCTTCCGGGACGGTGAACCCGCCGATCACGCACTCCTGCCGGTGCCTGATTTTGATCTTCAGCCATTCACGGCTGCGGCGTTCTTCGTAAAAGCTCTGCCGCTTCTTGGCCAGAATGCCTTCCAGTCCCTTCTGCCGCGCCATTTCAAACAGAGCCTTTCCTTGCTCTGGATAATGATCGGAATAACGTACCGCATCACCGGCAACCAGCAGCGACGCCAGCCTGGCTTTGCGCTCTTCGAGCGGCACACGCCGCCAGTCATAACCATCGAGGTAGAGCAGATCGAAGGCGTAGTAGAGCACAGGCACGCCGGCTTTTTCTGCGGCGCGGCGGCCGCCGGGACGAAAGCCGGTGCGCTGCTGCATCAGGCTGAACGAGGCGCGGCCTTCTTCATCGAGCGCGACCACTTCGCCGTCAAGGATGGCATTCTGCGCGCGGACAGACTTCGCCAAATCTTTTAACTCGGGATAGCGCGCGGTCAGGTCGTTCTGATTGCGCGAGACCAGCCGCACCTTGCCCGCATCGACGAAGGCGACGGCGCGGTATCCATCCCACTTGATCTCAAACAGCCAATCGGCCCCGTCAAAGGGCCGCTCGACGGCTTCCGCCAGCATGGGATGGATGGTCGCAGGCATGGGCCGCTTGACGGGGAGAGCTGGAACTTCCTTCACCACAGGGGGCACAGGGGACACAGAGGATTTTCTTGCTCCGCCCTTTGGAATGGTTGGCGGCTCTGCCTGAGCCGTAGCCGTTCCCGCTTTAATCTCTTTCTTTTGTCTTACCCCGTGTTCCCCTGTGTCCTCTGTGGTCAGCTTCTTTAGTTTTTTTTTCTTGTCGAGTTTGGCCACGGCGTCAGCCAGCCAGGGAGCCTTCAATTTTCCGCGGCTGGTGGGGCGGCTCTTCCACTCCGCCGAACCCGCGTCGCCCGCGATGTCTTCCAGCGTGCGCCCACTCAACACTGAAGTCTCGATCGCCTCGATTTCATACCCCTCGACCACAAACTCATCGTGCTTCTTAATCAGGAGCCATTCCGTTCCTTTACTGCCCGGCCGCCGCCCGCGCATCTTCACTAGCGCGAAATCTCCTTTGAGCCGTTTCCCCTGCAATCTGAATTTAAGGTCGCCCTTCGCCAGCATGGCCGCGGCTTCAGCCTCGGTCCCGGGCAGATACTTTCCCTTGACGGCAACCGGTGAAAGCGGCTGCCATGTGCCCACATCCCACACCAGCACCGTACCTGCGCCGTAATTATCTTCAGGAATGTTGCCTTCGAAATCGAAATAGGAAACGGGATGATCCTCCACCTGCATCGCCAGCCGCTTGTCGGCCGGATCGAGCGACGGCCCCTTGGGCACGGCCCAAGATTTCAGTACGCCTTCCATTTCCAGGCGGAAGTCATAGTGCAGTCGGGTGGCATCGTGCTTCTGCACCACAAAGCGATGCCCCGTCGTAGTCTCAACTTTCGGAGGAGGCTCCGGCGTTTCCTCAAACCGCCGTTTCCGTTTATATTCCTCAAGCGCCATTGCACATCATTTAATCACAGCGCCACGATAACGAATTGTCATCCTGCGATAACGAACTGTCATCCCGACCGGAGTTTCCCGTTCCCGAAGGGAACGGGAAACGTAGTGGAGGGACCTGTTGTTTCTTGCGGTGTTCTAGAATGCCAGCACGATGAAACGGGAATATCCGGAACAGCCGCTAGTCGGCGTCGGCGCTATCATCATCGAGAGTTCCCGCGTAGTTCTGGTGAAACGCGCCCACCCTCCGCTGCAGGCGCAGTGGTCGATCCCGGGAGGCGTTCTCGAAGTTGGCGAACTGGTGCGCGCCGCCGCCGTGCGCGAGGCCCGCGAAGAAACCGGACTCATCGTGGAGCCCGGTGAATTGCTGGGCGTGTACGACCGCGTCCTGCGCGACGGCGCCGGCCGTGTGCAGTATCACTACGTGCTGGTTGATTTTTTATGCCGGCGGGCGAGCGGAGAACTCGAGGCCGCGGACGATGCCGCGGAAGTCCGCTGGTTTACCCGTGAGGAACTGCCGCCACTCGGTCTGGCAGAAGATACGCTGGAGGTTATTGAAAAAGGATTCGCCCGGGCGGCGCTTGGTTGAAAATCACCTGCCAGCGGCGGCTCTGGCAGCATGCTGCGAGCCTCGTCCCTGATTGTCATCCCACGAGGTTGGCGATTGCGTTCTCCCCCCGGCTCTCGCATGGTCATCCAGCCTGAACTGAGCCACCAGGCGATGTAACTCAGAGGCCAGGCGGGAGAGCCCGATGCAAGCCTCGGCTGCCTGATTGGCGGCCGTGGCGGATTCCTGGGTCTCAGTGGAGATTTGGGAAACGTCCGAGTTGACGGCCTCACTGGCGCTGGCCTGTTCGCCCCCGGCCTTGGCGATTTGCGAAATCATATCCCCCACCTGCTCGGCCATCTGGATGATCTCTTTCAGGGCAAACCCGGACGCGGCGGTCTTTTCCACACCGCTTTGCACTGCCAGGTTGCCTTGATCCATGGCTCGAGACGCCTCCGTCATTTCCATCTGGATGGCTGCGATCATCGTGGAGATTTCCTTGGTGGCGCGGGTGGTGCGCTCCGCAAGTTTACGAACCTCGTCTGCCACCACGGTGAACCCCCGGCCCTGCTCGCCGGCCCGGGCCGCCTCAATGGCCGCGTTCAGAGCCAGCAGGTTGGTCTGGTCGGCGATGTCTTCAATCACCGCGATGATTTTGCCGATCTGCTCCGAGCGCGTTCCCAGTCCCGCGATGCGGGCAGCCACGTTTTTAGAAGAGCCGGCGATGGCGTTCATCGTGGCCAGAGTCTCCTCGATTACCCGTCCGCCCTGGTGCGCGGCTTGTGCCGCTTTGCGGGCCGAATCGGCCGCGGTCTGTGAGTTTTCAGAAACCTGCTGCACGGTGGCCGACATCTCTTGCATGGCCGTTGCCACCCTGCAGGTCCGGTCGGACTGCACATGCGCTCGCTCAGCCGATTGCCGGGCATTCTGCGAGATCTCGTCGCCGGCGCGGGCTACCAGGTCCGCGTTCTGCGCTACTTCCGAAACCACGTTGTGCATTTTGTCGAGGAAGCTGTTAAACCATTTCGCCAGTTCCCCGAGTTCGTCGTTACTGGTAACCTCGAGCCGCTTGGTGAGGTCGCCCTCGCCTTCCGCGATGTCCTGCACCATGCGCGTCAATCGCTTCAGCGATTGCACCACTGCCCGCACCAGCGTCAGGCTCCCGAAGCACATCACCAGCGCGCTGACTCCCACCAGAAAATAAACCATGAATTCGAGATGGCGGATGCGAACGTTGGCGTCCGTGGCCTGGGTGTCGAGCCTCTGTCCGCGCTTGTCCTGATACTCGAAAATGGCGCGCAGGAGTCTTTCAAACGCTGGGTTTGATTTTTCAATGATCGCCTGGTGCGATTCCACGTTGTGCGCGTGCATGACCAGGTCCGTCACCTGGCCGTCGGCTTGGGCAAGCGCCTCGAAGGCCGCCGAAATACTGGCGTCGTCCTCCGCAATTTGCTGGATCTTTTCCTGGGCCTGGGTCACCAGCGTCTGGTTCTGATGCAATAGTGCTTCGATAGCGTCGGGATCGCTTTCCTGCACCATCTTTTGAGTAACGCCCTGAAGTTTGACCGTCAGGTCCAGTAGTTCGAATGAGGCCTGAGTTTGAGAACGCGCGGTCGCCGCCAACCCGCTGGATAAAGACGAAGAGACGCGCAGCAGGTAAGACATTCCGAGGACGGCTCCGGCGGTGATCGCAACCGACGCGGCCAAGGCCAGGGACATTCTGCGGGCAATGCTGACGTTCTTCACGACTCGAGTTCTCCGAAGACAGGCATGGCCGGTTAGTGAAGTTTGTCGACTCGCAATCCGAAGACGATGGACCCGATCGGCTTGCCGTCATCGAGAACAGGCATTCCAACCTGGATTAATTGCTGCCCGGTGGAATCGTCCAGCTTCACGGGACCGGTCCAGGTTTGTCCGCTCATCGGCACTTCGTGTTGGGCATACCCTTATGGGTCCAATGCTCGGTTTTGGCGTCGAAGCCAACCTTGCCGCCGTCGGCCCCGGAAACGAAAATCTTCACCACCACGTCATCGCGTTTCTCTTTCAGATAATCCGAGAGAGAACTCTTCCCGACCGCACGCACAAAGGGATCGAACAGCGTGAGGCCGCGCCACTTCTCGTTGGTCATGGCCTTGGCTTCGGGCGGAGGCGTAGCCGAGTTGTAAGCCTTGACCGCGCTGACCACCTGAGGGTCGTGGCTCAAAGCTGTCAGTTGCTTGATCTCGACGTTCAGCTTGGCTTGGAGCTCCGGAGGCGCTTGCGCAAAGGTCGCGACCACCAAGGCAAAAAGCACCACTGTTGTTTTCTTGACCGACTTGTATGACGTGATCATTTCTTCATCCCTTGATTAAAGGGTTCTGATGGGCTTAGTCCGTTGGTTCCCGGTTATATACATCGGCGTGCGGCGAGAAGACATCAGTGTCGTCGGTTTGTGAGAACGCCTGTCCCGACGATTTAGAAGGACATAAAGTCGTGTCCGGTTCCGCATTAAGCCGCGCAGTAGATGATTGCTTTTGCGCGTAAGGCTCGAAGTCGCGCATCAAACCGATTAGCCCTGGTCAGCGGCTGGCTCTTCTGTTTCTTCCCATTCTGCATGACAGGCGCGGCAACGCCATGCCCGGCGCTTCCAAGGAATCGGCAGGTTGAAATACGCGCTCACATAAGCAACCGGCCGATCCAATTCCTGAAAGCTCACATAGAGCGACTCGCATGCTGGACAATGCGCCTGCTGATATTCCCCAATCCCCGCAACCTTAAAGCCGTCCGGAATCGGCTGGTCAAGAATCCCGTTGGAAGCTTCCGCGTCTTCCTGATTCATACACAGCTTGACTCCGCCCATCAGGTTCGACCAGAACCAGTCCAGCCGCACCATGTTGTCATCCACTAGAAAGGCTTCGATCCCAGCCGATTCAAGGCTGCCCTTGGCCAGCAGCGCTTCCGGAAGATCGCGGAATTTGCGGATCGTCACCAGGTCCCGGAGTTCGGGCTCGCCATCGGCAACATCGACTTCTGTTGGCGGAGGCGCCGTTGGAGGCGGGTCGCCGGCCGCAGGCAACGGCCCGGGCCGGGGACAGGTGCAGTTTCGGCCAGCTCAGCCCGCAGGCCTCTTCTCGCAAGCTCTGCTCGCAACTGCTCGCGGGCAAGATCGGTCAATTCATACGCTTGAGCGGCAACCTGCTCCAGTTCGCCGTCCATCTGGCCCGAATAGAACTCGAAGAGCCGGCGTCGCTCCTGTTCCGGATCAATCCTCGCCATGGCGAAGCATCATACGTCGTGTGTGGAAACAAAGCCAAGGGTCGGTGTCTGCGTCTCTCTGCGAAACTCTCTCTCTGCCGCCGAAAACAGAACGGCCCACAGGCATTAAGCCTGCGGGCCGCCCAGTGGACTGTTTGGGATTGACCAAGAGGTGGTCACTCTATCGTGGCCTCTCACGGCGACTCCGGGTCAGTCAATCGACGCCCCTGGCCGACCTGCGTCAGGAGCAATCGATCTTTACTCACCGGTTAGTGTGCGGGCTGTAGCTTCAGTACGCCTCGTTTCCGCGGCGCCCGAAACCCCGCTTAGAGCAACCAGCCCTAAGTCTCAGCCACCTCACCTGGTCTATGAATCCCACAACTATGGCTACAATCAGAACTTGTCATCCGACCACCTCCTTTCCGGTGTTAAACGCACATTAGTACGAAAATGCCTTGTGCGTCAACTGGCACGAAAGTGGGTGCCGACCTC
>Ga0209415_10010965_pt1 | contig 15334 bp, 9 predicted proteins | sample PeaSoiSIISIP2007_FD_187696 | JGI IMG/M metagenome (GOLD analysis project Ga0209415, IMG submission 187696) | Peat soil microbial communities from Weissenstadt, Germany - SII-SIP-2007 (SPAdes) (version 2) | ecosystem: Environmental > Terrestrial > Soil > Wetlands > Peat | place: Germany... | reverse complement strand
TTTTCCTTGATGTGCGTGCGGTATTGCAGCAGCGAAGGCAGATTCTTGTCCGCGCGCTCCGCCAGGTCCTTGCGCACTATCACCACGGTCACGCCGCTGGGCCCAAGATTCTTCTGCGCCCCGGCAAAGATCAGTCCAAACCTGGAAACGTCCATGGGCCGCGAAGCGATGTCGCTGGACATGTCCGCCACCAGCGGCGCCGCCGAAGCGGGCAGCTCCGTGTACTGCGTGCCCTCGATGGTGTTGTTGCTGCAAATGTACGTGTAGGAAGCACTGGGCGAGAGCCTGATCTCCTCGCGCCGCGGCAACCGCGCAAACTTTTCCGCTTCCGTGGACGCGGCGATGTTGTGCAGCACGCCCTTTTTCAATTCGCCGATGGCCTTCGCGGTCCACGCGCCGGTGTGCAGCACATCCACCGGCTTGCCCGGCAGGCACAAGTTCATCGGCACCATGGTGAACTGCATGCTCCCCCCGCCTTGCACGAAGATCACCGCGTACTCTTCGGGGATGGCCAGGAGCTGGCGCAGGTTTTGCTCAGCGGCGTTGTTGATGGCCTCGAATTCCGCGGAGCGGTGCGAGAGTTCCATCACAGACATGCCGGTGCCGCGATAATCCAGCAACTCTTCGCGGATGCGCTCCAGCACAGGCAGCGGCAAGGCGGCGGGTCCAGCGTTGAAATTAAAGGCGCGCTTCACGGCGCGCAGGGGTGCAGTTGTGCTCATGGTTGGAATGGCCTTTTCATGAAAAATTTGCGGTGCTTCCGTGGGTGCGACCCTTCGCAGGACGCGCTCGGGGCAAGGGAGTGGACCGCCACATAGCATAACAGACTCGAAGCGCGAAACTCGAAAAACCAAATTGGAAAAGGGCTCAGGTGCGCGACGGTAGAGCTTATGTGGGGCCCATCCTTCCGTGCTGAGTCCGCTCGGCGAGGACCTTTGCTCCACCGCATGTCGTTTGTGCGATGAACCTCTCTTTCTCTATGCCCCAAGCGCCGGAGGCGCGTCACAAGTTAGCCCAGTCCGTAAGGGCTGGGATCAGGATCACGCAGAACCCCAAGCGCCGTAGGTGCGGCTTTTCCAAACAATGCTGGCCTGAGAGACATGGGTTGTGGATCGCTTGAGGCGATGTCGGCGGAGAAACAAAATTGTCGGCGCGCCGACAGTATTAACAATATATATAATCAACCAGTATTCGAATATGACCAATTTTATCCCGATGTGGGAATGGCACGCGGAATCAGAGAGTTAGCGTGGGCATTTTCGAATGAAATGAGGCGAATTCACGTGAGAGAAGTGCCGGATTTCGAAATTAGCGCCGACCGTCATGTAAAAGTTCCGCGTCGGCACATCCTTGGCCAGGATAACGCCTTCGCAATTCCCGCGAAGCATAGCAACGCGGAGGGTGCCCCATCCTCGGTTTGTGAGGGTGGGTCTTGGGGTTTCTGATTTTGCAGAACTGGGGAAGATACTGCTCTTCGCTCTCCCCCACAATGAAATACGCGCAATCCTGATGCTGAAACCCCAGCGACAACCGCCGTCACCACTCCAGCGTGATCAGCGAAACCCCTTGCCTCGGCAAATCAAAATTGATGGCCACGCTCCCCGATTCGTTCCACAACCAATTCGGCGAGTCCAGCAATTGCAGTTGGCCTGCCGCCTCCAATTGCCTCTGTTGCTCCGGCGTCGGCTTCTGCGGAGATCCCATGCCCTTCCACACGGAGTAAGCATCGCTATGATTCGCATCAATCCGGTAATGCCTCATCAAAACGCGCCGCGCACCGGCCGGCAGGCCTTGCACCGAAAGAGCGATTGCAGCGTCCGGCCCGGCAACGTCGTCATCATGGTAGTTCCACACCAGTAGGTGAATGCCGCGCTCGTCGCGCGTGGCCATCACGTCCACGTCCGGATTTTCGCGGACCCCTTTGGCAAGCATCGTATCCAGCGGAATCGCGCCGCTGCTTGCAGCCTCAACGCGATCTCCTCGCATGAGCCCGGCCATGCGGAACACGTTCAGGATCGGCTTGTCCACGCCGTTCGTCGCCAGCGTCCGGAAGCCATCGAAATAGCCTTGCCCCTCGAACTCGAACGCCCACGTCAGCATCCCTTCGATATCGCCTTGGTCCCTGGCGCTTAGGTCCATGATGCCCTTCATCGCCGCCGCCGTGTACGCCGCATAAAGCGGTCCATTGCGATACGCATTTTGCGGGTAGATGCGCGCCGAGCAAGCCGCGCATCCTTCCGGGTCGGATTCGCTCAAGATCACCGGGAGATTGCGGAATTTTGCATAGCTGGAAACAATCTTTAATCCGGCATCCACATCCTGAAGGCTCCGCGCGATGCCCATGCGCACGTGGCCTTCGACCATTTGGGGACTGCCCTTCGCATGATAAGTAACGAAGTCGAGCGGCGCGCCCGTGCCTCCTGTCGCGTAGTTCTTTCCTTCCGCACAATGCGTAAGAAAAGCCTTCAGGAATCCCGCCGCCTGTTCACTCGCAGGTCCCGTGGTGGCCGGCCCTCCCACGCGTGCTTTCGGAAGAGCGCGTTTCACCCCCGCCACGGCGTAGTCGTACAGCTCGTTGTACTCTTCCGGCGTCCCGTGCCAGTAAAAGATGTCTGGCTCGTTCCAGACTTCCCAATACCACGATTCGGCTTCTTCCTTGCCGTATTTCTCCGCGCAGTGCCGCGCCCACCGGTACACCAGCTCGCCCCATTTGCGGTAATCCTTCGGCGGATACGACCACCCGATGGAATAGTCATTGTTCGCCGCGCCCGGAATCCACGTGGGACGATACGGCTCCGGCTTTGCCGACAGCGCCTCGGGCATAAATCCGATTTCGACGAAAGGTCTTGCGTGCGCTTCCAGGTAGGTATCGAAAATGCGGTCCACGATCGTCCAGTCGTACACCGCGCCGCCGGAGGCATCTTCGCTATAGGCGTTAGTGGATCCCCATTTCAAACTCGCCGTCCCGTCCCCGGTGGCCAGCAGAAAATGCGTCCGAATATTGACAGGTGCGTCGCTTAACGCCGCCAGCTCGCCGATGAGCTTCTTGCCGTTCTTTGTGTAGGTGTAGTTCGGCTCGTCGTATCCGAAATAACCATAGATGGGTTTAAACGGCCCCTTCTTTTGCGCCGCGTTGACTCGAACAGTAACCTGTTCCTGCGCCAGCAAAAAAGTCTGACCCGCTATCGCCAGCAGGAGCGCCGCCAGTCCAAGAGATCTCACTCGCATCTGACTAAGATATCGTGTTCGCAATTCACCGCGAAGTAGAGAGACGCGGAGGCAGCGCCCGGAGTCCGAGCACCGAGGCGCTACTACTACTCCTCGCTCTCCCCCACACTGAAATACGCACAATCCGGATGCTGAAACACCAGCGCGCTGACGCTCGCTTCGGGGTCCATCATGAATCCTTCCGTCAACTGCACGCCAATCTCCTCCGGCCGCAGCAAACTCCAAATCCCCGCCTGGTATTCCAACTCCGGGCATGCCGGATAACCAAAGCTGTAGCGTTTCCCGCGATAGCGCGACGTAAATCGCTGCGCCATGCTCATCTCCGCCGGATCGGGAAATCCCCAATCTTCGCGAATCCGCCGGTGCAGCCACTCCGCGCAGCCCTCCGCCGTCTCAATCGCCAGCGCTTGCAATCCATGCGACTTGAAATAATATCCGTCGTGCTTGGCCTTCTCCCCGCGCTCCCGCACGCCCTCGCCCGCCGTCACCACAAACACGGCCACGTGATCCCGCTGCCCCTCTCGAGCAGGCAGAACGTAATCGCTCAAGCACAATTGGTCCCCAATCTTCTGTCGGCGGAACTTCCACGTATGCACTGGCTTCGCGCCGCCTGGCGCAAACAGGTGCAGCGCCTCGCCCTCCGCTTCCGCCTCAAAAAATTGCCACACCGCGCGCACCTTCATGAATGTTGCGGCCTCGCGCTTCACCTCTTCCATCTCGTTAAACAACTCCGCAGCCTTCGCTTCCCGCGCCGCCAAATGCTTCTCGAAGTCCCCGCGATACCCCATGTGCCTTCCATACAGCATGTAGGGATTGATGTAGCTCCACACCTCGCGCAAATCCGGCACTAGCCGAACCTTGCGCTCCAGGTAACCCACCTTTGGAATCGGCAGATCGGTGCGCACCTTGGGCGAACGAGTCACCTGCGGCTCCTCCGCGATCTTCACCGTGGCCGTCACGCTCACGCCGTTTCCGGAAATGGCGTGCTCGCTCAACACCCGTTCTCGCGTCGCCGGGTCCATCAGCTCATTCATCAGCCGCAACCCGGTCATCGCGTCCTTCGCGTAGCAGACCGTTCCACCATAACTCGGCGCAATCTTTTGCTGCGTGTACTTGGCGCTCAGCGCCGCTCCGCCCACCAGCAGCGGCACGCCAATCCCCGCGTCCTTCAAATCGTTCGCGGTAATCACCATCTGCTGCGCGCTCTTCACCAGCAAACCCGAAAGTCCGATCGCGTCCGGCTTGTGCTCCTGAAATGCTTCGATCAATTTCTCCGGCGGCACCTTGATCCCCAGGTTCACCACGTCGAACCCGTTATTCTTCAAAATAATTTCCACCAGATTTTTTCCGATGTCGTGTACATCGCCCTTCACCGTCGCCAGCACGATTTTCCCGCGCTTGGCGGTGTCCGCCTTCTCCATGAATTGTTCCAGGTGGCTCACCGCCGCCTTCATCGCTTCTGCCGACTGCAGCACTTCCGCCACAATCAATTCATTCGCGTTGAACAGCCGCCCCACTTCGGACATTCCTTCCATCAGCGGCCCGTTGATAATATCCAGCGGCGGCGTGCCCTCCGCGCGTTTCCGCTCCAGGTCTGCCACCAATCCATCGCGCGTCCCTTCGATGATGTAGTTTGCCAGCCGCGTGTCCAGCGGCACGTCCTCCGCCTTCAACTTCTCTTTCTTTTTCGTCGTACGGAAATGCTCCGTGATTGCCGCGATGTGAAACTGGTTCAGCGCCGCTTTCTGCTCCTTGCTCTGCTCCCGCCAGTCCGCCGGCGCGTTCCGCAGCAATTCGCTCTGCGGATGCCCCGCGGGCACTTCTTTCGCCGCGTGCTGGAACAGCAAATCCTCCGCCAGCCGCCGTTCGTGCTCCGGAATCGAAGCAAACCGCTCCAGCCTCTCCGTATTCACGATCGCCAGATCCAGCCCGGCCTTCGTGCAGTAGTACAGAAATACCGAATTCACCACCTCGCGCGCGCCCGCCGGCAGCCCGAACGACACGTTGGAAATTCCCAGAATCGTCCGCGTATCCGGCAACGCCTGCTTGATCAGCCGGATTCCCTCCATCGTTTCCACGGCGCCGCCAATGTAGTTCTCGTCGCCCGTCGCGCACGGAAACACCAGCGGGTCGAACACGATATCTTCTGGCGCCATCCCGTACTTCTTCGTCAGCAATTCGTACGACCGCTGCGCAATCGCGAGCTTGCGTTCCCGCGTGAACGCCTGCGCCTGCTTCGCATCCTCGTCTATGCACCCCACCACAATCGCCGCGCCAAAATCGTGCGCGATGGGCACCACCTTCTCAAACTTCTCCTCGCCATCTTCCAGGTTGATCGAATTGATGATCGCCTTGCCCTGGCAGTACGTCAGCGCCAGCTCCACCGCCGTCGGGTCCGTCGTGTCAATCATGATCGGGGTCTTGATCTTGCGGATCAGCTTCTCGTAGAAGAACGGAATATCCTTCTTCTCATCCCGCTCCGTGCTTTGCAGGCACACGTCCACGATGTGCGCGCCGCCCTTCACCTGTCGCCGCCCGATTTCCGTCGCTTCTTCCCACTTTTCTTCCGCCACCAGGTTCTTGAACAGCCGCGACCCGATCACATTCGTGCGCTCGCCCACCAGCAGGGGCCGCGTCTGCTCATCCGCCTCAATCGTTTCGATCCCCGAATAGATCGCGCGATGGGAATCGGCCGGCCGCACCCGCGGCTTCTTTCCCTCCACCATCTGCGCCAGCGCGCGGGTGTGCTTCTCCGTGGTGCCGCAGCAGCCGCCCACCAGGTTCAGCCAACCGTGGTCCACGAACTTTTCGAGTTGCGCCGCCAGCGACGCCGGCGTCTCGCCATATTTCCCCTCTTCATCTGGCAGCCCCGCGTTCGGATAGCAGGACACGAACTCGTTCGTCAGCGCGCTCAGCGTCCGGATATGGTCGGTCATGAAGTCCGGCCCCGTCGCGCAGTTCATCCCAAACGCCAGCGGGTGCGCGTGCCGCAGCGACGCCCACATCGCTTCCACGGTTTGCCCTGCCAGCATGGTTCCCATCGGCTCAATCGTCACCGAAACGATAAAGGGAATTGCCGCCCCAATTTTCCGTGACAATTTCTGAATCGCCAAAATCGCCGCTTTGATATTCCGCGTATCCTGGCACGTTTCCACCAGCAGCAAATCTGCGCCGCCTTCGACCAATCCTTTCGCTTGCACGTAATACGAATCCAGCAGCCCCTCGAACGTCACGCCGCCCGTCACCGTGATCGCCTTCGTCGTTGGCCCCATCGATCCGGCCACAAACCGCGGCTTCCCTGGCGCCGAAAACTCTTCCGCCGCCTGCCGCGCCAGCACCGCCGCCCGCTTGTTCAAGTCGTGGGCGTCCGCCTGCAGGCCGTACTCCGCAAGCACCAGAGGCGTCCCGCCAAAGCTGTCCGTCTCGACAATGTCCGCTCCCGCCTCAAAGTACTTCCGGTGAATGTCCAGCACTACGTCCGGCCGCGTCCGCACCAGGTTCTCGTTACAGCCTTCCAGCGCCGCGCCGCCGAAGTCCTCCGCCGTCAGGTTTCGTTGCTGCAGCATCGTACCCATCGCGCCATCCAGCACCAGGATGCGTTCCGCCAGCAACTCCCGCAAAGCCTTCTCGGATTCCTTCAAATTTCTCATTCGGTCGGTGCCCTTCGATATCTCGCCCGGCGCTTTTTATGCGACGTTTGGCTGCTCGGGGTATGCTCCCATTTTACTTGGCCCTGCCCCAGAACCGTACCATTTTCGGCCGCCCTTCTCGCCCTGGCTTGGACACCCCCTGCCTCCCGGATTCTTGCCCTAATCCTTTGAAAATGCCCCGAATTTGTCATTGACGACTCGTGAACATCTGGCCCCAAGGCCCTTGCCCCTTGGCTCAGCTTTCTCTACCCTGAAGTACAGTGGCCAATAAACGTATGTCCCCGAAACTAACTGTCTGTTTGCTCTCACCGCACCCACTGGTGCTCAGCGAATTTGAACGCCTGCTCGGCAAGGCCTCGCAGTTCAAGGTGATTGCCAAGCAGCTTGAATCCACTCTTGCTCCCGATCTGCGCAACCTCGAACCTCCCAAGGCTCAGGTATATGTAATTGATGCGCACGCCGCGAAGCAGGCTACCGGCGCGCTCCTCACGAATATTCTGGAGCGCTACGCCGATGCCCGCCTGATTGTTGTTGGAGATTCTGTCAACGAGGCCAACGCCTATTCCTTGCTCCGTCTTGGCGTGAAGGGCATTCTCAGCTACGCCGAAGCCCGCGACCAGCTTTCTCGCGCGCTCCCCCTCGTTTCCAACGGCGGCTTCTGGGTGCCGCGCTCCGTGCTTTCTGGTTTCGTGGATTCCATCCTCACCAGCCAGGGGCGCCGCCTGAAGACCGACACCGTCACCAATCTCAGCCGCCGCGAGCAGGAAGTCCTCGATTCCTTGCTGGAAAATCTCTCCAACAAGGAAATCGCCAGCAGGCTCAATATCGCCGAGCGTACCGTCAAGTTCCACGTCTCGAATCTTCTCAGCAAGTTTGGCGTGCGCCGCCGCGCCGACCTGATCCTGCTGACCTTCCAGCGCCGCATGGCCCAGGCCTGACCGACTCTCACGATTTTAAATTGGCCTTACTGTGGCACAGTTACTCCTGACTGTGTTCTTGAGCTTACTCTTGCCGTTTTAGGGTCCGCCTTCTCGAACGGGCGATCCGTCTCTCAATCCCCCAACTTAAACCGGATGATGCACCATAACGCCTGCACACCATCCTTCCACGTAATCTTCTTCCCCTCTTCGTACGTGCGCCCGGAATAGCTGATCGGCACCTCGTAAATGCGCCATTTGCCTTTGGCTACTTTCGCCGTGATCTCCGGCTCAAATCCGAACCGGTCGGACTTCACCTGTATTCCCTTCAGCACCTCGCGGCGGAACACCTTGTAGCACGTCTCCATGTCGGTCAGCTTCAGGTTCGTGAAGATGTCCGAGAGCAGCGTCAGGCATTTATTCGCCAGATAGTGCCAGAAATAATGCACGCGCTGCGGCCCGCCCAAAAACCGCGAACCAAACACCACGTCCGCCCGCCCGTCCAGGATGGGTTCCAGCAATTTCGGATAATCCCGCGGGTCATATTCCAGGTCGGCATCCTGCACCAGCACAATGTCGCCCGTGGCCACCGCAAATCCCCGGCGCAATGCCGCGCCCTTGCCCTGATTCGTCCCTTGGAAAAAAAACCGCATGTCTCGCAGCTCAATCGGATCGCCCCCGTCCGTGGAGGTCGCTTGGCTTTCCCCCTTCGTTTGCGACTCCGCCAAACCCTGCAGGAATTCGCGTGTGCCGTCTTTGGAGCAGTCGTCCACCACCACGATTTCCTTGCGCATCTCCGTTTCCTGAACGCGGCGCAGGATTTCGCAAATCGTATTCTTCTCGTTGTAAACGGGAATCACTACCGAAAGCTTTGCGTCCAACATCGCTGCGGGATTTCGCCGGGGATGTCCCATGGATTTGTCCCTATTGTAGGGGTGCCTTCTCCCTCCGTAAAGTTTTCTCTGGCCAATCAATTGCCGTCCGGTGGCGCAGGGCGTCCTTCGCCGGGACTCCTCTCTGTGGTTAAATGGAACTCGACAGTCTCTCGATCATGCCGACCTTTTACATCGAACAATTTGGCTGCCGCGCAACGCAAGCCGATGGCGCCGCCATCGAGCGCCAACTGCGCGAGCAAGGCTGCCAACTCGCTTCTGGCGCCCATGCGGCCGAAGTCGTCGTTTTGAACACCTGTACCGTCACCGCGGCCGCGGACACCCAGGCGCGCGACGCCATCCGCAAACTCCACGCCGCCAATCCCTCCACGTGCATCATCGTCACCGGCTGCTACGCCCAGCGCGCCCCCGAAGAGCTCGCGGCTCTTCCCGGAGTCTCCTTCGTCGTCGGCAATTCCCACAAGCCGCAAATCCCCGAACTTTTCAAGTCCATCGCTCTCATGCCACTAGTAGGGGCGCAGCACGCTGCGCCTCAACTGGCACGATTGCCGCACTTAGAGAGTTTCCCCGGTCGGGCAAAAATCCTCACCGGCGACATCTTCGATCTGTCCGAAGTTCTCGTCGCCTCCGTGCTTGGCGGGGAAGGGAATCACACGCGCCCCACGCTGAAAATTCAGGATGGCTGCAACGCACGCTGCTCGTTTTGCGTGATCCCTTTCGTGCGCGGAAGATCCCGCAGCTTGCCTCCCGAAAAAGTTGTCGCGGAAGTTCAACAACTCGCCGCCTCCGGCTCTCGTGAAATCGTTCTCAGCGGCATCAATCTCGGCGCCTATGGCCGGGATCTTTCGCCGCGCGTCGCATTCCTCGATCTTCTGCGACGCATCCTCGACGAAACGCCCGTCGAGCGCCTCCGCGTCAGCTCCATTGAGCCGCTCGACGTTTCTCTCAATTTCATTAATTTCGTCGCTTCCAGCGAGCGCCTCGCGCCCCACTTCCACATGCCCCTGCAATCCGGTTCAGACCGCATCCTGGCGGCCATGCATCGCTGGTACCGCGCCGAACACTACGCCCGCCGCGTCGAACTCATTCACGAACGCCTTCCCCACGCCGCCATCGGCGCCGACGTCATTACCGGGTTCCCCGGCGAAAGCGGAGCCGACCACGCCACCACACTGCGTTTTATTGAAGAGCGGCCCTTCACCTACTTGCATGTCTTCTCCTATTCCCAACGCCCCGGCACAAAAGCGGCTGCTTTGCCCCATCAGGTTCCGGGCGGCGTCATCAAGCGCCGCGCACGCGAATTGCGCGCCCTCGCGGAAAACAAATCCGCCGAATTTCGCGCCTCGCAAATCGGCCGCACCCTTCGCGTCATTACGTTGCGCCGCGATCCCGAGGATAATCCTTCTCTCACGCCCGCGCTCTCGGAAAATTATCTCTCTGTCCAGCTCCCGCTCACATTGCCGCCCAATCAACTCTTGACGGCTTCCGTCACCCACACCGAAGGCAAAAATCTTTGTGCTTTGCCGTTCGAGCCGGTCCTTGCGGCTTCGGCAGCGGGCTGACGCAATCACATGCGCATACTTGGCATTTCCACCATCGGTCGGGGCTCCGCGGTCGCGCTGCTGGACGAAAAGTCCATTCTCTTCGCCATCGAAGAAGAGAAGCTCAATCGCCTGCAGGACTCTCTCGAAATCCCGCGTCTCGCCCTGGCGCGTTGCCTGCACGAGAATCAACTGAAACTCGCCGACTGCCGCGCCCTCGCTCTTGCCGACCGCAGCGCGCTGCTCGGCCATTCGCGCTCTCGCCGCAAACGCGCGCCGCGCTCCGCCTTCGAGGACCTTCTCCAGCCGCTTCTTCGGGGCGGCCCGCGGCTCTCGCGCTTCGATCACCATCTCTGCCACGCTGCCAGCGCCTACTACACCTCGGGTTTCGATCGCGCTCTCATCCTCACTCTCGATCAGGGCGCCAATTCGCAAGCGGGCCTCGTGGCCCTCGGCGACGGCGATGAGATTGAGCCGCTCCATTCCATGAAGTTTCCCGATTCCCTCGGCTGGTTCTATTCGCGTGTCACGGAGCTTGCGGGTCTCCGCTCGCGCCGCGATGAACACAAGTTGCAATGGCTCAGCAAGGATGGCGAGCCGGAATTTCTCCCAGCCTTTCGCAAGCTCTTTATCTGGAAACCCACCGGCGCGCCCACGTTAAACCGCCGCTACTTTGCCTCGGGTCCCGATCATCGCGGCATTTTCTCGCCGCAGTTTTATCGCGAGCTTGGGCTTTCTTCGCGCAGCCATCCGCCGGGCCCCGTCGTGCGCGCCAATCTCGCCCGCAGCGCTCAGGATTTTCTCGAGGAAGTTGTCTTGCAGCTTGCCGGCAATTTCGCCGAGCGCACCAATGCGCGTTCGCTTTGCCTGGCCGGCGGCATCTTCTTGAACGTTCTTCTGGTCCACGCCCTCGAAGCCCGCGGTCCCTTCGAGCGCGTCTACGTACAACCCGTCTCCGGCAATGCCGGCACGGCCCTCGGCGCCGCTTATCTTTCCCGCAAGAAAATCACCGGGCACTCCGGCCGCACGCCGCTTTCGAACCTCGCCGTGGGCTTGCACGCCAGCGCTCAGGAAATGAAAACCGTTCTCGACAATTGCAAAATCGTCTATCGCTATCTACCCGGGGAAGAACAAACCGTTGAGGAAGCGGCGCGGCTTCTTTTGCGCGATAAAATCGTCGCCTGGTGCCAGGGCCGCACCGAATTCGGACACCGCGCCCTCGGCAATCGCAGCCTGCTGGCCTCGCCTTTTTCCGAATACGTCATCGAAAACGTCAACGAATACGTCAAGCATCGCGAGGAGTTTCATCCCTTCGCGCTCTCCGTTCCCGCCGAACGCGCTTCCGAGTATTTCGACGCTTCGCCGAATTGCCGCTTCATGACTTCGCTGGGCACGCTCACCAATTCCGTTGGCGGCCTCGAGCGCTTCGCTTTTCACGGAAATCTGGTGCGCGTGCACACCGTCGAGCAGCACGCCAATCCCATCTTCTGGAAGCTGCTGCACAAATTCGGCGAATCGGCGCCTGCGCCCATTCTCGTCAACACCTCGTTCAACCTCTTCGGCGAGCCGCTGGTCACCGATCCGCGCGGCGCCGTCCGCAGTTTCTATTGCGCCGGCATTGACGCCCTCGCCCTCGGCCCCTTTTTGCTGGTGAAATAGCCGCGCGAGTTTGCTTGCAGATATTGAATTGTTTCTGGAGTTCCCCGGTGCCGGTCGGCTCTGGTTGTTTCCGCGGCCAGTCTTCTTTCTTACCCCTCGAAAATTACCTGCGCAAATGCCTGCTCCGCCGTGTGCGTGATGCTCACGGCGATGTTCTTCACGCCTAGCGCATTGGCAATCTTTTTTGCCTCGCCCTTCAGCGCCAACGTGGGCCGCCCGCCCCTCTGCCGCACCACCTCCACGTCCACCCAGCGCACCCCGCGGCTCCAGCCCGTCCCCAGCGCCTTCATCGCCGCCTCTTTCACCGCGAAACGTCCCGCATACCTTTCGTACTTGTTCTTGAACTGTTCGCAGTACGCTACCTCATCCGGCGTGTACACGCGCCGCAGAAACCTTTCCCGCTGCGCCTCAATGACCGCCTGAATGCGCTTCACTTCCGCCACATCAATTCCCAGTCCTACGATCATTCCGCTCCGCCACCTCGACCCGATTATACTGTCAGGACCATGCCGCGACGGAAATCATCCGAAAAAAAGTCTGCAAACCGCAATCGCGCGACTTCGCGCCCGCTTCCTCTTTCACCGCTCTGGGTTCTGCGCCGTTCCCGCGGCGTGCAAATCCTGCAGCTCGCGCCCTTGCGCAAACTTCCCTGGCTCGTCCACGGATTCAGCACGCGACCCGGCGGCGTCAGCCAACTCGGTGGCCGGCAAGTTCTGAATCTCGGTTTCATGGAATGGGACACGCGCGAAAATGTCGCCGAAAACCGCCGCCTCCTGCAAGCCGCACTCAGCGCCGAGGATTTCACCCTCGCCCAGCTCAAACAAATCCATTCCGACGTGATTCATCTTTTCTCCTCCGCCCCCGCCCGCACGTGCAAAGGCGACGCCTCCGTAACGAATCGCCCAGGCCTGCTTCTCGCCGTGCAAACGGCCGATTGCGTTCCGATCCTTCTCGTGGATCCCAAGAAACGCGCTGTCGCCGCCATCCATGCGGGTTGGAAGGGCACGCTCGCCCGCATCGCCGAAAAGGCCGTAGGCCGGATGCGCCTCGAATTCGGCAGCAGGCCTGCCGATCTCCTTGCCGCGCTCGGCCCCGCCATCGGCCCTTGCTGCTACGAAGTGGGAGCGGAATTCGTCACCAAATTCACCGCGCAATTCGCGGACGCCGCCGAGTATTTCGATGAACCGCGCACCGGCGATGAGCCCAACCCGCTGCAGTGGCTCAGTATGGCGCCACCGGGTCATCAGCCCCCGCCGCGCAATGTCCACCTCGATCTTCCCAAAGCCAACCGCACGCAACTCCTCGCCGCCGGCCTGCGCCCGCAAAACATTTTCCCCAGCGGTCTTTGCACCGCTTGCCGCACTGACTTTTTCTTCAGCCATCGCCGCGAAGGCGCTCGCTGCGGCCGTCTCTTGTCGGTGATTGGCATCCGCGAGTAGGTCTTATTTCTCTAGCAGCTTGCTGAAAAACCTCGAATTCGTCATTCCGAACGGAGTCTGCGAAGTGAGGAATCTCTCTTCTCCTAGCATTCTGACCGAAGAGGGATTCCTCGCTTTGCTCGGAATGACGGGGGAATGTATTTTTCGGCAACCTGCTAAGGGGAAACGCAATTCAGCCGGGCAACGTGAATTGGCGACTGTTCACCTCAATCAGAGCCAACTGCCCGCAGGCCGCCATCACATCACGCCCCCGAGAATAGCGCACGAAGGCAGGCACGCCGCGCTCCGTCAGAATCCGCCGGAACTCCTCGATCTTCTCTCCGCTCGATTCCTTGTACGGCAATTCGCCCGGATTCCACGGGATTAAATTCACCTTCACCCTCTTCAGCGGCGCCAGCAATCGCACTACGCGCCGAGCATCTTCCGCTGCATCGTTCACGCCGCCCAGCATCACGTATTCAAACGTCAAATGCTCCCAATTCCGCAGGGGGTATTGCCGGCACGCCTCCATCAGCGCTTTCAGCGGATACTTGCGGTTGATGGGCATCAGGGCGTCGCGCTGTTCGTCGTTCGACGCATTCAGCGAAATTGCCAGCTTCGGCCGCACCTCTTCTTTCGCCAGCCGCTCCATTCCCGGCACGATGCCGCTCGTCGAGAGCGTCACATGTTTCGGCGACAATCCCACACCGTCTTTATCGAGCAAAATCCGCAGCGCCGCCATCACATTCTGAAAATTCAGCAGCGGCTCGCCCTGCCCCATCAGCACCACATTCGTCCGTCCCGCCAATCCGCTTTCTTCCGCACCATCGGCGACAAAGCTTTCTGGTGCGGGTGATTTCTTTTCGGGAGCCTCGCCCATTTCCTTCAGCGGCACCAAGACTTGCCCCACCATCTCTCCCGGCGTCAAATTCCGGATCAATCCAAGCTGCGCCGTCAGGCAAAACTGGCAATCCACCGCGCAGCCCGCCTGCGTCGAAATGCAAATCGTCTGCCGCACTTCGCTCGGCATGAACACCGCTTCCACAACCGCCGGTTTCTGCAATGTCTGTCTCGCATTTCTCTTTTCTGTGGACTCTGTGTCCTCTGTGTTCTCTGCGCTGAAACCCTTACCCTCTTCTCCGATCTCAAACAAGTACCGCACCGACCCATCCTTTGAGAAATACCTCTGCCGCACCTCCGGCAAAACGATGGTGGCCTCGCGCGCCAGCTTTTCCCGCAGCGGCCCCGGCAAGTTCGTCATCTCCGCAGCGTTGAATTTGCGCTCCGCATACAGCGCGTGATAAATCTGCCCGCCGCGATACTCGGGCTCTCCGAGGCTCTTGCAGTACGCCCGTAAGTCTTCCAGCGATTTTCCCAGCAATTCCATCCGCGCCCAGCCCTTCCGCTCTTATTCTCTCACTATCGGAAGCAAATCTAACGGCCGCCCGTGCCCTTCGGTGCGCCCACCCACAATCAACGTAACTCTATGCAAATATTATATTTATCGCCTTCGGCCCGCATGCCTTACTCGCCACTCGCCTCTCTCCGCTCCGTGTGACACAATACTTTCATGGTCTCCAACGTCCGCGACATCCAGCGCCACGTTCTTCCCAACGGCCTTATTGTCATTACCGAGACCATGCAGCACGTCCGCTCCGTCTCCGTCGGCATCTGGGTTCGCAATGGCTCTCGCCGCGAAGTCCCCACCGAAAACGGTCTAGCGCATTTCCTGGAGCACATGGTCTTCAAGGGCACCGACCGCCGTTCCGCCGAAGATATCGCCCGCGAAATGGATTCCGTCGGCGGCATGCTGGATGCTTTCACCTCCAAGGAGCAGATCTGCTTCAACGCCAAGGTGCTCGACGAGCACCTGCCCATCGCCTTCGACGTTCTCGCCGACCTCGTCCTGCGCCCAAAGCTCGATTCCGACGACGTCAACAAGGAGCGCCAAGTCGTTCTCGAAGAGATCAAGATGGACCTGGACAATCCCGAATACCTGCTCCACGACATCTTCACCCGCGGCTTCTG
>Ga0209415_10010964_pt1 | contig 15335 bp, 12 predicted proteins | sample PeaSoiSIISIP2007_FD_187696 | JGI IMG/M metagenome (GOLD analysis project Ga0209415, IMG submission 187696) | Peat soil microbial communities from Weissenstadt, Germany - SII-SIP-2007 (SPAdes) (version 2) | ecosystem: Environmental > Terrestrial > Soil > Wetlands > Peat | place: Germany... | reverse complement strand
AGATTCTTTCCGAGCCTAACCTGATCGCAATGAACGGCAAGGAAGCCAGTTTCCTGGCAGGCGGCCAATTTCCGTTTCCGATTGTGCAGCCGGGAGCGGGCTTCACTGCGGTCACCATCTCGTTCAAGGAATTCGGCGTCAAGCTGGTCTTTACGCCGGTCATCATGCCGAATGGGAATATCCATCTGAAGGTTGCGCCGGAAGTCAGCACGCTCGACTTTGCCAACGCGCTGACCATCTCCGGCTTTACCGTGCCCGCGCTGAGTACGCGCAAAGCGGAGACCGAGTTCGAATTGCAGGATGGTCAGAGCTTCGTGATCGCAGGCTTGATGGACAATCGCGTGACCGACATTTACAACAAAATTCCCGGCCTCGGCGATATCCCGATCCTGGGAGCTTTCTTTCGCAGCAAGAGTCTGCAGAAAAGTAATTCTGAACTGATGGTTTTATGCACGGTCCGCCGGGTCTCCCCAAGCACCGAAACACCAACGCTGCCCAAGGATCCGAAGCCGTTTATTGATAACAGCAAGTTCGATAAGCCGTTGGGTAAGTAAGCCGTTCGAGAGCAGGGGTGGGTTAGGGGAAGTTTCGGGCCATGGCAGAGCTTTCGGTCGTGATCGTAGCCGCGGATAACGAGCAGCGCACGGTTCTTCAGGTGCTGGTTGACGGCACCAGCGTGGCGCGCACAGTCCACACCTGCGCCAGTTTCCCGGTGGCGGTTTCAGACCCGGTCGTTCGTCGTGTACGCGCAGCCACTCCCGATGTAATCCTGGTCGACATTCCTGCTGATAACGCCGCGGTGGCTTTGCGGGGGATTGAATTGTTGCATCAGGAACTGCCCGACTCTGCCGTCTTCGCGATCGGAACCCTCAATCAACCTCAGGTGATCGTAAACGCGATGCGCCACGGAGCGCGCGAGTTCATTGAGCGTCCTACCACAACCACCGACTTGCTCGAAGCTTTTGTGCGTCTTACGACGGCTCAGCGGCGCACCCGCCAGGAGGGCCCACGCGGCAAGGTGTTCTCCGTGGTCAATGCCAAAGGCGGCAGTGGAGCTACCACCGTGGCGGTGAATCTGGCGCTGGCGCTGCAGGCCGCGCATGGTCACACGGCACTGGTGGACCTGGCCCCGCTCGGACACGCAGCGCTTCACTTGAACCTGAAGCCGTTGTTCAACGTCTCCGACGCGACGCGGAACCTGCACCGCATGGACAGTTCCCTGCTCGGGAGTTTCATGACTACCCATAGCGGCGGCCTGCAATTGTTGGCGGGAACCAACGTGCCTGCTGCGGTGGATCATTCCACCGCCGAATTCATGAAGCTCTTCGAGATGCTGGTCGGGCATTACCGCTACGTGGTGGTGGATGCATCTGCGCGCTTCGATGCGGCCACGCGACTCATCGCGAACCTCTCGGAAAAGGTGCTGCTGGTGGCCTGCACCGACGTGGCCTCTTTATGGAGTGCTGCCCGCATCCAGCAGTATCTGGGAGAGTCTGTGAACCGCGAACGCGTGGGCCTGGTGCTGAACCGCTTTCGCAAGGTTCCCGGCTTCAGCGAGGCCGACGCCGAGGCTGCCGCGGGCGCGAAACTGTTGTGGCGCGTCCCCAACCAGTATTTCGCTGTCTCCACCGCCATTGACCGGGGTACTCCGCTCATGGCTCAGGGCAGCAGCGAGATCTCCCGGTGCTTCACAGGACTGGCCCAGGAGTTGACCAGCAACGATATTGATGTCAAACGTACAGCCTGGTCGATGTTCAAATCGGTTTAATTCAAGGCGACACAGGTCTGTCGGCGTATCGGTCCGTATAAACTAAAGTCGCTAAGTACAAGCTATGGCAAATGTGCAAAACTCCGAGCGCGCCGAGTACCAGCAGGTAAAAGCTGACCTGCACCGCAAGATTCTCGACCGTCTCGACCTGGAAAAACTGGGCAAAACGTCCGGCGACTCCGCCCGCAACGAAGTCCTGGTCGTCATCCGTAATGCCATCAGTAGCGAAGTCATTCCTCTCAGTTACACCGAGCGCAATAACCTGTCGAGCGAGATTCTCGACGAGATCTTCGGCCTGGGTCCGCTCGAACCGCTGCTCAAGGACCAAAGCGTCTCCGACATTCTGGTGAACCGTTATGACCGCGTCTACATTGAGCGCGCCGGAAAGCTCGAACTTACGCCACTGTCTTTCAAAGACAACACGCACCTGATGCAGATTATCGAGCGCATTGTTTCGCGTGTGGGCCGCCGGGTCGATGAATCTTCGCCTATGGTCGACGCCCGCCTGGCCGATGGCTCGCGTGTCAACGCCATTATTCCGCCTTTGGCGATCGACGGCCCGTGTCTCTCGATCCGCCGTTTTGGACGCGAGCCGGTCACCGCCCGCCAGATGATCGAGAATCACACGCTCACCGAGCCCATGCTCGAATTACTCTCGGCAATGGTGAAGGGACGGCTCAACATCCTGGTCTCCGGTGGAACTGGCGCCGGCAAGACCACGTTGCTCAATGTGCTTTCCGGCTACATTCCGAATTCCGACCGCATTGTCACCATCGAAGACGCGGCCGAACTCCAGCTTAAGCAGGAGCATGTGGTGCGCCTCGAAACCCGGCCGCCCAACATTGAAGGCAAGGGCGCGGTGCGGCAGCGGCAACTGGTCATCAACAGTTTGCGTATGCGTCCCGACCGCATCGTGGTGGGCGAGGTGCGCGGCGAAGAAGCGTTTGACATGTTGCAGGCCATGAACACCGGTCATGAAGGCTCGCTGACTACCGTGCACGCCAACGCGCCGCGCGACGCCATGGCCCGCATCGAGAACATGGTCTCCATGGCCAACCTCAATATTCCGGAGCGGGCCGTGCGTTACCAGATCGCCTCCGCCGTCCATGGGGTGGTCCAGATCGCCCGTCTGTCCGACGGAACCCGCAAGGTGATCACTATTTCCGAGATTACCGGCATGGATGGAGACTTTCTCGCCATGCAGGACATCTTCGTGTTCGAGCGCACGGGCCTCGATGAAAATGGCAAGGTTCGGGGCGCGTTCCGCGCTACCGGCACTCGCCCGCAATTTGCAGACCGTCTGGCTACCGCCGGGGCGCGGCTGCGGCCTGCGTTGTTCGAAACAAAAATAGAGGTCTAGCAAAGCCTGAGGAGGCATGTAACAAAGGGATCGTAGAAGGTTCGATCGAATATGCCTGCACTGATCGCATTACTGGTTTTTGTCGTCGTCGCGATGGGTATCTTCGCGGTGATCTGGCTGGTCGATCAGCGAAGTTCCCGCGCGCGCATTATGAAGGACCGTCTGGCGGCGGTGCAGAAACCCACCGATCGTCCGCCGGAAGACGAACTCGCGCTCTTGCGCGACGAGCAACTCAGCCAGATTCCCGCGCTCGACAGCTTCCTGCGGCGCTCCGAACGAATCTCCGCGATCCAGATCATGCTGGCCCAGGGAGACCTGAAGCTGCGCGCCGGAAACTTTATCGGCATCTGCGCCCTGGCCGCGGTGTTCGCAGGCTTCGCCGCCCTGATCTGGACCGGAAAAGCCCCCATCGTGTGGGTGGCCATGCTGCTCGGTTTCCTGCTGCCGTATTCTTACGCGTCCTACCGTCGCACCAAACGCTTTGAAAAATTTGAGGAACTCTTTCCTGAGGCCATCGATACCCTGGCCCGCGCGGTTCGAGCCGGTCATGCCTTTACCACGGCGATCGAGATGATCGCCAGCGAAGTCGCCGAACCGGTCTGCGGAGAGTTTCGCAAGCTCTATGAAGAACAGAAATTCGGCATGCCCGTGCGCGACGCTCTGATCAATCTGACCGAACGCATGCCGCTGGTCGACGTCAAGTTCTTCGTCACCGCCGTCATGTTGCAGCGCGAAACCGGCGGCAACCTCGCAGAGATCCTCGACAACCTCTCCTATGTGATCCGCGAGCGTTTCAAGATTCAGCGCCAGGTGCGCGTCTATACCGCGCAAGGCCGCCTCACCATGGCCCTGCTCATGGGTATGCCGCCGATTATCGTGGTGGTCATGTTGATGATCGAGCCCGCTTTCATTCACCCGCTTTTTGCTGACCCGATCGGGCACACGTTGGTGGTGGCGGGAATTACTTTGCAGACAATCGGTTATTTCGTGATTCGTAAGATCATCAAGATTCAGGTGTAGTCAGTACAGACAATGTTGCCTCTCATATTAACCATCGTGGTTTTCGTAACGGTTGTGCTGGTGGTGTTCTCCTTCGGCGCGGCCGTGGTAACCCCGACTTCGGTGTTGGGAGCCCGCTTGCGTGCCCTGGGCACGCGTCCCCAGGTGGAACACAGGCCAGCCATGCGCGAGCGCCTTGAGCAGGCTCTCGATCCGTTAAGCAAGGCCATTCCGCTTTCCCCAGCTGACGTCTCCCGCACCCGAGCCTGGCTGATCCGCGCCGGGTACCGCGAGTCCCGGCATGTCACGATCTATTTCGGTTCCCGGTTGCTGCTGGCCGCGGTAGGCTTCATCGCGGTTGCGCTGATCTCGGGCTTTGACAATCTGTTCCTGGTCGCAGGTGTGCCCGGTTTCGGATTCTTCATTCCCCGCTTTGCACTGAAACGGATTATCAAGGGGCGACAGCTCCGCATCCGGCTGGGACTGCCGGACGCTCTCGATCTCACCGTCATCTGCGTTGAAGCTGGCCTGGCTCTCGACCAGGCGATGATGCGTGTAGGAAATGATTTGCACCATGCCCATCCCGACCTCAGCGACGAATTCCATCTGGTCGACCTGGAGATGCGTGCCGGCAAACCTCGAGCCGAGGCCCTCCGCAACCTGGTTGAGCGCACAGGCGTCGACGACATTCGTTCCCTGGTCGGCACCCTGATTCAGACCGACCGCTTCGGCACCAGCGTGGCCCAGGCTCTGCGCGTGCATTCCGACTCTCTCCGCACTGAGCGCCGGCAACGAGCCGAAGAGCAGGCGGCCAAGACTACCATCAAGATGATTCCTCCCCTCGTGCTGTTCGTTCTCCCCTCGATCATTTTTGTAACCATCGGGCCGGCCGTCATCGAACTGTTCCGTCAGCTCGGCCCGGTCGCAGGTGGAAAGTGACCCGGCAGCGGTAAGACGCGCCGAAAGTAGGGGGAATCTCGAATCGTGGCATTTCTATCATCCAGGGGCCAAGGATTGACGGGCGTTGCCTTCAATCAGACCCGCCAAGTAGGCCTGGCTTCGGACCTGGCCCTGGCCAACACCCATTGGACCCGCCTCCGTGGCCTGCTCGGAACGCCGCCGAATGACTTTCGTAATGGTTGCGGCCTCTGGATTGTCCCCTGCCACGGCGTTCATACTCTGGGTATGAGCTTTGCCATCGATGTCGCTTATCTCGATTCCAGCGGCATCGTAATCCACATGGAACGGGAGCTCCGCCCCTGGCGCTTCGCTCCTGTGCTCAGGCGGGCTGCCTCGGTGCTGGAACTCCCGGGTCAAGTTCTTGCTCAAACAGGGACCGAATTGGGAGATAAAATTGAAATGACGCTTCAGAAAGGTGGCAACCAACCAGTCCCGTGAGTGAAACGCTCCAACTCGAAGAACTCACGCAGCTGCACGATGCGCCGCGGCTGCTGGTGGAGTGGTCGCCGCGCTGGGACGAGTTCGTCACCTCAATTCGTCCAGCGCTGTCTCGCTCCACTGCCCGGCTTGCGGGAGAGGCTCCGTTCGGCCTGGTTCCCTACCGCATCATGCTGGTGTCGTGTGCGCTGGAGCTGTTTCTGATTTTCCTCGCGGTCGTCATTCCCATCAAGCTCGCCCAGCTTAATCCCTACATGGCGCCCAAGCTGACGGGGCACGACGTGATCTACTACTCTGGCGACGAATTGCCGCGCACCGAAGATCTGGGAGGTTCGCATGCCGGCGCTTCCGGCCGCGCCGGTGGCACGGAAGCCCATCATCGCACTCAGACCATCAAGATCGCCCGTGGCGGTTCCCTAGTTGAGAAAGTTCTGGACGCGCCCAAGCTCAACCTTCCTGCATCCCCCCTCGCGGTCGCGAATCTGCTCGCCATTCGGCCCGACGCCGGCCCGCCACCGACCGAGGGTCTGCGTTCGTCCCGGTCAGTCCCCAATCTTCCGACCAGCGTCATTGCGCCCGTACCCAGTGTTGCTGGTGATTTTTCTCGAAGCGTGATTTCGATGGGATCCGTGATTCCCCCAGTGCCCAGTGTTTCCCGCGACCGAGTTCTGATCGCACCGGTGCTGAATTCGGTTGTGGTTCCACCGGCGCCCAGGGTCTCCAGCGATCGCGCCCGTTCCATGTTGGGCGTGATGCCGAATGTGATCCCTCCGGTTCCCGAGGTCTCGCGCGACCGGACTCTGGTCGCGCCGTCGCTGGAAGCCAGCGTTGTCGCGCCCGCTCCGAACGTCTCTCGCGATGCGGCGCTCGCCCGGTTTGCCCCAGCTCTCCCCGCCGCCGTCGTACCTCCAGTTCCGGCTGTGGCCAGCCCCGACATTTCGCGTTCGCCGGTGCAAATGGTGAACGCAGTAGTCGTACCGCCCCCCGTTTCATCGCCGGAGCGGGAAGGAGTGCGCAATCCCAAGCTGACCATGCCCGCCCCGTCGGTTGTCGCTCCGCCGCCTTCCGCCGATCTGACTCAGGACTTGCACCGGCTGGCCAGTGGCAGCGGTCCTGACCTATCAAAGAGCGTGGTGCCTCCGCCGCCCACGGCTGCAGCCAACACCTCGTTCATGGGTGGTCTTTTAAATCGGGTGTTCGGAAGCACGCCGGTTGTTCCACCACCGCCTACAGTGTCCGGAGGCGGTTCTCCTCGCAACGCAGGCTCGCTTGCCACTAACGTCGTTCCGCCGCCTCCCGCCGCGACAGGAAGCTCCCTTATCCCCGCAGGGGCTAGAACTGGAGCTAGCGGCCTTGCCTTGGCCGCGAACGTGGTTCCACCGCCTCCGGCGGTGGGATTGGCAGGCGCGTCAGGCAGACGTTCTGCCCCCTCCGGCCCGGCCGCCGCTTCCGCCGTGGTTCCGCCGCCGCCATCTGTTTCTCCTGCCGGCTCAGCCCGCGGAAACCCGCTGTCGGGCGGCGCCGCCGTGACGCCGAATGTCGTTCCACCCCCGCCATCGCTGGGCAAAGGAGACTCGCCCATCGGTTCGGGACGGGGCTCGAACGGGTCTGGACTCGGCTCCCCGCTCGATGCCGGCTCTGTCGTTGCTCCGCCAGCCCGTGGCGGCAACGGTACCGACGCAGCGATTGTCGTGTCCAAGGATCCTGGTCCGAAAGTAGGGTTGCCCGCCAATGCCAAGCCTGGCGTCCTAGCCATGTCGCCCGCTGGCGGAGATAAACCCGGACTCGGCGGCTCAGGCGGTGGTTCTGGCCTGGTGCACGGCGAGGGCTCTGGCAGCGCGCTGAACGGGGCAGGCACGGGCGGAGGAAAAGCGGGAAACAGTCACGGTTCCGACCCCAACGCGAAAGCGGGAGTCTCAGCCACCCCCGGTCCCGGCGGCGCCGGGAACGCCACCAGTGGCACTCCAGCCGTGCCCGGCGTGTCGGTCGCGGGCGGCAGCAGCATGGTGACCGTCGATTTTGGCTCCAAGGTGGGCAGCGGTGACCCGAGCCTTCCTGGCCGCTCGTCGCTGAAGGACAGGCGAAGTTTCGGCGTGACCGTGCAAGGCACTGCCAGTTCCGGCGGAGCCTTCGATTTCTACCACCTTCTACCCGGGGCTACCCGCACTATCTACCTTGACACCTCGCCACCTGCGGTCATGACGTACGCCGAACCCGCTAACGCCCACAAAGCCTCAGGAAATCTGGCGGACCCCGAGGCCATCCACACCGATCTGCCGGCTGGACTACCGCACGTGCGCCTAGTGGTCACCTGCGTTCTCGACACATCTGGCAATCTGAAGAATCTTCACGTTCTCGAGGCCGGCCCTGCGGACATGACGGCGAAGGTCATGGCGGCCCTGTCCAGCTGGAAGTTTAGCCCGGTGATGATTGGTAACCAGCCGGTTGAAGTCAATGCCATCCTCGGCTTCAACATCGACACCAACGACCGCCATTAGATCTAAACTACGGTGAGGTCGGCAGGGGTTTCGCAGATCACGGCAACGCAACAGCCGCGGGCCGCTCGAAGATGGCCGCTACATCGTCGGCGTAAACATTCTTCCAGGGCGGACTTTTTGACAGAATATTGGCCAGTGGCGAGCCCTTCGGAACCATCACGCAATGGATCTGGTATACCTCGAGAAGGCCTTCCCAGCCAAATTCTCCATGTATCATCTTCAAGTAAGACTTTAAGGTTTCTTCGCCGTACAGATCGTGCCGGTCGTCCATGGCGACCAGGGTTTGCGGATAGAGCCTGTAGATCAGATAGCCGCCCCAATAGTCGGGCGTCATTACGGATGGTCGTTCCTGTGCGGTTGCTCTTGCGTTCCTGCGATCAAGGAAATCCACTGCCCCAGCGGGAAACCGCTTCTCATCAAAGTGCGCGTTCATCCACTGATCCTGACCGAGCCTGCCTCCATCAGCTGCCAGCCAGCCGCTGATCAGGATGGCCGCGATCACCCACACATGTCCCCGCAGGCTCGATTCCACGGCGCCCATTCTCTCCATGAACGAGGCCACGCCTTCACTCAGGTTTCGCCAACGGATGTTCCGTTCTCTGAAATTCTCGACCGCGCCTGACAGCAACGGACCGATCACCAGCGCCAGCAGTAGCGAAGAGACTGGAAGGTTTCTCGCGGCGTAAAGACCCGACCACACCGCGAACAGCGTTACCAACCCCTCGGTCAGTCGCAGTTCGCGCTCGCGTGCCGCCAGCGCCACCATTGCGGCCATTACCAGGAGCACGAAACATTTCTCCGCGACGCCGTGGAAATTGGGCGATCGAAACTCGTCGATGTGGTCCATGAGAAAGCGGTTCGACAAGTAGCGGTAGATGTGCGCGTGCAGCTTCCATCCATAAGGGTTTGCCAGAGACGCCAGCGCGCTTGCGAGGCCCACCGCCGCCAGGCTTCTGGCCTGTGCCTTCCACCGCATCTTGGCAAGAAACTCGTCGAACTTGTCCCGGTTCGCCCCTTGGCCGCACAAAACCGCTCCCAGCCAATAAATTCCCAGCAGGACAAAACCGATGAGAAAACCACCATGCACATTGACCCAAACCAGCATCAGTAATGGAAGAAGCCAGAGGCGTCCGTGACCTGTTACTGCGGAATCTCGGCGCAAGCAATCCGTTTCAGACTCATCCAGAATCCAGAACCAAGCCAGAGTAAACAGCCAGCTCACGACATGCGGCCGCGCCTGCAGATGAATCATGGAAGCGGAAGCCGCCAGCAGCAGCAGGACAAGAGCGAGAAAGACATTGGTCCCCCGGCGCAGCATCAGCCGGAATGCCCACGCAAAAACCCCGGCGACGACCAGCGCCGTAAACCACACAACTCCGTTCAGGCCGGCAGAGCGATCTAAGACGCCCACCACCACGTCATACAGCCACTCCCAGGCAAACCAGGCTTTCCCGCTCATGGTTGAGGAGAAGAAATCCACGCGAGGAATGGCGTGAGAGGCGAGAATTTGCTGGCCAGTGCGGATGTGCCAGCCAATGCCCGCATCACCCAGCAAGCGCACAGCGAGCGACGTACAACTGAGAAGAACCAGCAGTGCGATGAAGATGGTATCGCTGATCGAGGGCATCAGAAGGCGAGTCCAAGGAGGACGCGCACTGGCCGCGGGAGTCTGATCGCGCGAACTTCTGGAACCGTCTGCCATCGCGCTGAATCTTATAGAGGTGGGGCTATGAACAGCAAGGCAAGCGTCGCAGCACCTCGCGTGGTGATCGTTGGAGCCGGCTTCGGCGGCCTCAACGCCGCTCAGGCTCTGGGTCGTGCCCAGGCCAGGATCACCGTCATCGACCGCAAGAATCACCACACCTTCCAGCCCTTGCTCTACCAGGTTGCCACCGCGGGACTTTCGCCGGGAGAAATCGCCGCGCCCATTCGGTCCATTCTTTCGTCGAACAGAAATGTCGACGTCCTCATGGCTGAGGTGACTGGCTTCGATCTTGATCACCGTACAGTCGAGACGCCAGACTGCGAAATCCCCTACGACTACCTGATCGTCGCTGCAGGCGCGGGCCATTCTTACTTCGGCCACGACGAATGGGAGCCGTTCGCCCCCGGTCTCAAAACCATCGAGGATGCTCTCGAAATCCGCCGGCGCGTACTGTTGGCCTTTGAACTGGCCGAGCGTCAGGCAGCCGCGGGCGAAGCGGTCAAGCCGCTCAATTTTGTCGTCGTCGGCGCGGGGCCAACGGGAGTGGAACTGGCGGGAACGTTAGCGGAAATCAGCCGTCACGCTCTGGCGCACGAATACCGCGCTATCGATCCCAAGATGGCTCACATCCTTTTGCTGGAAGGCGGGCCGCGCGTCCTTCCCGCTTACGCCGACGATCTCTCGCGCCGGGCCCAGGAACAGCTCCAAGGCCTGGGGGTCGAAGTGCGCACTTCAACGTTGGTTACGAACGTTGAACCCGGATCGATCCACGTGGGCGGAACTCGGCTGAACGCTACGGTCATTCTGTGGGCCGCCGGCGTTGCGGCATCGCCTCTGGGCAAGAAATTGGCGACGCCCGTCGATCGCGCCGGCCGCGTGCTGGTTCGGCCGGATTTGAGCCTCCCCGGCCATCCCGAGGTTTTCGTCATCGGCGACCTCGCGGCCATTCCAGACGAGAGCGGTAAAATGCTGCCCGGAGTCGCCCCCGTAGCCATGCAGGAAGGCCGCTACGTCGCCAAAGTTATTCGCAGCGAAATCGAATCCTCCCGCGACCAATCAAACCCGGATGCCCGATTACTCGCGTCATCTGCGAGAAGTGGGCCTCCTGCGGGTGCCCCATCCTTCCCGCGTTCTGTGCGGGAGGGTGGGGATCTTGATCCTCGTCCGCCATTCCACTACTGGGATAAAGGCAGCCTCGCCACCATCGGCCGCGCCGCCGCAGTCGCCCAGTTTGGCAAGATTCAAATTTCCGGCTTCATCGCGTGGCTGGCGTGGTTGTTTGTCCACATTTTATTTCTGATCGGCTTCCGCAACCGCCTTCTGGTTTTCATCCAGTGGGCCTGGTCGTATGTTACCTACGAACGCGGCGCGCGTCTGATTACCGGCAGCACTGATCTTCCGGGCTGGACTGCCTCCCCGCCGCATCCTGCGAAACCCTCAACCCGTGCGCCGCAAGCCTCAGCCGTCGCTCACAGATAAGAGTAGGGTTATTATGGAGGAGAAGTGAGATTGTTTCGCGATCCCCGGCCATGACCAAGCTTTCGATTCTGCGGCTTCTGCGGTGCGCGGCGGCAGCGCTTTTTCTTTGCGCGCCGGCCTTCGCAGAGATTCTCAAGATCGTGCTCAACGACACTATCCAGCCCATCAGCGAGGAATATATCTCGCGCGCGCTGGATGAAGCGCAACGCCGAGGCGCCCAAGCTGTCCTGATCGAAATCACCACGCCCGGAGGCCTGCTCGACTCCACGCGCAGAATCATCGAAAAGATCACAGCCTCGCCGGTCCCCGTCATCCTGTACGTGGCACCCACTGGCAGCCGGGCCGGTTCGGCGGGAATTTTTATTCTCGAGTCGGCCGACGTAGCAGCCATGGCGCCCGGAACCAACGCAGGAGCTGCGCATCCCGTTCTGCTGTTTGGCCCGGTCTCGGCGAAGCCGGACGACGAAATGAAACAGAAGATTGAGAACGACGCCGCCGCTCTCATGCGCTCCGTCGTTTCCCGCCGCGGGCGGAACATCGAGGTGGCAGAGAGTGCCGTGCGCGCCTCCAAGTCGTTCAGCGACCAGGAAGCGCTCTCGCAACATCTCATCGATTATGTGGCGTCCGACGAACAGGACCTCTTCCGCCAGATCGACAGCAAACCGGTCAAGCGTTTCGACGGAAAAGCCGTAACCCTGGCCCTCGCCGGCCAGCCCATCGTGCTCTTTCAGATGACGCTCCGCCAGCACATTCTCGATTACCTGATGGACCCGAACATCTCGTTTCTGCTTCTCGCTATCGGGGCCTTTGCCCTTTACATCGAATTCAACCACCCTGGAGCCGTCGTGCCCGGCACGGTGGGGGTCGTTTTCATCCTGCTTGCGGCGTTTGCCCTCAATCTTCTGCCCACGCGCTTTGCCGCGTTGGGGCTGATTCTCGGTGCGTTTGCCCTCTTCGCTGCCGAAGCCAAGTTCGCCACGCACGGCGTTGCCACCACCGGCGGCATCGCGTTGCTCACGCTCGGCGGACTGCTGCTCGTCGACGCACCGATCCCCGAGATGCGTGTTCATCTCGCCACCGCTTTGGCGGTCAGCATTCCACTCGGACTGATCACCGCGTTTCTGATGACCATCGCGCTTAAGGCAAGGCGCAACAAAGTGGTGACTGGCGCCCAGGGCATGATCGGCGAGACCGGCGTGGCGCAGACGGCTCTTTCGCCGCAGGGCAAAATCTTCGTCCACGGCGAGCTTTGGGACGCGGTCGCCTCCTCAGCGTTACCGGTTGGGCAGCTCGTAGTCGTGCGCCAGGTGGACGGCCTTACCCTTCAAGTCGATCCTATATCCGTCCCCCAGACACCGGTGCCCACTCCCGTGGCGATCTAAGTTCGGCCCATGTGGCGCGGGCACTCCCTTCGACTCCGCTCAGGGCAGCGCAGCATATTTAGCTTCCCCAATCGGCCTTCGGTTCCATTACATGTGCTTCATCCCGAAGCCCCGCGTTTTCTCCAGCGGGGCGAGGGATCTCCGTCTGGTCTGCTGCCGGTTCGGGATCATATTCATTGCCCCAATCCCTCGCTAGGTCATCCCAGTGCGGATTCATCGATTCGATGAGCTTCCCCGTGGTGCCGTGCATAGGACGGCAGGCTTGGGAGTGTTTCTTTAGCACTGTTTCTTAGCACTGCAGGGTTGAGGCCATCTGTGAGGGAACACAGCGTCGCTTCAGGGAGATCCCTCGCCCCGCTGGAGAAAACGCGGGGCTTCGGGATGACGCCTTTGATGAGGGTTCCAGCGTATAGTCTTGCGTTCGAGGTCTGATCAAGATCCTTCGCTCTTCCTGAAGAGCGGCTTCGCCAGAGATTCCATCAGCGAATCAGGCCAAGCAACCGCAGCCCGCCCGAAATGCGCGTCACCACTTCCCTGCTGCTATACAATCCGCATGAGGAGCTTTTCGCTGCTCCGCGGCGTGGAGGCAATCGTGGAAGTCTTTGGACTTGGATTCTTTGGTATCGCTGGCATCGTTGTCGCGTTATATGCCTTAAGCTCGGTTAAGATTCTGGCGGAATACGAGCGTGGGGTAATCTTCCGCTGGGGGCGCCTTCGCTCTCATGCCAAGGGCCCTGGCCTCATTCTCGTGTTCGCCCCCATGGACCGCATCGTCCGCGTCTCATTGCGCCAGGAAGCTTTCGAGGTTCCTCCGCAGGACATCATCACCCGCGACAACGTCACGCTGAAAGTGAACGCTGTCATCTTCCTGCGCGTGATCGATCCAAACAAGGCGGTGGTTGAAGTTTCCAACTACACCTACCAGACCTCGCAGTTCGCGCAGACCACGCTGCGTTCCGTGCTCGGCGAGCAGGAACTCGACGAATTGCTGTCTCACCGCGAGAAGATCAACCTGCGCCTGCAGAGCATCCTCGATACGCACACCTCACCCTGGGGCGTGAAAGTAACCAACGTCGAAGTGAAGCAGGTCGACATGCCGGAATCCATGCTGCGCGCCATGGCTAAGCAGGCTGAGGCGGAGCGCGAAAAGCGGTCAAAGATTATTCATGCGGAAGGTGAGTTCTCCGCCGCGCAGCGCCTGGTTGACGCCGCACATCTTCTGGCCACGGAGCCGGTCAGCGTCCAACTGCGCTATCTGCAGACCCTGACGGAGATCGGCGTGGAGAAAAACACAACCGTAATTTTCCCCGTTCCCGTGGACTTTTTCTCGGGGCTGCAAAAGCTGCTGGGCGCGTCCGGAAGCCCGGCGCCGGGAAAAACGGCGTAGTGGCGGTGTGGGAGTGAGTAACTTTCGGGGCTTCGGCGGACGAGGGCGTCCGGGGCTCCACGAAATCCTACCGGCAGATTGAGCAGGCTGGGCAGGAACAAAGTTCGAAAAGAAAGCGGGCTGGAGACGCCCCTGGTTTATGGAGTTGCGCCATGGCTTCGTCAGAAGATACTGAAATCACTCTTGGAACCGGCAAACTGCTGGTGATGTTTTTCGTGCTGGTTGCCATCTGCGCCGGCTCATTTTCTCTGGGCTACAAGCTCGGCAGCAAGTCGGAACCGGCGCTCTCCAGCGCGGCCGGACCCATGTCCGTGACTTCCGGAGGTTCGAAGCCAGCCAGCACCAACCCGGCGTCCGCGCCTCCCGCTCTCTACAAGCCCGTAGAACAGAAAAGTGCCACCCCGGATGCGAGTACAGGTACCACCGATGCGAAGCCGGTTGTTCCCGCAGATGCTGGCAACCCCGCCAATCCCTCCGCCGCTTCGAATCCGCCGGCCAACCCGGGGACAAACGCTCCAGACCCGGGCGTGACTCTCCCTACTACCTCCTACTTCGTTCAAGTCGCCGCCGTAAGCAAGCAGGAAGATGCGGATGCCCTGGTCGATGCCCTCAAGAAAAAGGACTATCCCGCCTTCGTGGCAGCGAATGCCGTGACCGACAAGCTTTTCCGCATCCAGGTGGGACCCTTCTCCGATATCAAAGATGCCGAAGCCATGCGCACACGCCTGATTGGGGACGGCTACAACCCGATCGTGAAGAGGTAGATTTTCCTGCCGGAACCGACCGTCTTATATGACAGTCTTATATTGACAATCATCGATTTCCGGGTTATTCCTGTTCGATCCCATGACTATGACCGAACCTACCCTGGACCGAGTGCTGCACGCTATCGCCGACCCCACCCGCCGCCGCATCCTGCAAACACTCAAGGAACGTGGGGCCTGCACCGGAGCGAAGGCGTCCAGCCGCAAAGGTGGTGGGCGAAACCATAAGACACAAGAAGCACCGACCAAAGGCACGAGTCTTTGTGCCGGTGACATCGAAGGCTGCGTACGCCTCTCGCAGCCCACCATCTCTCACCACATGGCGATTCTCACCAAAGCTGGCCTAGTGGAGGCGGTCAAGCGCGGCCAATGGCGTTGGTACAGGCGCAATGAGTCCGCCGTCCGGCAAATCGTCAAACGGTTGCGAAAAGGATTGTGAGGGCTGGGCTTCGGGCCCATGTGGCGCGGGCACTCTTGCCCGCGAAATCTATTCACGAGCAGACCGGAAAACACTATCCCGAACCCACCAGCAGTTTAAAAAGCCCAAGATTCTAAGTTTCCGCCATCGGTCGGCTGGTCATCCGCTGCCGGCATT
>Ga0209415_10010962_pt1 | contig 15336 bp, 12 predicted proteins | sample PeaSoiSIISIP2007_FD_187696 | JGI IMG/M metagenome (GOLD analysis project Ga0209415, IMG submission 187696) | Peat soil microbial communities from Weissenstadt, Germany - SII-SIP-2007 (SPAdes) (version 2) | ecosystem: Environmental > Terrestrial > Soil > Wetlands > Peat | place: Germany... | reverse complement strand
CCTAAGAAAAGCCGCATTGCCCTCCAAAACTTGTCTACGAACAGTCGCAGTAACTCATGGTTTCCACCCCGGTGGGCCCGATTGCATGTAATCGGCCCACCGCGTAACGATTCTCGACGCCCAAAGTTTTTATTCTCGACAGCCGAAGTGTCTTTATTGTGCGCCGCCACGCCCGCCGCCAGCCGGAGCCGCCGTCCGCACCGCAGGCAGCGGATCCAGAATTCTCGCGATCTCGTCTTTTGAAGCTTCCAGGTGCGCTTTGGTTTCCTGGTCCGTCGTCTTCGCGATCGCCGTTGTAAGCGACGCGCTCAGCGCCCGCAGCTCCACGCGATAGAGAGGCTTTTCGTCGCCGCTCGACGGCGGCCTCACAAGAACTCGAGCTGCTTCGTCGCCCGGAGGCTGCACCACCGGCGTTGCCGCAGCCACCGGCGGATTCAGTTTATTGTTCACCGCCTGCAAATAGGACCGCTGCAGCTCCCGCCGGTAAGGATCGATCTTCACCTGTGGCGAGTCCAGCTCCTTCCAAATCCCCTTGCGAACCGTGGTCAAAAAGTCGACCGGCGAATACGCTAGCGAGCCATCCAGCGTCTCCTGCTCCGCCATGCGCGCGAAGCGGGCGCTGTTCATCAGCGTCGTCAGCACGCGATTCTGCGCCGTGTGCACCCGCTCGATCGCGCCCACCGCCTCGATGCGGCGAAGGATTTCTTCATCCACCATCCACAGCGGCGTGGTGAACGCGTTATCCAGCAGGAATTTCACCGCCGCCTGCTGTTCCTCCTTGGGAATCGGACTGAAGATGCGCCCCTCCTGGCCCACCACTTTTTCTTGGCTGTTGAACCCACCCGGGATGCCGGCCACGTGGTTCATCTCATTGCTCCACTGCGTGATCATGCGGCCGTACAGTTCGGAGAGCTGTTCGTAGGTATCGCCATCTTTGTACGCGGTGCCGGACATCAGCATCTTCGCCACCCTCTGAAGATTCTTCACACCCAGCGCCGTCGACTTGACAGCGTCCGCATCGCCCACCGCTTCGGTTTCTTCGCCAGGGTCCGCCCCGCCCGATCCAGCCGTGTCGAAGCGCAGCCAAGGTTTGTCGTCCTGCTCCTTGGCCCATTTGTTGAGCGTCGCCTTTTCCTCGTCGGGAGTCTTCGCGCCGGGAATCGGAGTGTAGCCCCATTTGATCGCCCAAATGTCATATGGACCGATGCGCGGAACCAGATCGGCAACGTCGATTCCATCCTCCGGCTGGGCCACATAATTGAAGCGCGAGTAATCCATGATCGACGGAGTGTGTCCCATGGTGTGGACCCAATCCTTATCGCGAACTTTCTCCTGCGGGTACATGGAACTGGCCTTCATGTCGTGTTGCAGACCCAGCGTGTGGCCGACTTCGTGGCACACCACATACTCCACCAGCCGCCCCATCAGGTCATCCGGAAGAGGCAGCTTCTGCGCGCGAGGATCCAGCGGCCCCACCTGCACGAAGTACCAGTCGCGAGTCAGGTTTAGCACGTTGTGATAAACCTCTATGTCGGCGTTCAAAATCTCGCCGGTGCGCGGATCTGAAATATGCGGACCCTCCGCGTTCTCCGTCGTAGAAGGGATCCACTTGATGACCGAGTTGCGCACGTCTTCCACGCTCCAGTTGGGATCTTCCTTCGCCGTCGGAGCTTCCTTCGCCAGGATGGCGTTCTTGAAACCCGCGGCTTCGAAGGCCACGTTCCAATCTTCCACGCCCTTCTTGATCCAAGGTATGAACTTGGTTGGCGTCGACGGATCGATGTAGTAGACGATCGGCTTTACCGGTTCTGACAACGCTGCGTCGGGATCTTTCTTCTCCAGCCGCCACCGATCGATCACGCGGATACGCTCAGCCCTGTACTCATCGTGACTATAGTCCGTCGCGCTGTTACTGAAGTATCCGACGCGCCGGTCGAAGAACCGAGCCATCATCGGTGTGTCCGGCAGTTTCACCATGCTGTGATGCAGCACCACGGTGAAGCTGCGTCCCTGTCCTCCAGCTGGTCCTCCGGCTCCTCTTCCGCCCCCGCCCGCGGCTCCGGCCCCGCCGCGCGTATAAGTGATGGTGACTTCGGCTTCCACGTTGTTGGGATACGGAGAAACGTGTTCGATAAAGCTGCGATTGGCGTCCATGCCCGTCGCGCCCAGAGTCTGCCGGGCGCTGAACTCCTGAAGATCGCCGGTAAACAGCCGCGTCACTTCAATCACCGGGTCGCCATCCTTAGAGAACGCCGCCACCGCGAAGGATTGGATGATCGTGTCGCTGTTGGCCGCATTCACCGCCTGAGCGATGGGCTGTTTGGGATCGGCCGTGGTGTTCACGCGGATGTCCAACAACAGCACCCGATTCCCCTTCAATTCCCAGCGTATCTGCCGATCCGATACCTGCATCCCCGGATAACCCACGCCGGCGCCGGTCTTGGCAATCTGCGAAGTCCACAGGAATTCCTTGCCGAGTTCGCTCTTCGGGATTTCGTAATAATATCTGTCCCGAACCACATGCACGATGAAGACGCCCTTGCTGGTCTTGGCGTCTTTCGTGATAACGCGCTCGTAAGGTTGAGGCCCTTGGGCCGGTCCATTCGCGCCTCCGCCTCGGCCGCCTCCGCCTGCCGCAGGTGTGGCGGGCGCTGTGTCCTGGGGTGGCTCGGGAGCCGGTTCAGGTGGATCGTCCTGTGCGTAAATCACCGACGCTGCGAACAGCCCAAGCACAATCGAGTAAATCTTCCGGTTCATAATGACTCCCTGTGGGGCACAGTGGGGCAGGTCTGCGACCTGCCTATGGCGTAACCCCGGCCTTCTTGAAATCGCCGCCCGTGAAATAAGAGAATGACGCCGGGTCGATCCACTTCTTGAACGCGGCGTTGACCTGATCCGCCGTCGCCGTGGAAACCTTCTGGCGGAGATCGGTCAGGCGCGTCAGTGAGCGGCCAAACTGCGCATAGCGCCCCAGCGTGTTCGCCACGAATGCATCCTGCGACATCTGCACGATGTTGTCCTGTAGCCAGGTCTTCTTGGCCGCCTCAACCTCTTCTGTGGTAAATCCGTCGGTCAAAGCCTTCGCTAATTCCTCTTTAAATGCGGCGATAACCTTGGGTGCATTTTGCGGATTGGCGATTGCTTGAAAGATAAACTGACCTGAGGTCTCTTGCGTGCCTGCGCTGTAGTTGGTCCCCACGCCATAGCTCAGCCCGTCTTTGCCGCGAATGCGGCTGAATAGACGGCTGCTGGGGCTGTTGCCGAAAACATTGTTTGCCAGCCACAACGTTATAAAGTCGGGGTCGTCGTCATTCAGATTCAGCTTCAACCCGGCCAGCACCACCGCGTTGGCTTTGTCAGGCGTCTCGAAAACCTGCTTCACCGTCTCCACCTTCTGGTAGTCGCGCTTCACCTGAGCGTAAGGCGCGGGACTCTTCCAGGAGCCGAGCAGCTCAGTCGCCAGCTTCTGCACCTCGGCGGGATCGAAGTCGCCCACCACCACCAGCTCGCCGTTCGATGCGCCATAAAAATCCGCGTAGAATTTCTTGACTTCGGCGAGCGTGACCTTTTTTACGTCCGCGATTTGCTCGTCCAATGTGGACACCGCGCGCGGATCCCCAGGAGGATAGGGCGCGAGATGACGGCTCAGCGCGATGGAAGCGATGGCCGCGGGTTCGCTGCGCGAATTCTCCAGACCCGCAAGCTGGTTCTGTCGGATTTGCTCCATTTCGGCCTCGGGGAACACAGGTTGGCGGAGCACTTCCGCGGCTAGCCGCAGCGCGGGCAGCAGACTCGCCTGCACCGTATTGATGTTCGCGGTTGCGCCCATGACCGAGCCGCCCACGTTCAGCTGAACCTTCAGTTTGTCCAGCTCATCCTGCAACTGTTGCCGCGTGTGTTGCTGCGTCCCGCGCATCAGCAGCGATCCCGTCATCGCCGCCGCGGGGCTTCTTCCGAACAAGCTCTTCTCATCGCCGAAGTGCAGGCTCACCGTTGCCAGCACCGTGCCGCCGCGGTTCTTCTTCGGCAACAAAATGATCTTCAGGCCGTTGGGAAGCGTCGTGCGGATCGCGCGCGCTTCAATGTTCGCCGGAGACGGATCGAACACCTCGCCTTCCGTGGCCGCCGCGTCGCCTTTGTAATCTTTGAGCTTCGCGACCAGGTCCGGCGTGGGAGGAATCTCGGATCGATCCGGCGCGTCGGTCGGAAGGAATCGCCCCAGGGTTCTATTGGACGCCTTGAGGTACTGCTTGGCGACTCGCGCCACGTCCTCCGGTTTCACCTGTCGCAGCTCATCGCGTTCCGTAAACAGGAGCCGCCAGTCGCCCGCCGCCGCGGCCTCGCTCAGCATCAGTCCGACGCGTGAGGAGTCGTTCAAAGCCAGGTCGATGTTCTTCAGCAGACGAGTGCGTTCGCGATCCACTTCCTCCTTTGATGGCGCTTCTTTGATGACGCCGTCGATTGTATCCAGCATCGCCTTCTGGACATCGTCGACCGATCCTTCCTTGCGCAACACGGCGTTAACCATGAGGAGACCGGGATCGTGCTCTTCCATCGCGTTGGCGCCCACCGCAACTGCCTTCTTGTTTTCCACCAGCGCCTTATAAAGGCGTCCGGACGGGTTATCGCTTAAAACCGACGCGAGCACATCCAGGGCTGCATAATCCGCGTTGGCCGCCGCGGGAATATGATATGCCGCCATCACCATCTGGATGTCGCCGATTCGCCGCAGCACCACTTCGCGCTCGCCATCCTGCACCGGCTCTTCCGTATAAGTCGGGATGAGCTTGCGCGTCGGCTTGGGAATCACGCCCATGGTCTCCTGAATCCAACCGAGCGTCTTTGTGGGATCGAATTTCCCAGCCACCACCAGGACTGCATTGTCCGGCTGATAATAATTGCGGTAAAAGGCCTGCAACTTCTCGATGGGGACATGCTCGATGTCGCTGCGCGACCCGATCGGGCTGCGGCCGTATCCGTGCCACAAATACGCCGTGGACATCACCCGTTCCCGCAGGACGTTTGCAGGACTGTTCTCGCCGCTTTCGAATTCATTGCGGACCACGGTCATCTCGCTATCCAAGTCCTTCTGGGAAACCCGCGAATTGACCATTCGGTCCGCCTCCATATCCAGCGCCCAATGCAGATTCTCGTCCGTGGCGGTCACGGTCTCGAAGTAATTGGTGCGGTCCCAGGAGGTCGTGCCGTTGAAGCTCGCGCCATGATTGCGAAGCTCGGGAACCACTTCCGCGCGCTTGGCGGTGCCCTTGAACATCATGTGCTCCAGCAAGTGCGCCATTCCGGACTCGCCATAACCTTCATGCCGGGAGCCGACCAGGTAAACGATATTCACCGTGACCGTGGGCTTGGAATTGTCCGGAAACAACAGGACTTGGAGACCGTTGGTGAGACGATATTCCGTGATGCCTTCTACCGAGGTGACCTTCTGAACGCCGCTCGGTAGGGTTTGTGAAAAGGCCGCCAACGCGAATGCGAGAGCGACAGGAACGGTTGCAATAGAAAAGGGACGCCGCATAAGCACGCTCCAGGTATTGTTAGCGATCGGGGCTCGCCATCAGTATATACGTCTGGAACGCGCCGTTGTTAGCAACACCGCTTCGGCGCCAGGCTACAGCATTACCAACCCTCGCCGGATCGCCCGGGAGACTGCCTCCGTCCGGCTGGACGCGCCGAGCTTCGCGAAGATGGATGCCACGTGAGTCTTGACGGTATGCTCCGAGATGCTGAGCCGGTGTGCGATCAGCTTGTTGCTCATCCCCTCCGCCAGCAGGTCCAGCACTTCCAGTTCGCGATCGCTAAGGGGCTCGCTGAGAGGTTCGTTAAGGGGTCCCTCGGCGAACGCGTCTGCATCGGGCAGCAGCTCCTTGAGCGACGCCGGCGTGGTCACTACCAGCCCGGCGTTTACCGCGTGCACCGCGCCCTCAATCTCCTCCGGAGTTGCATCCCGCGAGATCGCTCCTCGAATCCCAGCGCGAAGCGCGGAACCGGCCAAGGCTGAATCGGCGAAATCCATCAGGGCAACCACGGGAATCGGGAGGTCCGCGAGAACCGGCCACTCGTGATCGCTCGAGTCTCCAGCCTCGATCAGCAGGACATCGCCGGAGAGTTCGACTGGCGCGAGCCGGGATACGTCGACGGTTCCGGCGAATTCGAGCGAAGGGATCGAGCGAACCAGGCTTTCCAGGCCCGCCCGAACCACACTCGATCGCCCCCCCACCAAAACGCGAATCACGCCGCTCTCACCGAAGGCGGAGCCACTCGAACAGCAACCGTGCGGATGTTCTCGCTCGCGCCCCGGCGGAATTGAAGCTCCAGAATCCCCTCGCGGGCTGCGTGAATACCAATCTCCAGATCTTGGATCGAGTAAAATTTCTTCCCGCCCGCGCCCAACAAAATATCGCCTTGGAGCAGCGAGGCGCGATCGGCTGCCGAATCCGGAATCACCTCCAGCACGATGAACCCGAGGTGTCGGCGGAAGCGGCCTAGCGGAATTGGCCGAGCGACCACGCCCAGGCTGGCCTGGACGTCGCTTTGAGCCGCCCTTTGGCCGGGCGCATTCAGAAAGTCGGCCACGGAGTTGGATGGAATCGCAAATGCCAGCCCACCCGCGATCATGGTGTTGATCCCTACCACTTCGCCGCGGGCGTTGGCCAGCGGTCCTCCGGAATTCCCAGGAGCCAGCCGCAATTGGCTGACCACCCAGCCGCTCTCGCCCCAAGGCGAACGATGAACCACCCCCGTACTGGCAGCGCCCGTGAACCCGAACGGATTCCCCACCGCGACGACCAACTCGCCTACCCGCAGAGCGGTCGAATCGCCAGGCGTAGCAGCCGGCAGGCCCGAGGCTTCCACCTGCACGACCGCCACGTCTCGCCGGCGGTCTCTTTTGACAATCCTGCCTGGCACAAGGCGTCCATCCCAGAGCTCTATTTCAATCCGCCCCGCTTCAATCGAGCTTCCCGCGCCTTCCACCACGTGCGCGTTCGTTATGATTTGACCATCCTGCGACCAGATCACCCCGGACCCGCTGCCATTTTGCTGCGCCTTAACCTGAACGGTCTTTACTTGAACAGTGCTGCGGCGCAGTTTTTCGACCACCTCTCCAAAGGTACCGCGCACGGTGGTTACCTCCTTCTGCTAGGCCGCTCTCCGATGCGGACGTCCAGATCGTGCACTACGCCCGCCCGCAGCACCTGGAACTTGACCGTCTGGCCCGCTGAGGTGCGCTCCAGAAGGTCGGCCAGTGCCTCCGGCCCGGCGAGCGAATGGCCTCCCGCGGCAACCAGCACATCTCCGAGAAGTAATCCGCTTTGCGCGGCCGGTCCTTCCGGCTCGATCCCCAGCAACATGATTCCGGTGTCCTGATGAAGCTTTTCCTTCATCGCCGGAGGCAGCCCTACCGGCTGAAGCGCGACCCCCAGAAAACCGTGGCTGATGTAGCCGTGCTCGATCAGCTTTCCCGCGACTCGATTGATGGTGGCTCCAGTCACCGCAAACACCGAGCTCCGCGATAGCCCCGTGGAGACTAACCCAATCAGATTGCCGCCGGCGTCCACCGCCGCCCCGCCGGAAAGCGTCGGATACACGGAGATATCCAAGCGAACGAACGGATTGAGCGTCCCGCCTCGCCAGGACTTCCATTCTCCAGAGACTCCGCTGACGATCCCGAAGGACGCGATCGGCCCAGTGTTGGCGGTGCGGCCGACCGCCAGCGCGAGTTGCCCAACCTTCAGCGCCGCATCGCCGGCGAATTCGAGCGGACGAAGACCGCCGGCGTCCGCTTCCAAGACAGCGAGGTCGGTGCCGGAGTCTCGCCCGCGCAGCCGAGCCGTGGCTGTGCGTCCGTCCGGGAGCAGGAGTTTGATCCCCTCTTCCGCGCGAACGCCTTCGCTGGAGGTTACGATCAGGTTGTCGCGCCAGGCGATCCCGCTGGATCCTATGCCGCGCCTGCCGTGTACGGCCACAATGCTCGCCGCGGCACGCTCAGCGGCTGCGGCCAATTCATTCGAGAGATTCACAAGATCGGTTGCCATAACTCCAGCATGCTCCCAGAGGGCAGAAGCGTGCATCGGAAGAAAGGCTGATTTGTAGTCGCCCCTTCGAATGAGGCTTCGGAGGCAGGTGGGGCAGGTCTCCGACCTGCCAATTTCGGACTGCTATGGGTGCAGCGTGATTTTTTGCATTCTCCAGTTGCCGATCTCGCCTATATAGAGATCGTTCTCGCTGCGGCAATCGATGGCGTTGACGGTCCCGAACTCCTTCGGCAGCTTCCCAGCCTTGCCGAACTGGCCGACAATTTTTCCGCTCAACTCCAATTTGTAGATTTCGCCGCCGGAATCGATATCATTGGCGGGATTTGAATTTGAGCTGTAGAGATATTGATGCGGCCCCGAGGTGATGCAAATCGCGGCGGGACTTCCCACGTTGGCGATTTGTGTTTTTACATTTCCGTCGCCATCGAAGACCTGAATCCTATTATTCCCGCTATCGGCGACATACACGTTGCCCTGCGCATCGATCGCGATCCCGTGCGGCGTGTTGAACTGGCCTGGATCGGATCCTCTCGATCCCCAGGACTTGATGAACTTGCCGTGCTTGTCGAACTTGGCGATTCTGGCGTTGCCGTAGCCGTCGGCGACATAAATGTCTCCCGCGGCGTCCCACGCCACATCGGTCGGCCGTTGGAACACGTCGCTCTGCGCGCCCGCGCCCGGAGGTCCACCCCGGCCCCGGCCCGCCGGCGGTCCTTCCGCGCCCGGCGCAGCACCAGCTGCACCTCCGCCACCTGCTCCTCCGCGGCCGCGTCCGCCGCCTCCACCGCCAGCAGCGCCAGCACCCGCTCCGCCGCCAGGACCGGCATTCGCCGGCGTCGACGGCACTCGCTCGGATTCCGATTTCCTACCCAGCAGCAGTTGAATCTGCCCATTGGTATCGAATTTTATGACCATGCTCGACATCTGATCCACCATCCAAATGTTGTCCTGCGGATCCACTCGCACCTGTTGAGCGACCAGCATTGCGTACGACTGCTGTCCGATCTCGCGAACGAATTTTCCGGTCTTATCGAACTGAAACAGCCGCGAGCCCCCGTGAGCAAACGGCCGCGAGGTCCCCAGCGAGATGGTGGGATGCCCAGTGCGGGTGTAGACAAATACATCGCCCCGCGAATTTGTCGCGACGCCGGCTACCTCACCCAGATGGATATTGTCTGGGAGCTTTAGCAGATCGGAAGTATCGAAGCGGATCTCTGGCGCGGACTGCGCGGCCGCCGGAATTCCCGCAAGCAGCGTCATCGCAAGTGCACTTTGCGCGAGTGAATTCTGCAAAAAGTGTTTCATGATGATCCTTCCTTTCTATTTGCCCGGCTGTTTCAGCATGAGTTTCTGGACCCGCCAGGACTCAATCTCGGCAACGATGATCTGGTTCGGATTGCGGCAATCCATCATGTGAACCACCTGGAACCCGCCGAAGTCCTTGCTTGCATGGCCGAACCTTCCCAGGATGGTCCCGTCCAATTCCATCTTGTAAATCTCTCCGGTGATGTCCCACGAACCCGGCGTGTTGCCGTTGGGATTCGAATTCGAGGTGAAGAGATACTGGTGCGGGCCCGGCGAAACGCACACCGTCCAGGAATCGCCGATGTTGTCGTAGATTTTCTTGAGGACCAGGTCGTTATCGAAAGTCTGTATGCGATGGTTGGCGCGGTCGGCTACGTAGACGTTGCCTTGCAAATCCACCGCGATGCCATGCGGCGTGTTGAACTGGTTCGGTTGCGATCCCGGCTTTTCGCTGCCCACCTGTTTTAGGAACCGGCCGTTCTTGTCGTATTTCACCACTCTGTGATTGGTGTATCCGTCGGAGACAAAGATATTGCCCTGCGGGTCCCAGGCGACATCGGTCGGACGGGCGAGCGTGTACTTCTCGGCCGGCGGCGTCGGGCCATTGTTGGTCGCGACGGCGCCCGCAATTACCTCGGGTCTGTGGCCGATCACCATCACGATCCGTCCCGCAGGATTGAATTTGATCACCATGTTGGTGCCCTCATCGACGGCCCAGATGTTGTCCTGCGGATCGACGCGAACCGAATGCGCGAACTCGAATCCGTAGTTACCCTCGCCCAGCTCACGAACGTAGACGCCGTTCTGGTCGAACTCGAACAGGCGTGTGTTGGCGCTGCGCGTGAAAACGAAGATGTGTCCTTTGGAGTTGGTGGCCACGCCCATGGCCTCGCCCAAATACATGCCCGTTGGAAGCTTGAGGAAGTTCGGCGCGGATTCGTAGCCGATCTCGGGCACGTTTTGCGCCTTGGCCTTGGTCTGCGCAAAGCATGGACCCGCGAACAGCAGCGCCGCGGCCGCGAGGTGGGACGTTAGAACGTATCGCTTCATGAGGAGCCTCCCAGGTTTTGTGGCTATAACAATCTATCACGGCAAGGGCCCGCCGTCGAGGACGATGGCGCGGCGCTGGGCTGTCTACAGGCATTGACTATAAGCGGTCAGGTGACCAAATGAGGTCGATTGGTCTTGACTACGCGGATTCCACTTTCAGCCGCGCATCTCGGTCCGCGAGGCGTGGCCTAACCTTCCTGAGCGCCTGCAACGGGATTCGACAGGTCATCCAGCGCGGCCTTCGGGGTGCATCTGTCAAGACGAGTTGTATCGAGGCAACCTTCATGAAAGCATTTAAAGTTCTAAGTACAGCAATTGTGTTCCTGCTTCCGGGAGCCATTATTCCTGCTTACGCGCAGGGACAAGGCGAAAAGGAGAAGGAACCCGAGCAGAAGCAGCAGCAGGCCAAGCCGGCACCACAGCAACAAGCCAAGCCGGCCCCACAGCAGGCTAGGCCAGCGCAGCAACAAGCCAAGCCAGCGCCGCAGCAGGCTAAGCCAGCGCAACAAGAGGCCAAGCCGGCACCGCAGCAGGCTAGGCCAGCGCAGCAGCAGACCAAGCCGGCGCCGCAACAGGCTAAGCAGCAAGAGGCCAAGCCAGCTCAGCAGCAGGCTAGGCCGGCACCGCAACAGGCCAAAGTAGCGCCACAATCGGAACGTGCGCAGCAACCGCAACAAGCCAGGTCGGCACAGCCCGCTGGAGCGCATGGGCGCATTCCTGACGATCGCTATCGCGCGAGTTTTGGTAGCGGCCATACGTTTCACGTAAACCGCGCCGAATTCGCCGGTGGGCCGGGACGTTTTCAATACGGCGGCTATGGGTTCGTCATGGTCGACCCGTGGCCAGTGGCGTGGCTTTATACCGACAACGTTTACGTTGAATACCATAACGGAGGCTATTTCCTGTGCGATCCGATTCATCCCGGCGTGTTTCTTTCGATCAACATCGGTTGACGCGCAGGTAGCGTTCGGTATGGCAACCCCAGCAACTGCTCCCCGCCTCGCGATGGACGATGTGCGCGCATTCGGCAAGCCATTCCAAGCGATGGTGGAGTGGGTTGGCGACTTGGGTTTCTTTTCCTGGCGGGTGGCCAAGGCGATCTTTTCGCGTCCTTTTGAGGGAGCGGAATTTTTGCGTCAGTTGGACGCGATTGGCGCCAAATCTCTGCCGCTGATTGCGCTGGCAGGCGCAGCCACGGGAGTGGTTCTGTCGCTGCAAACCCGGGACAGTCTTACGCGGTTTGGCGCCAAGTCTCTCTTGCCTGCGGTGATTATCTTCTCACTGATTAAGGAGACCGGGCCGATCATCACCGGTCTGATCGCCAGCGGCCGCGTGGGCGCTGGGATCGGAGCCGAGCTGGGCTCCATGCGCGTCACCGAGCAAATCGACGCCATGGAAGCGTCGGGGGTCGATCCGGTCAAATTTCTGGCGGCTACGCGGATACTGGCCTGCATCGTAGCCATGCCATTGCTCACTCTGGCGGCCGATTTCTTCGGCATTCTCCTGGGCTGGGTTGCTTGCACTCTTGCGGAGCCCATGTCCTTGAGGCTGTTTCTTTCAAACGGCCTTCACGGCGTCACATTCAGCGATCTTCTTCCTCCCACCTTGAAGACCGCCATTTTTGGCTTGATCATCGGAGTCGTCTCCTGCTTTCAAGGCATGCGGAGCCATGGCGGCACCGAAGGAGTGGGCCGCTCCGCCACCAGCTCAGTCGTACTTTCGTCATTGTTCATCATCGTGGCGGACATACTGCTGGTTCGATTAATTATCGAGTTCTTCTAATGGAGAACCAAACCAATATCGAGCCACCGATTGCCGTTGAAGGACTACGGAAATCATTCGGCGCGCAGACCGTGCTGGATGGACTCACCTTCCAGCTTGTGGCCGGCCAGGTGACCTGCGTCCTGGGGCGCAGCGGCACGGGCAAAAGCGTTCTGCTGAAGTTGCTGATCGGCATCGAGACGCCGGACGCGGGCTCGATTCGTCTGGAAGGCCGGGACATATCGAGCGCCACGCCGAAGGAGCTGAACGAAGCCAGAAAGAAAGTCGGCTTCCTGTTTCAGCAATCCGCCTTGTACGATTCCATGACGATTGAAGAGAACGTCGCCTTCCCGCTTCGCCGCCACACCAAACTTTCCGACGCCGAATGCCACGACCGGGTGCACCAGTTACTGGAAAGCGTCGGAATGGATGGGGATGTCGGCAAGATGCCATCGGACATCTCGGGCGGCATGAGCAAGCGCGTGGGCTTGGCTCGCGCCCTCGCGCTGGAGCCGACAATCCTCATGTTCGATGAGCCTACCGCGGGCCTCGATCCGATTACCGCGGCGGAGATCGCGAAGCTGATTGTCGAGCTGAGGGACCAACGGCACATCACGTCGATCGTGGTCACGCACGACCTTCATACGGCCCGGACCATCGCGGACCGGCTGATCGTGTTGGACGGAGGCAAGACTCTTTTTGACGGTACATTCGAAGGTCGCAATGAGAGCAAAGATCCATTTATCGCCCAATTTGTGAAAGATGCGGCTTGAGGTAAAAAATATGTCACGAAGCTTTCGTTTGGGGCTGTTCATGTTGACCACGCTGGCGATTTTCGCGGTGTGTGTGTTTCTGGTTGGCCGCCAGGAGTCGAAGTTCGGGTTCAACTATCAAGTCCGCAGCGATTTCAAGAGCGTCGCGGGCCTGAGCGAGGGCGCCGATGTTCGTGTAGGAGGAATTCGCAAGGGCACAGTCCGGTCCATCCGGCTCCCCAAGACACCCGACGGCGAAGTCGTGGTCACGATGGATCTCGCAAAAGAAACGCAGGCGATCGTCAAGCAAGACTCGGTTGCATCCATTCAATCCGAAGGGCTCCTGGGAGACAAGTACGTCGAGATCTCCTTCGGTTCGGAGGACGCGGCCCGGCTCAAGGGCGGCGAGACGATTGACAGCGAGCCTCCGTTCGATATCTCGGATCTCTTCCAAAAGGCGAGTCAGCTTCTGGACACCGGCGAAGGGGCGCTCGAAAGTATCCAAGGGGCAACCGACACCATCGGTCTGATCACGGCCAAGATGAATAACGGACAGGGAACCGCGGGAAAGCTGATTAACGATTCGACGCTCTATAATCAAGCGGCGGCGGGCGTTGCTTCCTTGCATGAAGACGCCGACGCATTGCAGCACAACTTCCTGCTGCGCGGGTTCTTCAAGAACCAAGGCTATTCCAATCCGGCGGAGATCGAAGTGCACGAAGTAACGCAACTTCCAAAGGACGTGGCCCTCAAGAGTTTTGATTACAACCCGAAAGAGCTATTCGACAAACCGGATGCCGCCAAGTTGAAGAATGAGAAGAGTCTGGACGCGGCGGGACAGTTTCTGCAAAGTCAAAAGTTCGGGTTGGCCGTGGTCGTGGCTACCACGGGGAGAAAAGGCGACTCCACTAAGGAGCGCGTCCTGAGTGAAGCCCGCAGCTTTGTAGTGCGCAAGTACCTGGTGGACAATTTTCAACTGGACGATACACGCGTGAAGACGCTCGGTTTGGGAAAGACTGACGATTCGAGCCCGGATGGGAGCATTCAGATTCTGATCTACGGCAAAACCCCTAGTCCGCTCGCCACTCCGCCCGCTGTGGCCGTGCGCAAGACGACGGCGCGAAATTAACCATTTCGTTGAGGCCGCCGGAAATTACACAAGTCTTACAAACCTTTGATGCAATCCCGGTTAGGCTGAAATTGACCCCTTTCAGAATGACCACCAGTGAAGCAGTCGCGGAATTGCGCAAAGAATTCGCCCGCCGCGGTTGGGATAAGAAAGCGACCACGCGGATCGTCTTCGAGCTGTCGCTTCACGTTGCAATCGCGGTGGCGGGAATGGTCGTCTTCATGACCTGCCACAACCCGGCTGTGCGCATCATGGGACTGCTGATCTCCACCTTCGGTTGCATGGGCGTCGGGACCAATACGCACACCTCCACCCATTACGGCACCAGCGACAAGCGCTGGGTGAACCAGGCTCTCAGCTATTTCGGGTATCCGATGTTCTTAGGTTTGTCGGCTACCTATTGGTGGCACAAGCACGTGGTGCTGCATCATCCAGCGCCGAACGTTGTCGGAGTGGATAGCGACGCGGACCTGTTGCCGTGGTTCGCGATCACCGCGGATGAGGTTGGCGCGAGCTCCGGCCTGCGTCGTTTCTATTACGACCATCTGCAATTCTGGCTGTTCCCGTTGGCGCTGGCGGCGAACGATTTCAGTATCCAGACGGCCGGATGGAAGCACCTTATTCGGATGATGCGACGTACCAAGGGGCGAAGGTCCGCGCATTGGATCGACCTCGGCGCTCTGGTCCTGCATTATGCGATCTGGATCGGCGTGCCGCTCTTATTCTGGCCGCTGCCGGCAGTCGCCGGATTCTATATTCTGCGAACCATTCTTCTGGGCTACGCCATGTACGCCATCCTCGCGCCGGGACATTTTCCGGCCGAGGCGCAGCGCATAACAGATGATGCCCGCGCCGGTGTGGAGTTTTTTGCGATCCAGACCGCGGGCACGGTGAGTTTCCGGACCGGCTTGGTGGGCAGGTTCCTGTGCTCGGGTCTCGAGTATCAGGTGGAGCATCATTTGTTCCCGAATATCAGCCACGTCCACTATCCGGAGGTCAGCGTCGCGGTGCAAGCGTTCTGCGCCGAGCATGGGTTGTCCTATCGCTCCTATAGTTGGGGCATGGCTCTATGGAAGAGCTGGGAGGTGCTGCGATTCCCGCAGCAGGTTGTAGGTGGCGCACGCACTCCTGCATGCCGCGTCGCCGCTCCTGGCGACGCCTAAGTCTCTTCAACAATGTGTCGAGAAAGTCTCGACACGGCACGCAGGGGTGCGCAATGCCACTTAGTTTTGCGAAGCGGAGGTCCAATCAAAACATTCCATAGGAGTTATGGTTTGGGTATGGA
>Ga0209415_10010961_pt1 | contig 15336 bp, 11 predicted proteins | sample PeaSoiSIISIP2007_FD_187696 | JGI IMG/M metagenome (GOLD analysis project Ga0209415, IMG submission 187696) | Peat soil microbial communities from Weissenstadt, Germany - SII-SIP-2007 (SPAdes) (version 2) | ecosystem: Environmental > Terrestrial > Soil > Wetlands > Peat | place: Germany... | reverse complement strand
GCGCTTCTCTTCTGGCGGGATGGGATGATCGGCCATGAGAGCGGCAACGCGATCCGGGGAGACTGCATTCTTCCGAGCTATTTCGAGCAGCATGGGTTGCGGCGGAGGTTCCCCGCCGAAACGATTCAGCGCACCCTGCGCTGAGAAGAACGCTTCCGGATCGCCAACGAGTTCGATGGCATAAAGGTAGGCGCGGACAATCAGCACCGGAGCCAGAAATTGAATCGCAACGATCTCCGCGGTCAGCGCGATGAGAAGGAGAAGCCCGGTCGGGAGGCTGCCAAGATGCAGTAGCCAGGCCGCGCCAGCCGCCGCGCAGTTGGCCACGAGCAAGTACCAAAAGGTTTGGTCGTAAAACCGTCTCGACTGCAGAGCCATTTGACGTGCCGCGATTGAATCGATCTCGCCGCGGCTCAGCGTATCGAGCAATCGCCGCGGGAGGATTGCGCCCGAGCGCAAGCGTCTGCACAGTCGCGGGAAATCCACGTCAGGCAAAACGTAGAGAGGGATGCTTTCGCTAAGCAGAAATCGTGCTTTGCCCGCGAGGCGACGATATGAGGTGTTCAGCTGGCCTCGGGATATGCTGTAGTCGATAAGCGAAATCCTACGGCGGTGCCATATGCGCACGGCGACGCCTGACGCAATCACGGCAAGAAGACCTGCCAGAAGCAACAGAATCTGCCCAACTGAAAGGACCGCACCTTTGGGGGCCTCATGGCGTTTGAAAATGAATTCGCCAAACCGGATTAAGAGATAGATTCCATAAAGTCGCCAGTAGGTGAGGGCCGTGCCCGGACCGAACCACACGAACGGCACTCGCGCCGACACACCCGCAAGATCGCGCATCCGCACCCTCAGAGACGTGCGATCCAGCAAGATCATTGTGGTCCACTGTAGAAGAAAGACCGCTATGAAGGCGTCTGAAGAGCTCATGAATTGGAATGACATTTGCCACCCATCATCCCACGAGCCAGCTTAGGCCGCAAATCCGCGCTCGATTGAATGTCCTACTATGGTCTCGATGCCGGGAGCGCACCGCCTGGCTATAGAGAGCTCATGTCGATCACGAAGCGGTACTTCACGTCCTGCTTTAGCAGCCGTTCGAAGGCCTCGTTGACCTTCTGGATCGCGATCACCTCGACGTCGGCGACGATGTTCTTCTCTCCGCAGTAGTCCAGCATCTGCTGCGTCTCCGGCATGCCGCCGATGATCGAGCCCGAAAGCGCCGCGCGCTTGAAGATCAGATTGCCGGCATTGATCGTGGGCGGCTTGTCGGGCAACCCCACCAGCGCCATAGTCGCGTCCTGCTTCAGCAACTCGGTGTAGGCGTCGAGCGAGTGCGGCGCCGAAACCGCGTCGAGAATGAAGTCGAACGACTTCGCGTGCTTCTTCATGGCGGCGGCGTCGGTGGATACAACTACTTCATCCGCGCCCAGCCGCAGCGCATCGTCTTTCTTTTTGGGCGAGGTGGTGAACTGCACCACATGCGCGCCGAAGGCGTGCGCGAACTTGAGCGCCATGTGACCCAGTCCGCCCAGGCCGACGATCCCTACCTTCATGCCCGGACCGACTTTCCAGTGGCGCAGCGGCGAGTAGGTCGTGATGCCGGCGCATAGCAACGGCGCCACTCCAGCCAGGTCGAGGTTCGCGGGCACGGTGTGCGCGAAGCGCTCGTCGACGACGTAGTTGTTCGAGTAGCCGCCCATGGTGATCGTGCCATCCACGCGGTCCTTCGAGGCATAGGTCAGCGTGACGCCCTCCTCGCAGTACTGCTCTTCGCCGCGCGTGCAGGGCGCACAGTGGCGGCATGAGTCGACAATTACGCCGACAGCAGCGATCTGCCCCGCTTTGAACTTCTTCACCGCGCCGCCAACAGCTGTGACGCGGCCCACGATCTCGTGGCCCGGCACCATAGGGTAGATCGCGTTGCCCCACTCGTTGCGCGCCATGTGCAGATCGGAGTGGCACACGCCGCAAAACAGCGTTTCAATGGCAATTTCGGTGGGTCCGGGCTCGCGCCGGCTGAAGGAATACGGGCCGAGTGGGGACTGAGCGTCCGACGTTGCAAAGCCTTTTGATGCGGGCATAGGTAAGAACCTCTCCGGGGATAGTAAATCGCAGAGCCATTTCAAGGTTGTGAAAATCCAAGCCGGCCGCCGTCTTCTAATCGGCTGTCGTGTTGGCCTCTCGGCCCGCGGAGTCCTCGCCAAATTAATTCCGGCGCGCCGACGCCACGCGCGGAATGCCCTGCAGATCGGCAGCGACTTCGATCTGCGTGAATCCTGCGCGTGAAAGCAGCTCGCGCACCGCATCCGCCTGCCCATAGCCAATCTCAAGCACAACGTGTCCGCCTGAAACGAGCGCGCCGAACGCTGCCGGGATCAGCTGGCGATAGACCGCAAGCCCATTTTCGCCGGCAAAGAGCGCTTGCGCGGGCTCGTAGTCGCGAACCTCGACGGAAAGCGATGCGCGATCACGCTCCGGCACATAGGGCGGGTTGCCGACAACGATGTCGAATTGCTCGCCCGCAACGGGCGCGAGCAGATCGCCTTGCATGAATCGAACACGCTCTGCGAAGCCGAGGCGCTCAGCGTTGCGTCGCGCCAGGAGCAGCGCGGCTTCGGAGACATCGGTTGCGGTCACGACTGCGTCAGGCCATTCGTGCGCCAGAGCAATCGCGATGGCGCCCGATCCCGTGCCCACGTCGATGATTTTCGGCTTGCGAAAAAGCGGCGCTAGTTCGACAACCTTCTCAACCAGGTGCTCGGTCTCCGGCCGCGGAATGAGCACGTCTGGGGTGACAAGGAATGGCATCCGGTAAAAATCCGCCTCGCCGGCGATATATTGGATAGGCTCGCCGGCAAGGCGGCGCTCGATCAGCGAATTCAACGATCCCACAAAGTCCGCGCCGGCGGTTTCGTCCGCGTGCGCAATCAGCCATGCCCGATTCACATCCGGCACATCTCGCCGCAGCGCCAAAAGCAGCAGCGCCTCCGCGTCGCGCCGCGCTTTCTCAGGATGTGGCCCCACGGCGAGGGCTCGCTCCGTGTCCGCGAGGTACGAGCGAATGGTTGCGAAACCGGCCAAAGGGGGCATAGTTTTCGGATCGTCTCTTCTAGAGCGGATATCGCCCGGCCGCAATCGCCTGCCGCGCCACGGAGCGGCTGAGGGCGACGGCGTCGGCCGGCGTATAGCGCGCCAAGCGGCGCAGAATCGCGAGTTGCGTGGCCAGGGCATCGCCCTCGCCGCAGGCCGCGAGCACGCGCCGCGCCGCCTGCTCGTCCTGCGCCACGGTTTCATCGGCTAGCAGCGCGGTCATCGCCGCTGCAACGGCGGCTTTGCTGCTGCCCGCGGCCGCGAGCTTTCGCGCCCGCAGCAGCGCCGACTCGAGAGCGTACACGTTGCCAATCATGTCGGCGAGGTCGGCCACGATCTCCTGCTGCTCCTCGAGCGCCGTCAGGAATCGCTGGCTGGCCACGCCCGCCGCAAACAGAGCGATCTTCTTCGCCGCGTCAACGAGCACCGTCTCGCGCGCTAGAGTTTGGCCGACATCGCCGTCGGCGCCGAACGCAGGCGGCTGCATCACCTCGTCCATTACGCGCTGGATCGCCTTAAGCAGCGGCAGCTTTCCCGTCATCGCCCGCTTCATCAGCCAGCCGACGATGATGAGACGATTGATCTCGTTTGTGCCTTCGAAGATGCGGTTGATGCGCGCATCGCGATAGTAACGCTCCGCCGGATACTCCTCCACGTAGCCATAGCCGCCCATCGTGGCCACGAGCTCATCCGCAACCAGGGAAAGAGTCTCCGAGCCGTAGACCTTGAGGATCGAACATTCGACCGCGTACTCCTCGATCATGCGCGGGATGTCGCTGGGCTTGGCCTCGGCGCCGTTCTGCGCCAGCCTAGCGTCAATCAAGCCGGCCGTGCGATAGGCCATGCTTTCGGCGGCATACAGTTTTGCGGCCGCGGCGGAGATCTTTCGCTGGATCAGCCCAAACTCCGCGATGGGCTTGCCGAAGGCGCGGCGGTCTTTGGCGTAGCGGATCATCTCGCCGAGCGCGAGCCGCGCCCCGCCCACGCAGGCCACGCCGAGTTTGAACCGGCCCACGTTAAGCACGTTGAACGCGATGTGATGGCCCTTGCCTGGCTCACCGAGCAGATTTTCTTGGGGAACGAGGCAGTCTTGCAGTACCAAGGGGCAAGTCGAGGAGCCGCGAATTCCCAGCTTATGCTCCTCGGCGCCAACGGTCAGCCCCGGCGCACCGCGCTCGATGAGAAACGCCGAGAACTTTTCGGCCCCCGTCTCCCGATCGACGATCTTCGCGAAAACCGTATACAGGCCCGCGATGCCGCCGTTGGTCAGCCACTGCTTTTCGCCGTTCAAAACGTAGTGCGAGCCGTCGGGCGAGAGCACGGCGCGCGTGCGGATATTCATGGCGTCGGAGCCGGAGCTGGCCTCCGACAATCCGTAGGCGCCGATCAGCTCGCATGTGGCCAGCTTGGGCAGGTAGCGCCGCTTCTGCTCCTCGGTGCCGTACCAAACGAGCGGCAGCGTGGCGATGCCGATGTGCGCGCCGAAGGCCGTCGAGAAGCTGGCCAGCATCGCGATGCGATCGACAATCAGCGTGGAGCCGATCTTGTCCGTTGCCATTCCGCCGTATTCCTCGGGAATGTCGACCGCGGTGAATCCCAGCTCCCCGGCCTTGCGCAATAGCACGGGCAGCGCGCCCGGCTCCTTGGCCTCTATGGCGGCAATGCGCGGCTGGATCTCTTCGCGCGCAAAGCGCTCCGCCGTGGCCGCGATCTGGCGCTGTTCTTCACTCAGCTGGTCCGGAGTAAGAACCTCCTCCGGCGAGCGCGATTCGATAAGGAAGCTTCCGCCCGCGGCGAAGAATATGGAGGATACGGCAGGAGAGATTGACAACGGACCTCCAAGCGGCAGGGCGCTGAGGCCACCTTACGATAGGGACTCGAACCTGCGCAACAATATGTAACGGAAAAAGCGAAATGCAGATCTAGGCGCAAATGCAGATCGAGATGCGAAATGCAAGCCTAGGCGATCCGCGCTCACTTGACGCCGTTTTCGCCCTCGTCGTCGATGCCTTCCACCGAGATTCGCAACGACTTGAGAAAGTGCAGGTCGTGTTGCGTGAACGACGCGGCGTCGCTCGCCGCCTCCTCGTTCGTTTCGCCCGCCGCACCCTTTTTTCCCGCGGCAACCACCTCGTTCAAACCGATCGTCGCCTCAAGCATGAGAAGAACGTCGAACCCGTGCTTGCGGATGTCCTGAACAACTCCGGCGATCTGCTCGCTTTCGATGACCGACTCGTGAATGGCCTCGCCCAGTTGCTGGATCAACTCGCGCAAACGGGATGTCATGATTACCTCCAGGAGCGGCCCCGGCGAGGGTGTGCGGTGTCGCGTCGCGGAATCTTTACCTTACTGCCATTTCCGTGCGGGCGCAACCCAGCTTATGCCGCCCCGGACTTGCAACGAGGAGTGGACCAAAGCACTGCTACCATCATAAATGGAATGGAACCCAGAATCATCGGCCGCGCTCTAGGCATCGGCGTACGCGTTGCGGGACGCGTAGCAGGGCAGCGCGTCGGCGCTTCCGCTGTTCCGCGGCGCCAGACCGTGCATTCGTCGCCCATACCGAGCCGTCCTGCGCGGCAAGATGCCGGCCGGGTGGTGGCCCAAGCGGGGCGCGCCGCCACGCAGGGCATCGGCGGATTTCTGCGCCCCATTCGCCGGGTGGGCGGCATCCTTTGGCTTGAGGTCACAGGCGTCCTCTTTCTCTTGCCGGTCATCGTCTTTGCGCCGGCGCTCTGGCGGGCAGGCATTGGCTACTCCCGCACCGGCGACCACCGGACATTCTGGGCGGCCGCGGTCGTTGTTGCGGTCTTCCTCTACTTGAGCCTCAGCTCGTTCTGGCGCGCGCATCGGCGTTCGGTGCAAAGCTCCGGTTCGTGACTTTCCGGTAAACCGTGTTCATCGATGAAGCTAAAATTCGTGTGAAGGCCGGCGCCGGCGGCAACGGCTGCATGGCCTTCCGGCGCGAGAAGTTTGTGCCCCGCGGGGGCCCGTCGGGCGGCGACGGCGGCCGCGGGGGCGACGTGGTTATGGAGTCGAGCCAGCGGCACAACACGCTGATCCATTTCCGCTATAACCCCGAGCACAAGGCGCAGCGCGGCGAGCACGGCATGGGCTCGAACTGCACCGGGCAGGATGGCCGCTCCATCACCTTGCAGGTTCCGGTGGGTACCGCGCTCTACGATGCCGAGACCGGCGAGCTGGTGCACGACTTCCACGAACCGGACGAGCGCATCGTGATCGCGAAGGGCGGACGCGGCGGGCGCGGCAATCAGCACTTCGCCACCAGCACCCACCAGGCCCCGCGTGAACACGAGATGGGCCGTGCCGGCGAGGAGCGCGCGTACCGGCTGGAGCTGAAGCTGCTCGCCGATGTCGGCCTCGTCGGCTTTCCGAACGCGGGTAAGTCCACGCTCATCTCGCGCATCTCCGCGGCACGGCCCAAGATCGCCGATTATCCTTTTACGACACTGGAGCCGAATTTGGGTGTTGTTACCGTAGGCGAAGAACCGGAGCAAGAATCGTTTGTCGTCGCCGACATGCCGGGCTTGATTGAGGGCGCGCATCTTGGTTCGGGATTGGGCACGCAGTTCTTGCGGCACATTGAGCGCACGCGCTTGCTGGCGCATTTGGTGGATGTGTCGGACGCATCGGGACGAGCCGATCCGGTCGACGACTTCAAGGTGATCGACAACGAGCTGGCGAGTTTTGGCGACGGCAGCGAGCATCCGCTGGCCGGCAAGCCGACGATTGTAGTGGCGACCAAGATCGACGCGGTGAATCCGGACAAACTGAAAAAGCTTTCAGCTTTTGCGAAGCGGAGGAAGCTCGAATTTCACGCTATTTCCGCCGTGACAGGCCAGGGCATCGACGAGCTGAAGTGGGCGTTTGCCAAACGGCTGCGCGAGAAGCAAGAAGACTAGGTTGTATACCCACCCCTATATGTCGATACAACCTAGGCCGACGCGCGGTAAATGAACGGCTGAACCCGATGGCGAATTCGTGCGTCTAACAGGCAGTTGCAATTCTAAGTAGCGTCATTTTAAGGCCATCGCACTTTTGAACGCCCCCGAAGCGTCGAAAAACTAGATTGACAAAAGGTCGTGCCTCAATCGGGCAACGCACCGAACCCCATACATCATCAAAGTTCCTGCCTGGAGTTACTGTCGCTATGCATTCCATAAAACGAGACCTTCTTGTTGCTCTCGCTGCTTGCGCCTTCGCGGTGGTCGTCGCGCTGGCATGGGGAAGCCCATTTATCGAAGCTGCGCCCGCGCATGCGCAAAACGAACGCCTGCAAAGGCTCTCGCATAGTGTTCCGCCGAAGCCCAAGCCGCAAGCAGGCACGGCGGGCCCGGCGGCTGGCCGGTAGGGCTTCTTTGTGTCTATGGTGGGAGCGAGCCGTCGCGGCTGCAGTCGATTTCTTGCGCGCTCTTGCCATCGAGCGCAAAGCATGACGCGCCATGGATGTCGGTGCGGAACGTTCGCACTTGCGCTTCTTCCAGTTCTTCCAGGACCTCCTGGCGCGGGTGGCCATACCGGTTGCGCAGTCCGCAGCTGATTACCGCCAACCGCGGCGCAACGCGCGCGAGAAATTCCGGGCGCGTCGAAGTAGCGCTCCCGTGGTGGCCTACCTTGAGCAGCGTGCTCGCTAGATCGGGTTCGGCAAGCATTGCCTGTTCGACCGGCGCCTCCGCGTCGCCCTCCAGCAGAAGCGAAGTCGCGCCGTTCTTCACGTGCAATACGAGCGAATCGTTGTTGGCCGGCTCCGCGCCCGGCTGGTAGCCGCGAAACGGCGCCAGCACCTGTATCTGCGCGCCGCCAAAGGTGAACGCGTCGCCAGCGCGAAAACTCCGCACTTGCACCCGCAGGGCCGCTGCTTCATCGAGCAGGGCGGCATAGTCCCGCGATCGGGGATTGTTGCCCACCCACAACTCGCGTGGACGAAAGTTGCGGAGCACGGCCGGTAATCCGCCCATGTGATCCGAGTGCGCGTGACTCAGCGCCACCGCGTCCAGGCGGCGGATGCCGCGCGCCCAGAGAGCCGGCGATACCACCTCTTCGCCGATGTCGAAGTCCTGGGGAGCCTGTCTCGGCCCTCCGCCAAAGCCGCCGCCATCCACGAGCAGGGTTCTGCCATCCGGCGCGATGACGAGCAGCGAGTCGCCCTGGCCCACATCAATCGCCTCCAGGAGCATCGCCCCGCGCGGGCGGTCGATTGGGCGCGGCGCTACAGCCAGCAGAGCCCCTAGTGCGAGTGCTAAGAGCGCTGTGCGCCGTGGCCACTTGTTGGCGCGTGCAATGCTTCGGTTAGCCAAGAGAATCGCCACCCCGAGCAACGCGACGAACGCGGCGGACTGAGTGGGCAGCGGACTGGGAATCCGGAAATCGCCCAATGCCATCGATCCAAACAGCCGGACGAAACCTACGCCGAAGTGCAGCAGCAGCGCGACGAGGGCCCCCGGCGCAACCGCGGCCGCCGGCAACAATGCGAGCGCGAGCAACGTGACCAAGGCTATGGGCATCAGCAGCGCCAGCAGCGGCAGAATCAGCAAATTGGCCGGCAATGCGTAGATGGTGATGCGATGGAAATACACCGCCATCGGCAGCGCCATCGCCATCTCCACCACCCACGAAACGGCAACCAGCTCGGCAAACCGGATCGCGAACCGTACCGCCCACGGGAAAATTCGCCATGCGGTTCGTTTGCCGGCGGCCAATTCCAGCCGCGATGCCACCATCCTCATCGCCACGCGGAATTGCGCAACTGTGGGCGCGAGCTTGACGTCGATCGCAACCAGACTCAGGTCGCGCGTCGCCAGTAACAGCGGATGAATCGTCGCCGCCAGAAGCGGCGTGGCCACGCCGGCAATCGCGATCACCGCCAGCAGCGTCATCTGCAGGCTGGAGTCGAACAAGCTGCGCGGGCTGACGGCAAGCAGGCACAGCGCGGCAAATCCGATCGTGTTGAGCGGGCTGCGCTCGCGGTAGATCAGGCGGCCAACGAGATACAGAGTCACCATCCACAGCGACCGCTGCACCGGTGCGGCGAAGCCCGTGAAGATCGCATAGCCGAACGACGCTGCAATCGTGATCAGCGTTGCCCCCACGCGCGGCGCGCGCAGCCGCCGCGCAAGCCAGAAGATGCATCCGGCAACAATCGCAAGGTGGAAGCCAGAAACCACCAGCATGTGAAAGGAGCCGGTCCGCTCGAAGCCCACGCGCAGCCGGTGCGTCAAGTAGGTGCGGTCGCCCGCCGCCATCGCTGCCAGCATCGCGGCATCGTCCTCGCGCAGGCGCAGCATAGCCGGCAGCCCGCGCATGGCCGCGGGCAGCGCCAGCAAACGGGCCGTAGTCGCGTGTTGCCATGCGCTCACCCGGCAGCGAAGAAGCGCGCCCCGCGCCTGCCCCAGCCGAACGACGCCGTCAATCGCCACCGAGGCTGTCGCCGTAATTCCCTGGTCCAGAAGGTAATCCGTGCGGCTCCACGCGCCAGGATCGCGATAAACCTCGGGAGGCAGCAATCGCACGTCTGCGCGGATGCGCTCTCCGCAGCGAAGACTTGCGATTTCGGCCCGGCCGGCCTCATCGTCGGGCCAGCGAACGGTAAGCCGCACTCCGCCGCTCATCGCCCCCTGCGCATCGGTCTCGTCAGTCGCCAACTCCACGCTCTCCACGCGCAGGTCCACGCGCTGCGAAGGCGACGCGGCCGGCGGCTCATCGACATTCTGCTCGGTCTCAGTGCGCACTGGCCCTGCGTCCACCACGGTCCCCTCTACAGTGCGCAAAAGCCCGTCGGAAAGCGCGGCCAGCTCCGGTGCGGGCGCGGGGTGCGGCTCCATCTCCGCGCACCACGCGCCCAGCAGCAGCCACAGAATCGCCATGGGAACCAGCGTTATCCGCGCCGCGCGCAAAGCAGCCAGCGCAGAGAGCGCCGCCATCAACGCCAGCGCCAGCAACACGAGCGGAGGACGCAGCCAAATCCAGCGGGCGATCACAATTCCGGCTGCGAACAACCACGCCGCATGAAACAGCGGAACCTGCGTCAATGCAATGCGGGAGTGAGGGGCGGGCTGCGCGAAATGTGCGGACACGGATCCCATCACGCCTCGAAGTACGTCTCGATGCGCAGACTGGGCGGGTGAGTTAAGCCGAACAGGAATTGCAAAAGAAGCAGCGTCATTTATGGTACGCCGCGCCGGTCAGCGACGCGTAGCGGCATTCGAGAGCTACCTTCGCAGCCGCGCAACCGTTTCCAGGTGAAATGTCTGCGGAAACAGGTCCGCCAGCGTGAGGCTCTGAATGGCATAGCCCGACGCAACGAGCACGCGCAAATCGCGCGCCAGCGTCGCGGGATCGCAAGAGACATAGGTCACGCTCGGCGCTGCAACCTCGGCGAGGAGCGCCGCCGTTTCCGCGCCCAATCCCGCGCGGGGCGGGTCGACAACAATCAGATCGGGCCGCTCGCCCTGCCGCGCGCGGCGTGAGAACTCCAGCGTCTCCGCTTCTACGGCCTCGGCTCGCATTCCGCGCAGATTGTGCCGGAGCGCGGCCGTTGCAGCTGGCGCGGATTCCACTGCGACCACACGGGCGAAACTCTCTGCCAGCTTGCGCGCGAACAACCCCACTCCCGCAAAGAGATCCCAGGCGAGTTCGCCGCGCTGGCCGGCGGTTACCCGATCCACTAGATCGTCCAGGAGCCATCGGTTCACCTGGAAGAACGCGCCCGCATCCACGCGATAATCGAATCCCGCCGCTCGATAGAGAAGAGAAGCCGCGCCCCACTGCGCCAATTTGCGCGGTGGACCGCTTCTCGCTTCCTGCAGCAGTTCCGCGCCCCGCAATTCGGGAATTCTGGCAGCCAGCGCACGCGCGAAGCTCTCGAATGCGGCCTTCGGCGTGCCCGCAACCACAACGCTCATCAACAACGCGCTCTCATCCGCGGTGCAAAAAAGAGCGACCTCAGTTGGCTGAATTGCGGGGTGTGAATGTTGTGCGATCTCCGCGGCAGCCTGCGCTGCCCGCAGCAGCAGCGGCGCGGCGATAGGACACTCGGCGATAGGAACCACTTCGTGCGAGCGTCTTCCGCGATACCCTGGGTTTCCTTGCGCGTCGAAGGCGAGGCGAATGCGGTTGCGATAGGCCCACGGCTCCGCGGCCAGCAGAGCGATCTGGTCGGGCGCGCGCACTCCGCCGCGTTGCAGGGTCTCGCGCAGAATCGCTTTCTTGAAATCGAGTTGCGCGGCGTAGTCCGCGTGCTGATACTGGCATCCGCCGCAGGCGCCAAAGTGCGTGCACGCCGGCGCGATCCGCTCCGGAGCCGCAGTGACAATCTCTTCCACCTCCGCTGTCGCATAGCCGCGCTTTTCCTCCACCAAGCGCACTCGCACTTGCTCGCTCGGCAGAGTCAGCGGCATAAAGACTGCCTTTCCTTCCGCGCGCGCTAGAAACGCGCCGCCATAGACCGGCTTCTCTATTTGAAGGATCTCCGAACGGTCACTGGCTTTGGAATCTAATTCTGTCTCGGGTCTCGGCTTCGACCGCGCTGGGACGGCGGTGCGCTTAGAGAGCTTCGGACTCTGCGGGCGGATTGCTCTGTTCCGGCTCCCGCGCTTCTTCATTGCTGGCTCATGTAGAACAGGCTCAGCCGCGGCAGGTTATAGTGCGCGAGCAGTTGCTTCTGCACAAACTGCCGCTCCACCTGGCGCAGTTGCACGGCGCCCATGCGGCTGCGGTAGGGGGCCAGTTCGCGCGCTGCATGTTCCTTCAACCGCACTAAGAGTTCTTCCGGCGCGGCCGCCGTCATCGCGGCGAATAGCTTTTCTTCGAGCACCGTCAGAGATCGCTCCAATCCTTCCAGGTCTACCGCGGTTTTCTCCTCGCCTGATCCCGCTGTTAGCTCCGCCGCCAACTCGCGCAGTCGCACGGCCGTTGCTTTACAGGCCTCTGGCGCAACCGCCGCGGCGTCCAAGGCCTCGCCGGCGGCAGCCAAATGCGACGCGACGCGCTCGTGCTCAAACCCCGACTCGCGCGCCGCCTGAGCCTCGGCTGCCGCGCCGGCTGCCGACCCCGCCGCCGCTTCGTGCATCTCCATCGCCGATTGCATCACCGCCTGCGCGCACCATGCCAGTCCATTGATGCGCTGCATGCGCGCCCGCTTCTGCCGCGCCTCATATTTGTCGAATGCCGCATCGATTCCGCGCAGGGCCGCCTCTAGCGGAATGCCGGCTTCCCGCCACGTTTCGATCAGCGCCCAGTCCAGCGTGGAGAGCAGCAAAACCGATCCGCGCCGCTGCTGGAAGCGCTCTTCAATCTCGGTAAAATAGTTGAAGTAATTGCGCACTTCATCCTCTTAAGCAAGTTAGCGACCAGCCGGGAGCTGCGACAGGAACTCCGCAATCGCCGCCACCACCGTCTCCTGCTCATCGTCGCGCAGTTCCGGAAACATGGGCAGCGCCAGCACCTCACGCGCGGCGCGTTCCGCCTCGGGAAAATCGCCTTCCTTGTATCCCAGCCCCTTCAGCGCATCTTGCAGATGGAGCGGGATGGGATAGAAGATCGCCGAGCCGATCTGCCGCGCCGTCAGGAACTCGCAGAGTGCGTCGCGACGCGGCGCGCGAATCACATACTGATGCCAGGCATGGCGCGCGCCCGCGATCTCCTGCGGAAGAACGACACCATGCACCGGATACGGCCTGCTCTCGACGAGACCGGCGGCGTGGAAAAGCGCGTGATAGCGTTTCGCGGCTGTTCTTCGGGCTTGGTTCCAGCCGGCGATGTACTTGAGTTTCACCTGAAGCACCGCGCCCTGAAATCCGTCCATGCGCGCGTTCCAGCCGAGCTCGTCGTGGCGGTAGCGCTGACGCATGCCGTGCTGGCGGAGCATTTGCACGCGCTCGGCAATCTCGTCTGAATTTGTGGTGACCATGCCAGCGTCGCCGGCGGCGCTCAAGTTCTTGGTGGGATAAAAGCTGAACGCCGCCGCATCGCCCAGCGCGCCTGCCTTCTTGCCCTCCCACTCCGCGCCCCACGCCTGCGCCGCGTCCTCGATGACGGCTAGCCCCCGCTCGTGTCCAAGACGCAAAAAAGCATGGAAATGCCCGCACTGGCCGTAGAGGTGTACCGGCAAAATCGCCTTTGTGGCTGCGCCCCGCTCGTTGTCCAGCACCTTCTCGACCGCGGCAGGCGATAGGTTGAAGGTCGCGGGATCGATGTCGGCCAGTACGGGCGTTGCTCCCGCACGCAGAATTGCACTCACCGACGCGAAAAAACTGAACGGCGTCGTGACCACCGCATCGCCCTGCCCGATTCCATCGGCCGCGAGCGCCAGCCAAAGCGCATCCGTTCCCGAGGAGCATCCCACCGCATGCGCCACGCCCAGGTGCTCGGCCGCCGCGCGCTCAAACGCGGCCACCTCCTCGCCCAGGATGAACTGGCGGTGATCGAGAACGCGAGCGAGCGCATCCAACAGCTCCTGGCGAAGGGGCTGCGTTTGGCGCTCCAGGTCCAACATAGGCACAGGCCGGTGCGCCGGCGCGACGGAACCGGCCGGAACCTTCGGTGGAATATCGGATTTCCGCACGGGTCAATGCTAGCAGCCGCATCCCAGAACCTAGCGGAGCGGATGGCGGCGCGGACAGGCTAAGTAAACCTTTACCCAGCGGTCCCACTTTCGCGGAGTTGAAATAGCCAGGCGATGCCCTATATCGTAAAGGAATTGCGGGGTTTGTCGGCTCCGGGTGTTCCAGAGCCTTTCCCGCGTACTTTGAAGTGCGAAGCAAGAAAACAAAACTTCACCAAGAAAGCAGGAGATCGGCAATGGAGAGCAAGCCGGCACAAAACATTCAGGACACTTTTCTGAACACGGTTCGCAAGGACAAAACACCGATTACGATTTACCTGGTCAGCGGCGTAAAGCTGACCGGCAAGATCCGGTCCTTCGATAAATATTCCGTGTTGCTGGAAAACAACAGTCAGGAACAGTTGATTTTCAAACACGCAATTTCAACCGTCGTGAGCAACCGGAGCGTGATGCACGGAGAGCATCGTCCGGCTGCCGTGACATCGGGCATCGGGCCAGCCCCGGTTCCCATGCCGACCGCGACCGCGGCCACCGCGGAGCAACGATAGCGCAAGAGCGCGCAGTACTCGTCGCTGTCGATTTCGGCGCCCGCTCGCGCAAACGCGACAACGTTGCGAACGCGGCCAGTGCGGAAGTGTCTTCTGACGCTGCGCAGTCAAGCGATTCCCTGCAGCGTATCGCACAGCGCGGAAACGGCGGTCGCTCGCCGATGCGCCGGGCCGCAGCGATCTACGAATTGACGGCCGAAGAATCGCTCGCCGAATTCCGCGAGCTCGTTGTCAGCGCCGGTGGGGAGGTGGCCGCGGAGCTGTTGCAGCGCCGGCCCGCGCCTGACCCGGCCACGCTCATCGGCTCGGGAAAGGTGGAGGAGATCGCCGGCGTCGCCGCTTCCACAAACGCCGATCTCGTCCTCTTCGACCACGACCTCTCGCCGACGCAACTGCGCAATCTCGAAGCGGCACTGCCTTGCCGCGTGCTCGATCGTACGCAGCTTATCCTCGACATCTTTGCGCGCCACGCCCGCACGCGCGAAGGCCAGTTGCAAGTGGAACTCGCGCAGCTTGAATACATGCTGCCGCGGCTCACCGGCCGCGGCAAATCCATGTCGCAACTGGGCGGCGGCATCGGCACCCGCGGGCCTGGCGAAACGCAGCTTGAAACCGATCGCCGCCGCATCCAGAGCCGCATCGACCGGCTGAAGGGCGACCTCGAATCCGTGCGGCGTGTGCGCCGCCAGCAGCGCCAGCGCCGCGAAGCCGTTCCGGTGCCCACCGTCGCTCTGGTCGGCTATACCAACGCAGGCAAGAGCACGCTCTTCAACGCGCTCACCGGCGCCAATGTGCTTGCGTCGTCGCGCATGTTTGCCACGCTCGATCCGAAGTTACGAGCAATCGAACTGCCCAGCCGGCGGCGCGTGCTGCTGTCCGACACAGTCGGCTTCATCCGCAACCTGCCGCACACGCTGGTCACCAGCTTTCGTGCCACGCTTGAGGAGGTGGTGCAGGCCGAGGTGCTGCTGCACGTGCGCGACGCGGCTTCCAGCTATGGCGACGAGCAGAAGGCGCAAGTGGAAAAGGTTCTTGGGGAACTTGACTCGCTGGCGAAGCCGCGCATCGAGGTGTTGAACAAGATCGATAAGCTGCCCGAAGAGGAGCGAA